>Ga0163147_10001004_pt1 | contig 43912 bp, 33 predicted proteins | sample OliLakLV19MP6G1_FD_148597 | JGI IMG/M metagenome (GOLD analysis project Ga0163147, IMG submission 148597) | Freshwater microbial mat bacterial communities from Lake Vanda, McMurdo Dry Valleys, Antarctica- Oligotrophic Lake LV.19.MP6.G1 | ecosystem: Environmental > Aquatic > Freshwater > Lake >...
AGATGTTTTAGTAAGAATAAACGATACCAAGCTCTCCCAACTCCATGAATTACTTCCGCAAAACTGGAAGCCTTCAGTTAAGGAAATTATTTGATAGTTTTGAGGTGTAGTTCACCATGTGCTTACTCAGCAACTATTAAAATTTCTACCTGAGAGAAAAATAAGTGTATCAAGAGAAATTTCTAAAAAGTTTGAGGAAACTGTTCGGGGTGATATTGAAACTGTATTAAATTATTTTAATAAAAAAGAACCGAAGGGAGAGTTTGTAGTTATAATTGATGAATTAAAAAGTAAAAAACAGGAAATTAGAAGTATGTTTTGATTATCAGTAAACAATAAAAAACATATAATACTTCAAACCCTTCAAGCCCTGCTACCCTTTAAACCCTGCAACTCAAAACTCCCAACTCACCCCAATAACCGGGGTTAATCCAAGCCAACTTGTATGATCATAAGTATTAAGATAACCACCGTTTCCATCTGGCATTAAATTTCCCTGATCATCTTCAACACCCAGATCATATTTTTTGAGATTTTTTCTATCATATAGGTTTATTACATGCGCGAAAGCTGAAAGTCTGCTGTTGTCAAAAATAAAATGACGATTAAGACGTAAATCCATTCTATGATAAGCAGGATATGGTGTACCGTTGAATAATCCATGCTTCTGATAAAAATGTATTTCACCATCAGGCAATATCTGATAATCATAGATATATGTTGTGCGTGAAGGCCCAATATAGTATTGCCACGAAACACTAATATGCCATTTATTATTTGGGCGATAATTTAAATCAGCATATATAGTATGTAATTGATTATTATGTCGATTTACATATCCGGTTTGTTCTGTAAATATGCCGTCGAATTCAACACTTATTATACTATCTTCGGCTTTTGCCAGAGCATAACTCAACCACCAGGATATTTTTTTTCCCGTATCATATTTTACAAATAATTCAACTCCTTTTGACCTTGCATCAGCTATATTTACTTTAACAACATCGTTTCTTGATTCAGGAAATACTTCCCATGGATCTCTGAGATTCATATAATTTGGACTTATGTTCGAAAGGTCCTTATAATATGTTTCAATGCGGAAACTTATTCCTTTTGGAAATAAATGTTCGAACCCTAAAACATAATGTATTGCTAATTCAGCCGAATTAAATGTTTCAGCTTCATGATTTACATCCAGATTATTAATAAACTGCGATTGATAGTAATATCCCCAAGCCGCTCTTAAAAATGAAGTTTTAGAAAATGCATAGGCCAAACTTACCCTCGGGCTCAATAATTTATCATTTGTATAAGACACATAATCATATCTTAAACCTGCTTCCATGAACAAAGACGGTATTATCATAAATTTATTTGATATATAAAGATTTATCTGCGGACCGGAAGGGTTTGCACTTATATCAATTAAGTTAGAATAATTATAAAGACTATCTTCTGAATTAACCCTTATATCCTGAATTTCATTATGGTAATCATAAGTGGCACTTAAGTGCCTCACATCAAATCCACCTTTTAAATTAAACCGGTCATTTACACCCCAATCCCAATCTTGTTTTACACCGGTAAAACTATAAGTTCTAATGTCGGTCAGATTAAATGTTCCTTTATCCGCCCAATCAATTTTACTGAACGAACCAATCCGGTTATGTTCAATATATCCTGAAAATAGTAATGTCCTGGATTGGAGTTTTGGATTATAATACGACCTTAATGTGAGCCAACCATATGTATTATTATACTTTGTATCATGGATATCAAAATTTTCAGGTTTAATATCTCTTATTTCTGTTTTATCACCCGAATGCAAAACATGAAAAGATATAATATGTTTAGCGTTAAGTTTATATTCAGCTTTCGCCATCATATCATAAAAAATAGGTGTAGTTTCATCTTGGCCAATAATTTTAAATGTTTGATCTAACATACCCCTTCGTGCAGAAAATAAATATGACCCTTTGTTTTTTGAAAAGGTGCCATCGGTATATAATCGAAGATTCATAATACTTAAGCCAACAGAAGTATGTCTTCCTTCTTCAATGTGTTTCGTGTTCATATTAAAAACACCACTCTGGCGATTTCCATATTCCGAAGAAAATCCCCCCGTTAAAAGATCAATGCTGCGAATTGTTTCAATATCTACAATGCTAAAAAGTCCTCCACCAAGATCACGTTGATGAAATGGTTCATAAAGGTCCATACCATCAAGGTTCATTAATATCTCATCATTTTCACCCCCTCTTACAGTAAATTTTGAAGAAAAATCATTTGATGAAACGCCGGGTAACCGGGATACAGCCCTTGTAATATCCTCTGCCCAGCTCATGTTTTTAAGATCCTTGCTTGAAAGTGTTTGGGAAGAAACCGTTTTGCTGCCCATAATAGAAAAACTTCCGGGTGAAACAGTTACTTCATTTAATGTAACAGCTGATTCTTCTAATTTAATTACTCCAATATCCAATATTTCATTCTTTCCTACAATCAGACTATCTAAATATTTCGTTTTAAATCCTATATAGGAAATTATTAAATTATATTTTCCAGCAGATAAAGAAGTGATATTAAACTTACCATCCAAATCAGTGGAAACACCTATATTACTGCCAGCAATTAAAACGCTTACACCGGGAAGAGTTTGCAGTGTTCCTTCAACTGTAATGCTTCCGGTAATTGCACTACTCGATGTGATATCCGTCTGGGCAAAATTATTACTGATGAAGAAAAGCAAAATGATTATGGATAATAAAATAGTTTTCATAAACCTTTATTTTTATTGTTATAAATAATTACAAAGGTTCAGTTGAATTCTGAAGAATTTCTGAAGCATGGAAAAATTAAAAAAAATATCTCGAGGTAAAATAATAAATAGACATGAAAATAAATATCTAATCTTGAGTGATATTAAAGTGTCTTGCAAAAGAAAATTTCATTTAATTAAAGGTCCAATTTTTTAACTTAAATACCCATTGGTAACAGAGTATAAGTTCTTCAATAAAAATAAACTTGCCAGGTTGAAAAACCAGACAAGTCTACACAATCAAAACCTTTTTATTGAACCGTTAATTAATTTCAATCATCATCTTCTTCACCCTCATTCACATCAGTATCATCCATATCCTCTGAAACAAAATTTCCCTCCATATCAAAAAGGAATTCTTGCTCTGAATTTCCCTTTTTAATCTCAATTTTGTAAAACGAGCCATCACTTTTTATTATTGTTGCAGCATCAACAATTCTATAACCCTTATAGTAATCCAAAACATAACTACCAATGGTAGATGGAATATCCTTGTTTGATATCTCACTTTCAGTTCTGATAACGTTTCCCGAATTATCGTATAAAATTGTTTGTTCCATTCCATTTTTGTCATATTCCGCTTCAAAATAATCACCGTCTTTTTCCCAGCTTTCATCTTTTACTTCGGCATGTGCTGTACGAAAGGAGTTTTGAATTGCACTTGGTATTTTATCAGATTTAAGCGTGCTCTCTTTGTTACACGACACCATTATCATAATAATGAAAATGGTGGAAGAAATGGTAAAAATTAATGTTAAAGATTTCATATTTATGATTTTTGTGATTAGAAATAAAACAAAATTCGTCAGCGATTCTGAAGGCATTTTGTAGGAATTTTGTAGACGGAATTGAACTTTAGCTGACTCAGAAATAAATCTTCAAACAATCTAAAAATGTTTTTGAATTCGGTATTAGAAAGTAGGAATTTATTTTTATACCAACATATAGGTCAATAGAAGAATAATATTTTTGATCCATCGAAGCCCTTAAATTTTCAGAGCTATATATGAAAAACATTAACTGTGCTGATGCTACGAACCTGAATTCCTTTCTTTCGTATAAAACAAGCGGCACGTCCACTGTCAACATTCTGTTTTCTTAGCACGGAGTAATTGCTAAAATATTTGCCCGCGCAATTACAGTGGTAATGAATCTGGTAAGTTGCTGAACATCTAATACATTGTTTCCTTTGGAAAAAAACACATTTTTTTTTATTTCGTTGGTTTTATCACACTGCAAATTGGACATTTCAAAACATCATGCCCCCTTGCAGGGCAATATTTTCGACCAAAATAAATAATTTGCAAATGCAATAAATTCCACGTCTGTTCCCGAAATAATCGTTTGAGATCTTTTTCCGTTTGAGTTACCGATTTGCCATTGCTTAAACCCCAACGATGGGCCAATCGATGAATATGGGTGTCAACAGGAAAGGCAGGAACACCGAAGGCCTGCGACATTACAACACTAGCAGTTTTGTGTCCAACCCCAGGAAGTTCTTCCAGTTCTTCAAAAGTGTCGGGAACTTTTCCACTGTGTTTTTTTACAATAATTTCAGACAATTTTTGCAAAGCTTTTGATTTTGCCGGTGATAATCCACACGGCTTAATGATTTCTTTGATCTCCTCCACATCCATTTTTGCCATCTTATAGGGATTATCGGCCGTTTTAAAGAGTAATGGCGTGATTTGATTTACCCTTTCATCTGTGCACTGTGCTGAAAGAACAACAGAAACTAACAATGTGAACACGTCTTTATGCACCAATGGAACATCAGGATGCGGAAACAATTCGTTTAATTTGTTCTGAATAAAGGCAACTTTTTCTTTTTTGATCATCGGAGCATCAAATATCTGTATAGTAAATTAAATAATGCCGGTAAGTATGTTACAAAATGGGCAATATTGTATTTTTTTTCATCAATTCATCAATTTAACTTTACGTCACCTACATTTTCAATACCAATATGAACCGCATACTACTCATACCGGCACTGCTGATGGCTGTTTTTATACAGTCGGCCACAGCTGAGATTACCTGGGCTAGTAAGGTGATTTCCTACTCAACCCAGCTGGATCTCACATCTTACAGCGCTAAACAGGTTCTGGGGCCACCGTCACGATTGCCTAGTTTTGGTGACTGTGGCTGTGCATGGTCACCATCTATGTCGGAAAATTATTTTGAAGAATATATCAGAGTGGGCTTTGAAAAACGCATTCGTGTATCACAAATCGTTATAAACGAAAGTTTTAATGCCGGTTCCATAAAGGCAATTTATTTATACGATCAATACAATATTGCACATTTGGTATATGAAAGAAACGACTCGGACCGTAAATGGGTACTAGGACGCGTTTTCTCTCTAAATATAGCTACCACTAACTTTACCACGAATGACCTCAAGTTGGTTTTGGACACCGAAAGTATAGATGGTTACAATCAAATTGATGCTATTGGCATAGCAGAAGCTGCCAGCACCATACCTACAGGTTCTATTACAACAACCGATAAAATAGTGTTTAAAGGCAAATCACAAAATCTGGGAGAAGTGATAAATTCTTACGGAAGTGAAATTGCGCCATTAGTCACACCTGACGGAAAAACGATGTATTTTACCCGAAAAAATCACGTTGAAAATAAGGGTTCTATTATGAACGACGATATTTGGGTAAGCGTTTACGATGGCACAAATTGGTCAACTGCTGTCAATATTGATGGGCCTCTCAATAACGAAGCGAATAATTATGTAGTAGGATTATCGGAAAACGGCACCATGCTCACCTTGGCCAATACCTATGAATTTACAGGGGAATCCAGAATGGGTATTGCGCAAACTTGGAAAAATAGTTATGGCTCCTGGGTTTTCCCTAAAAATCTTATTACTCCGGGCATCATCACCCATAACTTCTTTGCCGAATACTTTATGAACCCCGATAGAGACGTAATGTTGTTGTCGTTGGAACGTGCTGATGGTTTGGGTTTGAAAGATATTTATGTAAGTTTTAGCGATAATCAAATTGAATGGACAGATCCGGTAAACATTGGTCAGCATATTAATACTGCCTCCAATGAAATGGCGCCGTTTTTAGCCCCGGATGGGAGAACTATGTATTTCTCCTCCAATGGTTTGCCTGGTTATGGCGACCAGGATGTATACGTTTCTGTTCGTTTGGACGAAACTTGGAAAAATTGGTCCAAACCGGAAAATTTAGGTTCTTTTGTAAATACAAAAGGGTTTGAAGCCTATTTTTCCTTTCCCGATACAGCCGATTATGCCTATTTTTCTTCTACCGGAAGCGACATGCTTAATGCAGATATCTTAAGAATTCCCTTAAAAGAAGTTGTGGAAGCAAAAGATTCTTTGTTAGCGGATATGGTGATAGATAATGTTACTATTACAGATGAAGAATTGATCCTTTTTGAGGAAGAAATATTTGTTCCCGGTAAAGAAGAACTTACAGTCTCACTCAGCAATGAAATTTTGTTGTTTGGAACCGTATATGACGCAACCACAGATATTCCTATCAATGCCGATTTAACCTTCATTTTAACGGATTATGAAACAGATGTGGTTGTATTATCCACCCTCAACAATAATTATAGATTAAAGGTAACCGATAGCGTAAATTATAAGGTAACTGTAATTCGGGAGGGTTATTTGCCTTTGGAAACTACGATTAATATTGAAGATTTCAGGACTCAAAAAGTAAAACGTGTCGATTTCAGAATTACACCATTGAGAAAAGGTGAAAAAATCATTTTAGATAATGTGTATTTTGATGCCAATAAATCGGTAATAAAATTTGAGTCGTTTGAGGAAATGAACAGATTATATGATTTTTTAAAAGCAAATCCGGGCAGTAAAATAGAAATTGGTGGACATACTAATGGATTATGTACTGAAACCTATTGTGAAAAACTTAGTCTAAACAGAGCCAATGCAGTGCGTGAATACCTCATTGGTAAAGGAATAGATGGGAATCGAATTTCTACATTTGGTTATGGTTCCAAAGAACCCATTGACTCAAATGATACTCCGGAAGGAAGAAAACGCAACCAAAGGGTAGAAATCACATTCAAATAAAATTGCTACATTACAGGCAATGAAGGGATTTTGGATTCTGCTGTTCGTTTTTGTTTTAGCTGATGCGAAAACTCAGGTAATAGTTTGGGCTGATTCTGTTGTCTCTTACTCATCCCAAAAAAGCGAAAAGGCATTTTCTGCAAAACAAGCGATAGGAAAACCCAGTAAATATCCTAATCCCGGGCATACTACCTGCGCCTGGTCACCGGAATATTCTGATCTAAGAAACACCGAATTTATTGAAGTCTCCTTCCCTCTTGCAATTGTAGCAAAACAAATTGCTGTAGTTGAAAATAGTAATTCAGGTCATATTCAAAGTATTTATGTTTATGATGAAAAACATAACGAAAAATTAGTCTATAAAAGGACCGGTGAAACAAAAATTGGTGGAGGAAGATTATTTGTACTTGCATTAAAGGAAAATAATAATGTTGTAAAAGGTTTAAAATTGGTAATGGAAAAGCCTGAATCCCTCAATACCTATCAGATTGATGCAATTGGAATTACAGAAGGGGAATCGGCATTAAAAATTGAACTGAATGAATTAACGGATAGTCTGAATTTTAAAGCCGAATCATTAGGGCCAACTGTCAACTCCGGATTTGATGAGGTATATCCTATAATAGCTCCTGATGGTAAGACCCTTTATTTCGACCGAAAATTGCACCCCGAAAATACCGGTGATAAAAAAAATGATGATATCTGGGTATCAACATACTCCGAAGCCCAGTGGGAACGTGCAATCAATATCGGCCCTCCACTAAATAACAACAACCACAATTTTCTTTGTTCCATATCTCCCGATGGAAACACAGCCCTCGTAGGCAGCGATTATGCAGATCCGCTGGCTGAAGATCCCGGCGTTTCTTTAACTTACAAAACAAAAGGCGGTTGGTCGACACCGGTTGGTATTAAGGTAAATGGTTTCAAGAACCTCAACCAATACAACGAATTTACCTTGGCTGTAGATGGCACAACTTTAATTATGTCGTCTGAAACGCTTGATGGATACGGATTGCTTGATCTATATGTGAGTTTTCTTCTCCCAAATGGAAATTTTTCAAAACCTGTCAATTTAGGAAAGAACCTCAATACTGCAGGCAATGAGATGACTCCCTTTTTAGCCGCTGATGGAAAAACCCTCTTTTTTTCTTCCACCGGTTTTCCCGGATATGGTTTTCAGGATATTTATATGAGTCGTCGCCTTGATAACAGCTGGACCAATTGGAGCGAACCTCTCAATTTAGGGAAAAATGTTAATACTCCTGAATGGGAAGCATATTACACCATAGATGCGCAGGGTGAATATGCTTATTTCTCAACCGGAAACACCGGAGGATCAAATCTCGATATATTCAGAATAAAACTTCCTCCAATAGCAAAACCAGATAACATTTTATGGCTGAAAGGTATTGTAAGCGATAGAATTACAGGTGCTACAATTGCTGCAAAAATTGTTTATTCCGGAATGAGCGACAGCACTGTGAGAGGTAGCTCAAATACCTCTCCATCCGACGGATATGCTGTTATTTTACCCCAATCGGACAGCTATAACGTAATAATCAGCGCTGATGGTTATTATACTGCAGATTCCTCCCTGATTATTAAGGCACTTGCCAGTTTCAGTGAAATAGTGCAAAATTTCACTTTAATCCCAAAACAGACCGGAGTGATAATTGAAATGAGAAACATTTTATTTGGGATCAACAGCAGTGTGTTGGAAGACACTTCATTTGTGGAACTCAATAAAGTAGTTAAGTTCTTAAAACAAAATCCTGGTGTGGAAATAGAGATTAGAGGGCACACAAATAGTTTATGCGATGATAATTATTGTATTACGCTATCCTCAAAAAGAGCTAAGTCGGTTATGGATTACTTTATTTCTAAAGGAATTCCGGCGACTAGATTAACCTACAAAGGTTTAGGGAAATCAATTCCTATAGCCGATAATAAGACACCTGCAGGAAGACAGATAAATCAGAGAGTTGAATTTATGATAACCAAAACAGAATGATTATCGCTTTAATCACAATATAAAAAGTGACCTAAAAACGCAATAATTTTTGGGTGTTGATTACTCCTCAACACCAATTTTATTGCTGTAGTTTTTGATATAGGTCTCCACATCCCACATCCATCCATATCTGTCTTTAGCAATTCCTTTTCTAATTTCCCACATTTCCTGTTTCAGCCAATTTGAAGTTTTGCGGCCTTCAACAGGAGGTAATTCGTAAGCAACATCCTTATAACCGATAACCCCTATGGGCGCAATAGTAGCCGCAGTACCTGTACCAAATGCATCAAGCAGTCGCCCCGCCCGCTGAGCATTAAGTAATTCCTCAATAGTAACATCTCTTATCTCCACTTTATAACCGGCTTCCTTTAACAAAGTAATGCAAGAATCACGCGTAACACCCTTTAAAATTGTTCCTTCATCAGTTGGGATTGTTATAATAGTATCATCAATTTGTATAAATACATTCATGGTGCCTATTTCCTGCAGCCGATTATGTGTAACTCCGTCGATCCACAACATCTGATCGTACCCTTTTTCGCGAATTGCTTTAAGCGGCATCATGGTTGCGGCATAATTTCCTGCTGCTTTTACCGCACCCGTTCCTCCCGGAAAGGCCCTCACATATTCCTCCTGCATATAAACCCTCACTGGTTTTTGATAGTATTTTGATACAGGACAACAGAAAATCACAAATTTGAAGGTATCAGATGGTTTTATGCCCACAAAATCGTCGGTAGCAAATATAAACGGGCGTATATACATAGAACCGTCATCCGTATCCGGTATCCAGTTTTGTTCAATATCTACAAGATTAAAAATTGCATTCATGAACAATTCTTCTGGAATTTCCGGAATAGCCATCCTGACACACGATTCGTTAATTCTATTCCAATTCATGTCCGGTCTGAAAACACCGGCCTTTCCCTCCTGATTTTTAAAGGCTTTCATCCCTTCAAAAATTGCCTGTCCATAATGTAAGGCAGACGTTGCCGGATGCAGATGTAAACTCGAAATTGGCCTTATCATACAATTTTGCCACTTTCCACCTGCATAATCTGCCACAAACATGTGATCGGTAAATACCTTACCGAATTGCAGGTTTTCAAAATCAACAGAATTTATGTGCGAAACAGAGGATAATTGAATATCAATTTCGAAGGAAGGATTTAGGGCAACTTTCATATGTTGAAAAACTTGGTTTTTTTACAGATAAAGGATTGATAAATTTACAATAAATTTCTAGATGCCAAGAGATGATAGATAAAATTGAATTTCCCGCGGCAATAGTGGACGAAAAGGTATACCTGATCCCCTCTTCTGCAAAACTAACAATATCGGCAATTAATGCCAATTTAAATCCCATAAATCTGTCAAATAATAATGGCACCTTGATCATTTATTCCGGTGTAAATGGCGAGGATATTAGTGCTGAGGGCATAGAGTCCATTAAAAAACTTATTGTTGCCGTGAAGTTAGATCCTGAAGAAACCGTTTTTTTAAGATATAAATCCGATCACCCACTGCGTTTTTATGCTTTATCTAAAACAATTTCATTTTCCAAACTGATCTGTTTCGGAGTTACTGCAGAGATGCTTGGTTTACATTTTGTTTATAGAAATCATAAATTATTGAAATTCAATAATATAGATATTGTTATCTGTGATAATATTGAAGGTATGGAAAAACCAGCGCGTTTATTATTGTGGAATCAGTTAAAATTGATGTATAATATTTAAGGGATGCAGATAGTATTCGCTACGGCCAATAAAAATAAGATCAAAGAAGTTAAACTGATGGTTCCTGAAACCATACAAATCAGGAGTTTAGAAGATATAGGGTGTTTTGAAGAGATTCCGGAAACACATTTTACGATAGAGGAAAATTCCATGCAAAAAGCGCAATATGTGTTTGAAAAATATGGGTGTAACTGTTTTTCAGAGGATTCCGGTCTTGGAGTATTAGCCTTAAACGGAGAACCCGGCGTTTTTTCCGCTCATTATTCGGGAAGCAGAGATGCTGCAGAGAATATAAATCTTGTTTTGCTCAACCTTCGGAATGTTGAAGACAGAAGGGCTGAGTTCAAGACTGTATTTACTTTGGCAATTGAAAATTCTTATAACCAATTTACAGGAATTGTGACGGGCAAAATTATTGAATCTGCACTGGGAACGAATGGATTTGGATACGATCCTGTTTTTATTCCGGATGGCGCAGCACTTACCTTTGCTCAAATGACAGCAGAGGAAAAAACCAAATTCAGCCACAGGGCAAAAGCTTTTAAATTGCTGACAGAATTCCTTTATAAAAATTTTTGAATTTCAGAAAAAATATTTAACTTACCGCGCAATAGAAATAGTTTAACCACCATTTTAATAATTCTAAACTGATTTATGAGACAAGTCAATTTACCTGCAACCTATAACGATGAGCATCTGATTAGAGAGTCAGCCAAGGGCAATAGGGTCTTTCAAAAAATGCTCTACGATCGTTTTGCCTCAAAAATGTTTGGAGTTTGTTTGCGTTACGCTCCTGATTACCAGATTGCAGAGGATATTTTGCAGGAAGGCTTTGTTAAAGCGTTTAAAAATCTGGACAGATTTCGATTTGAAGGAAGTTTTGAGGGTTGGCTGAGAAAAATAATGGTGAATACTGCCATTGAAATGCATAGAAGAAAAAATTTATTATATCCTATTGTTGACGTTGAAAATACGGAGGTGGAATTTGTGGATGAAAGCGTTATAAGTAAGCTGGCAGTAGATGATCTGATGAATATGATAGCTGCACTTTCACCTGGATATAAGACTGTTTTTAGCCTCTATGCCATAGAAGGATTTTCACATAAAGAAATTGCCGAGCAACTAAACATCAGTGAAGGTACATCTAAGAGTCAATTGGCACGTGCTCGGTACATTTTAATGGAAATGGTAGAACAACGCACAGGTCTGAAACGCAAAGCAAGTGGACAATAAACATCATATTGACCAATTATTTCGCGGAGTATTTGAAAATTATGAGTTGAAGCCCTCTTCAGATGTTTGGAACAACATCGAAAATGAGCTGGACAACACACACAAAACTCCGAAAAACATACCCTATTCGAGGTATGCAGCTCTCCTATTTATTTTTGTCAGCCTTTGTTTTATTGCAATTCCTGCAAATAATAAAAATGTTATAGCTCAAATTAGGAATTACAGCGAAAACCCTGTAGTGCAAGAATTTATTGCCGCTGAGGCCATTGTTCCTGTATTAACTTCCAATATTTCCCAAACCAAAAAGGCAGTTATTCAGATTGCGGAAACAAATACAAACTCTCGAAATGACGTAGAAGAGAATACAAATACGATCAATACTATACTTGCTTCCAATATCAAATCGCATATTCAAACGGAGGATTATATCAATGCACCTGCTTTTATGGAGGATGAAGAGGAACTTACTGCTGAAAACATTGAAATCATTGACAGGATATACAACTCTGATGTTTCTATTCCTTTATTCTCCTACGATTATATAACAAATGAAGACGAGGAGGAATCTGTGGCATTTCAATCAAAATCTGTGTTTAGCAACCTGAAAGATTTTGATATGCGCGGAATGTATATAGGAGTGAGTGGAAGTTATAACCAAACCTCCATTTTAGAATCCGGTAATTTATTCAAGGAGGAAAGACCAATTCAGCCTTCCTTAAAATTTGGAACTTCCAAAGGATTTGTTTTAGGATATAATTTCTCTAATAAATTCGGAATTCAGGCAGAATATATTTACAACTCTATTCAAGGTCAAAATTATGTAATGTCGGAAGAAGGGGATATCGTGCAAAAATCACTTTCCTTAAGTTATGATCTCATACCGGTTACTGCAAAAATTAAGGTGGGCCGCATTTCTGATCTGACCAATAAACCGGTTATTTTAAATTATTCCGTTGGCGCTCAATATGGCATGTTGCGTTCTTACAGATTGCCACAGGATAAACGATATGAAACTACCGATAAGGTATTTAAAGACGACGAGATTTCCCTTGTTTTAGGTTTGGATTACGATATTTATATACAGGATAATCTTTACCTGTCTGCCGGAGCAAGAGGAACAATTTCTAACGATATATCTCTACACGACGAACCATTTACCGACAATGCAAAACGCAATTTTGTATTTGGGCTCAGGGGAAGTCTCAATTATGTATTCCGGTAATAACACTTTTAATTAATTACATTCTGATTTACTGAATTATCTTTACCGCATGGGCAAGTGGGTAAAATTTTTATTGCTGATACTAAGCTCTTTGGCTTTTGTGAATTCCGTTTTTGCAACGCGTATCGAGGGGGTGGTCAGCAACGAAAAAAATGAACCACTACCCTTTTGTAATGTCTACATTAAAAACAGTAATTACGCATGTGCTACAAATGAAAATGGAGTTTTTAGTCTTATTGTGGAACCCGGAAATTATAATATCATTTTTCAATATATTGGATATACAAAACAGGAAATTGTGATAACCATTTTTGATCAGGATATTTCACTCAATATTATTTTATTGGAGGAAGCAACGGAGCTTCAGGAAGTAGTTATCAGATCTGACAAAGAGGATCCTGCTTATGCAATAATGCGAAGTGCCATCAATAAAAGATCAGAACATCTTAAGGAAATTTCAACTTACTCCTGTGAGGTGTATATCAAAGGCTTACAAAAATTTACAGAAGCACCTGATAAAATATTGGGTATTGAATTAAATACAATTCTTGATGTGGATACAAATAATACAGGCATCGTTTATTTATCGGAATCAGTTTCTAATTTTCATTTTCAATTTCCCGATAAAACAAAGGAGATCATGAAAGCTTCTATTGTTAGTGGAAATGATCAAAGTTTCAGTTGGAACGACGCAGCGAGCATGGGAATGAATTTTTATGAGAACCTGGAGACCCTGGAGGGATTTTCACAGCGCGGTTTTGTATCACCTATTGCTGATAATGCGATGTTTTTTTACGAATATAAACTGATTAGCTCTGTATTCGATAACAACCATGAGATTTATAAAATTAAGGTAATTCCAAAACGAAAAACGGATCCTGCTTATTCCGGAATAATTTATATAACCGACGATGATTATCATATTAGTGGATTGCAATTAGAATTGCGAAAAGAAAATGGGCTCGAATTTCTGGATACTTTTAGAGTGGAACAAGAATATTTTTATTCTGATAATGAACACCTCACCCTATTGTCGAATAAGTTCAATTTTAATTATTCCATTTTTGGTATTAAAGGAAATGGTTTTTTTCATGCTTTTTATAAGGATTATACCATCAATCCGGTATTTTCAAAAAATTTCTTTTCGGCAGAGGTCACACGGATTGAGGAAAATTCAAATAAAAAAGATTCCATTTACTGGAGCAATAGCAGGCCAATCAAGTTAACATCAGAAGAACTTATAGATTATCGCAAAAAGGATTCTCTGCAAATTTTAAAGGAAACTCCTGCTTATCAGGATTCGGTGGACAGAATATTTAATAAATTTTCGGCGAGCGATCTTCTCAGTGGTTATAATTACAGAAGATCAAAATCAGATATTTTTATAAGTACTAATCCACTTCCGGAATTAATACAGTTTAATACAGTAGAAGGATATGTTGTGAACCTAAGGGTAAGGATCTCAAAAGAGTGGGATTCAAAAGATGTAATGGTATTTATTCCAAATGTGCGGTATGCCATAGATGCTGATAAATTATTTGTAAACGGAACCTTTTCCTACATGTTCGATCAATTTTCCAGAACAACAATATTGTTAAGAGGTGGAAGTAATGTGTTTCAATTTAACGAATCAGGAATAATTCCGATTGTAAATTCATTTTACAGTTTGTTTGCGGAAGAAAATTATTTAAAAATTTATCGGGCACAATATCTGGAAGCAGCTTATTCAAAAGAATTGTTTAACGGATTTTATGCGAGCTTTAATGCAGGATTTCGCGATAGAACCTATCTGGATAATCTCGATGTTATTGATTCCTGGATTGATTTTCCGGATAAAACCTTTACGCCTAATTATTTTCCATTTTCCGAAACTCCCTTTAATAAGGCTATGCCATCAAAACTCACGGCAGGAATTTCGATTCGATATCAAATTAAACAACAATACATCAAACAGCCGGATGAAAAATACATTTTAGATTCCAAATATCCGCGTTTGGAATTAAATTATGAAAAAGCATTTGAAAACATTGTTGAAAATTCGGTTCGTTATGATAAATTTGAATTCAGTATTCAGGATAATATAAAATTAGGTTTGGCAGGAAATTTACAATATCACAGCAGTGCAGGTTTGCTTGTAGGAAAAAGGAATTTATCTGCCGCCGATAAATTTAACTTTCCTGGCAACGAAACATTGATAAGCAGATTAACAATTGACAGTTATTTTCTACTGCCTTATTATGCTGCGCTCTCAGAAAACTATTATTACGCAGCACATGTGCAATGGCATACCGAAGGATTTATTTTCAGGAAATTACCTTTATTTAAACAGTTGAAATTGGAGCCTGTATTTACAGTACAATATTTGCAAAACGACGCGCTGGATAACTATTTTGAAGTTGCCGCCGGAATAGAACATATTTTTAAAATTGCAAGAATCGATTTCGCATATACACCATTTCGATTCGACAATAATTATCCGGCAGAACATTTTAGAATATTATTGGGAATAGGATTTTAATATGCATAAATTTATCATTTATATATTTGTTATTATCTTTTCGTTAGAATGGGTATTGGGACAAAATTGCACCCTGGAGTCAACGGGGCTAATACCTGTTGCTGATCTTGGAAAGTCAACCTTTAATGGATTTATTGGAGGGAAATATCCTGATGGAAATAATGAAATTCCGCTCGCACATTTTCAAAAAGGTAAGGAAGCAGGCACTATAATAAAACCTTTAAATGCAGAGGGTATTTATGATTCAGCAAACGGTAAAATAGGATTTATGGTGCTGGGATTCAGCACTGCCGCGATGACAGGAAGGTTTGTAAGATCCATTTATGACTCGCAAAATCAGGATGAGCAATTGAAGATCATTATTGGCGCACAGGGTGGGAAGGATATTAATTCAATGACAGAAGCCAATGGTAATTATTGGCAAATTGTAGATACCATTCTCAATGATGAAGATATATCATTGGAACAAATTCAGATCATTTGGATAAGCAGTGGAGATATTTTATCCTATCAACAACCCTTTCCTGAACAATGTTATACGCAGATAGAAAAATATCAGTTAATGCTCAAAGAAATTAAAAATAAATTTCCGAATATAAGAGTTGTATTTATTTCAGACCGCACCTATGCCGGTTATATCGGCGAAATTGGGGAAGGTCCACAAGAGCTTAAGGAACCGACCGCATATTACAACAGCTGGACAGTAAAATGGCTTTTGGAAAAACAAATAAAAGGGGAAAAAGGATTTACAGCAGATGAAATTCCATTTATTGATTGGGGCCCAGCACTCTGGACTGACGGAGTAATTGGAAATAAAAACGGATATACATGGAATTGCGAAGATTCCGGAAAAGGCGGTATACATCCTTCGTCGAAAGGCAGGATGAAGGAAGCATCGATGGTTTATTTATATTTTAAAGATCATCCTTACCTTAAAGATATTTTTGTGAGTAATAAATGATTATTCTGATTGTAAGGTTGGTGGTTCGGTTAATGTGGTGGTTACCTGATTATATTTATAATAGATAATGCCTATTGAAACTATTACTAATAATATACACATCCATCTTATAACAGCCCCATTCATTCTTTGCCATTCTTTAAAACTTTCGGTTCGCGTTCGTTTAATGTTTATTAAACCTGCAGCAAACAGGTACAGAATAACAACAATTAAAATGATAAAAGACTGAAAGATGAGCCATTGATAAAATTCCTGCATAAAACTAATTTCTGTTTAATAAAACATTCCAACCATTGTTGCACATAAAAATGTAGCAATTGTACCGCCAATTAAGGCTTTCATTCCTAATTCCGTTAAGTTTTTTCGTTGACTTGGAGCAAGCTGACTAATTCCGCCAATCTGAATTCCGATGGAAGCAAAGTTTGCAAATCCACTTAAAGCATATGTTGCAATTAATATGGATTTCGGATCTTGAATTACATTGTTCGCTTTCATTCCCGAAAAGGTAATATAGGCGTTAAATTCATTAATTATCGTTTTCTCCCCAAGTAATTGACCTATGGCTAACATATCTCCTGCCGGCACACCTATCAGCCATGCTATGGGTGAAAAAACATATCCTAATATCATCTGAATAGATAATGATTCATAACCGGTATTTGCCTGTATAAAAGTATTTAATGTTGTAATATCACCAACCCAACCCAGAACACCATTTGCCACCCAGATCAATGCTGTAAATGCAATAAGCATAGCGCCTACATTTACCGCAAGTTTTAATCCATCGGTTGTGCCAAGTGAAATCGCATCCAACATATTATCTCCTAATTTCTCATCTGTTATTTTTAATTCTTTGGTAAGGTCTTTTGTTGTTTGAGGAAATAATAATTTAGAACATACTATTGCAGCCGGTGCGCTCATCAAACTTTGACAAAATAAGTGTAATGCAAAATATTCCTGTTGACCTACATCACTTCCCCCTAACAAAGTAACATAAGCCGCGAGTACACTCCCTGCTGTATTTGCCATACCTCCTATCATAATGCACAATACTTCCGAACGATTTAATTGCTCTAGATAAGGTTTGATCATTAAAGGTGCTTCTGTTTGACCAAGAAATATATTTGCTGATGTAGATAAACTTTCCGGTCCTCCTATATTTAATTTCCTCAATAAATAGGCAAAAACATAAACGATCTTTTGTAGCACACCTAAATAATATAACATGGCAGATATTGCCGCGAAAAAAATAATATTAGGCAAAACCTGTATTGCAAAAACAAATCCCCACGATTGATTTGCATCCGCGAGATTTCCAAACAACATCTCTGTTCCTTTATGACTCAGAGATATCATAGCGACGAAAGTTTTTGAAATGGCCTGCATTGCTATAACAAAAGAATCGGTTGGTAACAATCGGGTGACCACAAACAAACACAATGTGAATAGAGATAACAGAATAGACCATTTTACCGGAGAACGTTCTTTGATCCTTATTTTAACAATGATATAAACTGTTATGATGCCGAGTAAAACTGTCCAGAAAATAGAAACATTATTAAATCTGAGGTCGAGCACTCCTGCCGCGAGCATAAATTGAGCAAAGAGTCCTATGCCGACCAGTTTCCAATCAATCGCTTTTCTGTTATTACTCAGTAAATAACAAATGCCGATAAGTGCAGTCATGCCGAGTAAACCACGTAGAAAATTTTCCATTTTTACAAATTAACTCTTTGGGTTGCCAATTAGAAAATAAAATTGAAGGGATATTGTCAAATGTTCTTAATTAAAGAAACACCGCCGAAGGTAGCAGATATTCCAATAACTACACTCACAAATATATATAAAAGTGCAAAACCGAATTGCCCATCGCGCAGTAGTTGAATATTTTCAATGGAAAAAGCAGAAAAAGTTGTAAATCCACCACAAAATCCTGTTGCAAATATCAATTTCCATTCATTGGAGTATATGTTTTCCTTTTCAAACCATCCATAAACCAAACCGATGATAAAACAACCCAATATATTTACGATTAAAGTGCCGTAAGGAAAGGAAACAGGTAAAAATTGATAGATTAATTGACCGCTGAGATATCTTGCGATAGTGCCTAAAAAACCGGCAAATCCGATTAACAATATCAGTTGCATAAAACCATTTGATTTATTATGGTATTAAAACGCAAAGAAATTACTTTTTCCTTCTGTCGAGTTCATCTCTAATTCTGGCAGCAGCTTCATAATCTTCCTTATCCAGCAGTTCTCCTAATTTCTCATTGAGTTCTTTTATGGTAATTTTACTTAGGTCAGCCTGAGGTGAAATGGATGTACTTAGGGTTTCTACAGATTCGTTTTCTTCGTCTTCTTCCTCAGCTCCTTCTTTATTTTCCGGTTCATTTATGATGGCACCTGCCGATTCCAAAATAAACTCGTAAGTATAAATGGGACAATTAAATCTTACTGCCAGGGCAAGAGCATCGCTGGTGCGAGAATCTATCTCTACTTCTTGCCCGTCTTTTTCACATACTAATTTGGAATAAAAAATCCCATCTTGTAAATTATCAATCAATACTTCTTTTAAATTTATCTGAAAAACAGTAAAGATATTTTTCATCAGATCGTGCGATAATGGTCTGTTTATCACCACTTTTTCAATAGCCACAGCAATTGCCTGTGCTTCGAAAGCACCTATCACAATGGGCAACTTCCTTAACCCGTTAACCTCACTGAGCAACACAGCATAACTCTGAGATTGTGTTATGGTATGTGATAAACCCGATATTTCTAATTCTATTTTTTGCATCTAAAATCGCTAAGACGTTACTAAGTTAATGCGTTCTCCTTGAAATAATAATGATTAAGGTAAAAAGGATCATTTAATTTACTATTTTACCTATGTGCTTTAATCTTCCTGATTGCTTCTGTAATCTTTGGTAAAACCTCAAATGCATCACCAACAATTCCATAATCCGCAGCTTTGAAAAATGGCGCTTCGGGATCTTTGTTTATCACAACAATTACTTTGCTCTGATTAACTCCAGCCAAATGCTGGATAGCACCGGATATACCTACAGCAATATATAGAGTTGGTTTTATGGTAAGTCCTGTCTGGCCAACATGTTCATGATGTGGTCTCCATCCAATATCTGCCACAGGCCGTGAACAAGCCGTTGCTGCTCCTAAAACGTTCGCAAGGTCTTCAATAATGCCCCAATTTTCAGGTCCTTTAAGTCCTCTGCCACCGGAAACAACAATTTCGGCTTCCGGAAGTGGCACATGTCCACCGGCCTCATCTTCCACTGCCGTAATTGTAAAGTCGAGATCTGTATCGGTAAATTCTGCAGTTCTCACTTCTATATTTGCTAAATCACCAGTTGATTCTGCTTTGAAAGAATTCGGATTTACGCTTATTACTTTTCTACCCTCATTCATTTGAAGATCTGCAAATGCCTTTCCTGAAAATACGGCCTTGCGCAAAACATTATTTTCAGGCAACATACTTACTCCTGCAAACAATGGTGCATCTAACTTTACAGCAACGCGCGGTGCAATGGACCTTCCTGTAGAATTGTGTGATAAAACAATAATATCTGCACCAATTGACAAAGCAGTAGAGACAATTATTTTAGAATATGCCTTTGAATAAACGGAATTCAATCGTTCGTCAGAAATGTGAATTACTTTTGAAATTCCATATCCTCCTAATTTTTCCAATTCACCACTATCTGCGCGGCCAAAGGAAATTGCAGTAGCATCTCCTAATTTTGAGGCGTATGCGGCTGTTTCCAGGGCAGTTTTTTTCAATTTTCCATTCGATAATTCTGCAAAAACAAGTATCATATTTACTGATTATTTTTTGAATTTTATTTTTTTGATTTCAATGGATAATAACCTTGATTTTATCCTTTTAATTATTAGATCACCTTGGCTTCATTGTGCAACAAGTCTGCAATTTGTTCCGCGTTTTCAGGCGCTATGAGTTTGCAACCGGTTTTTTCCGGAGGCAAAACAAAGGATTTAACCGATACTTTTATATTTGAAGATGTTGGATTTATAATTACAACCGGTTTTGTTTTGGATGCAAGAATTCCACGCATATTCGGAATTCGTGCTTCAGCCATTCCTTTTTGGGCACTGATAACACAAGGAATTGATAAAGTTACACTTTCCTTTAAACCCTCCAGTTCACGTTCAAGCTTTAGTGTAGTTCCTTCAACATCCAATTTAGATGCAAGAGATACATAAGGTAGATCCAAAAGTTCCGCTATCATCCCCCCTACTATTCCACCGTTATAATCAATGGTTTCTTTCCCTGTCATTATGATATCAAATTTTTCATTTTTAGCGTAATCTGCCACAGCAGATGCTACTTGAAAAGCATCCAAAGGTTCTGCATCAATTCGCACAGCATCATCAGCTCCGAGCGCCAGGGCCTTTCTTATTATTTGTTCACTATCAGCTTTACCAACATTGATAACAGTTACTGTTCCACCAAGGGTTTCCTTTAATTCCAACGATCTCACCAATGCATACCATTCATCGTAGGGATTTATTATGAATTGAACTCCCGCCTCGTTAAATTTTGTATTATTTTCTGTAAATACAATTTTAGTTGTTGTATCCGGAACTTTACTTATACAAACCAATAATTTCATAAAATTTTCATGCTTTTTTGTGAGGGCAAAGATAGGATTTGAAAGTCAGGAATTATAACCAATACAGAGTTTGTATTACCCTTTGTTATCACATTAGGTAAATTAAAATATTATCGATATTCGAAGCTAAAAACTTTGTGAACTTACAAATATGCAATCTATACAGCCTTACCTTTGCAAACATTCACCAATAACTTTTTACTGATTATGAACCGTCTTGAGCAACTCCTTATATACCTTGAAGAAAACCCCAGGGATTCGTTTTTACAATTTGCTCTGGCACTGGAATACCTTAAAAAAGGAGAAGCGGAAGAAGGGCTAAAATATTTCGAGACACTGGTGGAGAATGATCCTGAATATGTGGGAACATACTACCATCTCGGCAAATTGTATAACAAACTTGGAAGGAAAACGGATGCTGAAAATTGTTATGCTAAAGGTTTAGATATTGCCTCAAAATTGAATGACCAACACAGCTTTGCCGAATTGCAAAATGCGAAAACGAATTTAAGTTTAGGAATAGATGACGACGAATGAAAGCAGAAACATTATCCGAAAAATTCAAAACATTTAATTTAAGCGAAAATTTATTTTCGCCCGGACAAAAATTACTTGTTGCGGTGAGTGGAGGAATTGATAGTGTAGTTTTGTGTGATCTTTTTAATAAATCAGGATTTGAATTTACTGTGATCCACTGTAATTTTCAATTGCGTGGAACCGAATCCGATGAAGATAGTTTATTTGTTCAGGCACTTACCGAAAAATATAATGTTGCATTTTATTCGGAAAAATTTGACACGCTTAAATATCAAAAAGATAATCAACTTTCTTTAGAGGTTGCAGCAAGAGAACTCAGGTATCATTATTTTGAAGAAATACGAAAAAACTTTGGATACGACCTAATTGCTACCGGCCACCATTTAAATGATAATATTGAAACAGTGTTTTTTAATCTTATTAAAGGCACAGGAATAAAAGGACTCACAGGAATTCCTCTTAAAAATGGCAAGATCATTAGACCCTTATTATTTGCAACGCGTGCAGAAATTGAATATTATGCGAAGGAAAATAGTATTCTTTACCGCAAAGATGTTTCAAACGAAAATAATACATTTGACAGAAATAAAATCAGGAATGAAATTATTCCCCTGATGCAAAACATTAACTCGTCACTTGAAAACACAATGGCGAGAAATATCAAACACTTAAAAGAAATTGCCATCATTTATCAGGAACAGGTTAAAAAGAAATTATCTTCCTTGAAACAAATTAAAGGAAATGATATTTACCTATCCGTACCGGCAATTCTTAATTTACCTGCTGCAGCAACTTATTTACACGAGTTTCTTCATCCTTTTAAATTTAATGAAGATCAGATACACTCAATATTGCTGTGTTTGGGGGAAACCGGTAAAGTATTTTATAGCGAAAATTACAGAGTCGTACTTGACAGAAAAAATATTATACTGACTCCAATTGAAAAAATGGAGCAAAGTATCATAATTATTGATGGAATAACGAAAACCATTCCATTTAAAGGGTATAAATTATTGTTAGAATTCAGCAATTACAATAAACAATTGAAATTTAATGAATCCGGTAGTCTAACATATTTTGATGCAGATACCATCTCATTTCCATTGATACTTCGAACATGGGAAAAAGGAGATTACCTCTACCCTCTTGGTTTAACCAAAAAAAAATCGGATAAACCGGGAAAGAAAAAGGTAAGTGATATTTTAACGAATGCAAAATATAATATCCTACAAAAAGAAAATACCAAAGTTTTATTGTGCGGAGAAAAAATTATTTGGGTATTGGGATTGCGACAGGATGGAAGATTTAAAATCACGGAAAAGACCACTCGCCTGCTCAAAATAAAAATGCTCCCTGAATAGGAAGCATTTTAAAAATTTGTTACAATATTTTTTATTAATTATTAATCATCAATTTTAATACATCGGTTTTATTTCCATTGTTTAATTGAATGAAATAAATTCCTTCACTAAGTTCCGGTAAATTCAATTGTATTTTATCTGAACCTGCAATTACAGTGATATTTTCTATCAAAACAACTTTACCGGTAATATCCAGCAAATGCATGTTGCCGGAAAAACTTTCCTCAGCATGATAGGTGATATCAATTGCTGAGCCGGAAAAAGCAGGGTTAGGATATACGCTAAAATAATTAAATATTTCACTTTCCTGCACAGCAGTTAATTCTGAGCCTGTTGTAAAATTGAACGCAAGAGAAGCAGCCTCACAGGTATTAAGTGGTGCAAGCGGTCTTACGCGCCAGTAATATTTTTTATCGATCTGAAGATTTTTTTCTTCATAAAAATTATTCGTTGTAACAACATCGTGTGCAATAGCAGAAAATCCGCTGCTGTATGAAATTTGTAAATGATATTCGGTTGCGTTTTCAACAGGTGTCCATTCCAGATAAACATAATTTGGAAAAAGATCCACTGCTTCATTCAAAGGCACAACCGGCATTGGAACTTCAGTAAGGTCTACATATACAGGAGTTGGAAAATCCAACATGTTATTTCTTGGTCCGAGCAGGTTTGCGATCATTGCATCCTGTTGCTCTATCGAGAATTTATCAGTACACGCATCATTTGAATAGGACATATAAAATGTTCCGTCGCTGTAAAAAGTTTCACCATTTGGATCAGTTTGAAGAGGACCCGGACAGTTCCATCTGTAATCAAGATAATCTGGTGGAGTGTCACAAAATCCATCTGCTGCGGAGTTGCAATTTACTCCGTTCACCCATTCCTGGTCTTCATCATCAGGTATTCCATATTCCCATCCATAAAATGTATGTGGTAAGGAGAAAAAATGTCCAAATTCGTGCGCTATTGTAGTTCCTCCCGGCATTGCACATGATTTTGCTACAGCAACACCATTGTCAGATGGACTGTAATAACCACAATTTCCTGCAGGATCAGCTACAAAATACACATTTAACAGGTCGTCAACATTGTTTTCATCCATCATATCCTCACCATCGAACCAATCGTGCTCATAAAAGTCAGAATTGTCTATATAATCAAGTTCTCCATAGATGTAAAAAATAAATCCGGTCTCGGCAAAATGTTCATTCAGCTCGCAAATTGAGGTATAAAGGTAGGTGTGATTGTAATAACCAATTCCATCATCGTTTCCTACAATATGCACCTTCATAGGAATATAATAGGTAGTTCCTCCTCGTAAACCAGGATCCTGAGGTATATAATTACTTTGAAAATTACGCAGCCAAATCATCTGATCTTCCGAAAATAAGGTTCCGCAATAGTTTGATTGTGCTTTTAAGGGGATTAAAAAAGTTAAAAATGCAATTATGGAAAGGAGTTTTTTCATCAATTGTTGAATTATTGTGTAAAGTTAAAAAGTATTCATTTAAATTAACATCAAACTTTGTGCACAAAGCAATCATTAACCTTAAATGGCATAAATTTGCGGTCGAAAATGACAAATATATGAGTAAAGTAACCGTTGTAGGGGCTGGAAATGTGGGTTCTACCGTAGCCAATGTGCTCGCCCATAAGGATTTTTTAAATGAGATCATTCTTTTGGACATAAAAGAAGGAACCGCAGAAGGAAAAAGTTTGGATACCTGGCAGCAGGCTCCAATCGATTATTACAGTACTAAAGTGGTTGGTGTAACAAACGACTATACCCGCACTGCAGGAAGTGATGTGGTTGTAATAACCTCCGGATTACCCCGCAAACCGGGTATGAGCCGAGACGACCTCATTAGTGTTAATGCCGGAATCGTAAAATCGGTGACGGAACAAGTTATAAAATATTCTCCTCAGGCAATTATTATAGTGGTATCAAACCCATTGGATGTTATGACTTATTGTGCCTTTTTAACGGCAAAAATAGATTCAAAACGTGTTTTCGGAATGGCGGGTATTTTAGACACAGCAAGATACCGCGCTTTTTTAGCAGAGGCTTTAAATTGCTCTCCAAAAGACATACAGGCAGTATTAATGGGTGGACATGGAGATACTATGGTACCACTTCCAAGATACACAACAGTTGCGGGAATTCCGGTGACAGAAATGATAGACGAGGAAAAGTTGAATGTTATAGTTCAACGCACCAAATCAGGTGGAGGTGAAATTGTAAATCTTTTAGGCACTTCAGCATGGTATGCTCCAGGTGCAGCAGCTGCTCAAATGGTGGAGGCAATTGTTAAAAATGAACAGCGTATTTTCCCTTGTTGTGTAATGCTTAACGGCGAATACGGTTTGAAGGATATTTATCTCGGAGTTCCGGTAAAACTTGGAAAAAACGGAATAGAACAGATCATAGAATTAAAATTAAATTCTGAGGAAATGACCTTGTTACAAAACTCTGCGGTAGCGGTAAAAGAAGTTATGAGTGTTTTAGATAAAATGAATGTAGGAAGCTGATTTCTGCAGATTTTAATTCAAACCATACAGAATCTGGAAATATGCGAATGTGTAATTATTTAACTGTTTTCTGAATGGTTTTTTTTATGGAAATTATTAAATAAAGTTTACTTTGAATAAAGCACTCAAACTTATAATAAAAAAAATCCCACCGAAGGGGTATCATATTTTTGTTAAAGGAAAAATACAAGGCCTTGATGTGAAATTTTTGATCGATACCGGTGCTACAAAAAGTGTGGTGGACAGATCATTTATCGAGAAACATTTTAAAGACCAACCAATAAAAAAAACGGAACATCAAACAACAGGTTTGGGAACAAATATTCAGAATAGCGAATTTGTAAAATTAAAACGATTAAAAATCGGATCGAAGTCCATCAAACCAATTGAATTTGCTTTAATAGATCTCGACATGGTAAATACTGCTTACACATCTGCAGGTCTTGATCCGGTGTATGCAATTATTGGTGGAGATATATTAATGAAATATAAAGCCTCAATTGATTATAACGACGCCCTATTAATATTTAAAAAATAATTATATTAGGTTAAAAAAAAGAGGGATTTCATGTAAGAAACTCCTCTTTTTTTAATTTATTTATGATTACAAAACAAACAATTTTTCGGTTGCTGAAAATTGTCCGTTTCCAATTTTAATAATATAACATCCTTTTGAAATTCCAATATCTGCCGGATTTATTACATATTGATGACTACCCGCTGTCTGTAAGCCAAGATCAACCGTGGCAATGGTTTTACCGAAAAGATCTACTATTGAAATTTGCAGCTCGTCTTGTTCTTTTAAACTGTAATACAATATAGTTTCTGAATTAACTGCAGTTGGATTAGGTGCTAATTTCAATGCTATTAATTCTTCCTGAAGTGGAGAACTCAATACACCGGAAAAGAAATTAAAATCATCAATAAAAACATTATTTACATAAGCATTATAATTAAATTCTAATTTGAATTTTACATTATTAGTTTTTGATGCTTCCGGCAAATTAAATTCTGCAGATGCCCACTGATCGGGATAATTAGGATAAAAATCGGAAGAACCTCCATAACTGCTTATGAGATCCTGTCCGGTAACTTTATTCATGTATATCCAACTATCACCACAATTAGTGCTGTAATAAACCTTTAATGCCATTGTGTAATCATCTGCAGAAACACCAAAAGAAGTGGTGCTGTATTTAAAGAATAAATTATCAGTAAGGCCTGAAGAAAGATCGAAGGATGGGGAAATAGCAACATCAGTTTCCAGATCGGGACCAAAACGACTATTTAACCAAATGCATCCGGTATTCCAATATCCATTGGTAGATCTCCACAACCATTCTCTGTCATCAGGATATTTATTATAAAGAATCCAATTTGAATTTACTTCTTCTTCAGCATTAAAATCTCCAAAATAATTTTCATCTAATTCCGGAACAGAGGAAGATACATATAAATAATTATCAAAAACTTTCGTATCCGTTCCAGAAGCATTCGTAACTGTTAGTGTAACGGAATGCCAGCCAACATCGTTATACTGAACAACAGGATTTATTTCTGTTGATGTTTCAGGAATTCCACCTGCAAAAGTCCACACTCTGCTTTCTACCTCTGCATTAAAACTTACATCATAAAAGGTAATGGAATTACCCTTACAAGTGAGTCGGTCCGGAGTATGAAAATCAGCTTTCGGAGTACATAATCCACTTACATATCCATCATTGGTTCCTGTTAAAATTTTATTTTCTTCCGTCCATAAATTATTGCGCATCGCATCCTCCGCTTCCAAAGTAGCATATATTCTCGATTTTTGACCTTCCGTAAACATGGTACTGCAATAAGAATATTCCATATGATTTTGCACATTGTCAATGCTTCCGGAACAAGTATTTCCAGCCAAATTACAGGATGTCCATCCCTCTGTTATTGGTGTATCCGGCACCTGATCGTCGCCGCAGGCAACACCCGGACTATTGGTGTTTCCCCATAAATGCTGAAGGTTAAGATAGTGACCAATTTCATGGGATAAAACATGTGCTGCATAGGTTCCTGCTGTTCCTATGGTGCCTACATAATCTTGGCGACAAATGATACCATCTACCGTATACATTATTCCGGCAATACTTCCCGGGTAATAAGCATATGCAGCTGCTCCATTTTGAAGGTCTTTTACTACCCAAATATTTAAATATTTACCGGATTGCCATCCGCCAAGTTTCGCTGCATCAGAGCCGCTGTAGGTGCGTAGCGACGCAATACGGTCAATTCCATTGGTGCAGCCGCTACTTAATTCCTTTTGAGCAAGCCTGAATTCAATGTTACAATCTGCTGCAATATCCTCAAATTCAGGTATTGTTGCAGCAAAATCAGTATTCGTTTTTCTAAAATCGGCATTTATGTTTTCAATTGCATCGTATACCTGCTCATCACTAATGTTCTCACCGTTGTAATCGTGAATAATATGAAATACTACCGGTATAATTATAGTTTCTCCCTCAATACGCATTATTGAGGTTAAACGCTCTGCTGCTCTTTTTTCGAAATCTGCCTCCCTTTCTAATATTTCAGGGTATAATGCTATCAACTTCTTTCTTTCCAGATCTGTACCACAAACCTCTTTTACTTGTGCTATCATGGTTTTCCCCCCAAACAAAAGGATTCCGGCAAACAATAATTTAGTAAAGCTATATCTCATATTTGTCGTTTAAAATAAAATTGATTTATCCCTAATTAACCAAACTCAAATGTAAAGAGTAAATAATTATTTTTTGTCATTTTTCCGCATGTTTTATTACCACAGAAAAATTGCTGGAAACATATTACAATTTGAACAATATAATACCTTCAATAATTGTATTTCAAAAGAATCGAAAATAGCATAAGATATTGATAATTAATATCTTATGTATGCAATAAAATCAATAATTTGTGACATCAATTTCTCCAATTAATTGATTTTCAACATAATCTTTTTTCTAAATTGCCGCGTCTTTATAGAAACTCACATTTATCCATAAAAATGAAATTTATGAAAAAGTTCTACTTTTTACTAACCATAGTGTTAGTCACAGTATTTTCCTCCGGGAAAGCACAATTATTCAATTACATTGATGACCCCGCAGGTAATTATTCAAGTGTAGCAGTAAATGCCACTGCTACAAATTTGTCACGAGTAAACGGCACTTTGGAGGAGTTCGCTTGTCCTACAGGATTTGTTTCCAAGAAACATTCTCAAGCAGCAACTTACGGAAACGGAAGACCAAGTATTCAGTTTTCAGTGAGTGCAGATGCAGGTTATCAATTGGATGTAACCAATATTTCGGTTGACATTCGCAGAAATCCAAAGGGACCAACCTTATGGAGATTAGCCTATTCTTTAAATGGTGGAACCAGTTGGACAAACAGCGGAACTGATTTTTTTGTGGAAACAACTAATTGTTTGGGGGGGTCTAATTTATCATGGGATGTTGCCGATTTTTCCACAGTAAATACAATGCTCGTAAGAGTTATCGGATTCAATGCACATAGCTCCTTAAACGGTGTATCCACCCTAAAAAATATTGTGGTTGGCGGAACTGTTTCTTTAGCAGATGAAGATGGTGATGGATATACAATTGACGTAGACTGCAATGATACTGATGCTGCAATAAATCCGGGCGCTTCAGAAGTTTGTAATGGTATTGATGATAACTGCAATGGTGATATTGATGACGGTGTTGGTACCGTATGGTATGCCGATGCTGATTCTGATACCTATGGAGATGTTGCAGTTTCTACAATAGCCTGTGATGTTCCTGCGGGTTATGTAGCTGATAATACCGATTGTAACGATGCAAATGCAGATATAAACCCCGCAGCTTCTGAGGTATGTAATGGCTTGGACGATAATTGTAATGGTTCTATAGATGAAGATCTGGTTTACGATGCCTGGTATGCAGATGCTGATGGTGATGGTTTTGGTGATGCCGCTTCCGCGGTTTCTACTTGCGATGGTGCACCTGTAGGATATGTTGCTGATAATACCGATTGCAACGACGGATCAGCAAGTATTAATCCTGATGCAATAGAAATCTGTAATGGAATTGACGATAATTGTAATGGTTTAGCTGATGAAGGAATTGATCTTTCTATCGCAATTTCTCCATCGGGAATTATCACTCTATGTAAACCTGATTTTATTACACTTAGTGCAACTGCAGGGTTTGAATCTTATCAGTGGTATAAAAATGGTGTTGCCTTAACCGGAGCAACCGATATTGATTATACAACCAACAAGCCAGCCTATTATCAGGTGGAAGGTTTACTTGGCACTTGTTCATCAGGGTTGTCGGAAGTGCAGGCAGTAGCCGTTGTGGAAGGTCCGAACGCTAATATTATTTACCCTGACGGATTAAATTTATGTGCAGTAACTCCCCTTTTATTAAAGGCTAGTTACGATGTAGAAAATGTTTACCAATGGCTCCTCAATGGAGAAGAGATAGTCGGCGCAACAAACTGGGATTATTTGGCAAGTGCAGTGGGTGATTATACCTGCATGATCACTAATGCTGCGGGCTGCACAAGAACTGCATCACCTGTTACGGTAATTGATCAATGTCGTTATGCTGAAATTCCACCATCTTCACAAATGAGCGTATATCCCAATCCTGCAAAAAATGAAATTAATATTGCATTTACAAGTAATTTAACTTCATCGGAATCAGCAATCGTTATGCTGAAAGATATGACGGGCAGAATTATTTATTCTAACACAATAGCATTGTCAAATGGTGCAATGCAAATGACTATCGATCTGTCCACAGAGGTAACATCCGGTATTTATTTTGTGAGCATAGAAACCAAACTGGCTCATTTAAATGAAAGAGTAGTTGTTATAAAATAAAGCTTAAAAATTACGATTTTGAATCCCTGTCATTGCGACAGGGATTTTTTTTAGTTTTTGGTTATTTGTATTTTTTTTATGGAATAAATTTATAATTTTACTATAATATTTATGGGCATGATTACAAGTTAAACACCACACATCCTTTCACCATTAATTCCTGTTTATGCACAAAAATTTATTGGTACTTATTTTATCCATTTACTTCGTTTCACTGAAAGCACAGACTGAAGATTGGGAGATCATTGTAGATGCAGATCCTTCTATTAATTGTGATCAGGATTCCACAGGATTAATTCCACTCACCGATATGGGAAATACCTATTATAATGGAGTTCAGGGTGGACTTTATAAGGGGGGAATGAATGTTTTAAATGGGCCGCATAAAAAAAAGGGTATCACTATTTCTAAGAATATGAAGCCACTCGATACACTTGGTAATATTGATTATATGGGTGGAGAAGTGCTTTTTTTAGGATTAGGCGCTTCTATTGCATCCAATCTTTTTAATGCTTATGTAGATACTTTAAAGGCCTATGATAATGCGGGAATGAGTGCATGCGTAACGGTAAAAGGAATGTTTACCGCGGGTAAAGATCTGGATGATATGATAGACACTATTTACCCTGAATTTTGGAACACACTCAAAGGCAGAATGGCGTTAAAGGAAGACACTTATGCTCAGGTACAGGTACTGTGGATACTGCAACAAAGTGATAGCGACACGAGTTCTGATTTTACAACTTATTATAATTCGGTAATGTCAAAATACATTACATTAATGCAAGTATTAAAAGATTCATTTCCAAATTTAAAACAGGTATATCTTTCCGGAATACACTATACCGGATATATGGATCCTGAACACAAACGATACGATGCATATAGCGAACCAAAGGGTTATTGGGCAAACCTGGTAATAAAACAATTAATTCAAAAACAAATTTCCGGAGATCCTGCATTAGCATTTGAAGGACCCAATATTAAAAGTGCATGGATAGGTTGGGGACCTTATTTTTGGGCAGATGGAATTAATCCACGCACCTATGATGGATTAACCTGGTTATGTGATCAGTTCAGGACTGATTCCACCGGTGCCGGATTTCACTTAATTGATTCTTCCTATGGATTTGGTATTGAAGCATCAATGGTAAAAACGTTTATGGAAACAAACCCTGTTTCCAAAATTTGGTATAACTACGGCCCCTTATGGACTGATTGCGGAGTTGATACTACAAGAATTTCGCAGTATCAAAAAATAAACGACCAAATTCGAATTTATCCTAATCCTGTGCAAAATGAATTTACTATTCTGTTACCGGAATTAATTTCCGGACAAATAATAATTAACATATACAATGAATTAGGAATTCGGGTTCATCAACAAACCTATGAAGATTATTATGCACCCGGAATTGATCTTGATCTTAGGTTGCCTGCCGGTATGTTTATTACTGAAGTTATTTGCGATCAAGTTAAATATCGTACAAAATTCACAGTGATAAATTAATTAGATTAAATACAACAAATAATTAAAATAATTTATCTCAGTAACGCAAGCGTAATTGTTTTATTTATCGACTTGCCATATTTATTTATACCTCTAATATTTACCAAATAGGTTCCTACTTCCTGTTTCTGCGATCTGTAGGTGCCATCCCATCCTATATGCAGATCAGAACTTTCAAATATTAAACTACCCCATCGGTTGTAAATACTATATCCGGTAATTATACCCATGCCAATAAATAATGGTGGGTAATAATCATTTAATCCATCGCCATTAGAAGTAAATGCCGATGGGGAAATTATATCCAAATCCTCCAAAACAAAAATTATTACCGAATCAAATGCGACACAGCCGTAAGCATAAATTCAGCTGCCAGTGAATAAAATCTTTCGTCAGAAGCTCTTCCTCTAATTCCCTTTAAACAACGAAAAAAAAATCCCGCATTTTCAATTAAATGCAGGATTATTTTTATTATTTTTTTTTAAGTTTTTATCTCATCAACAAAACCATCGACGATTTTACTATTTCTACTCCAAAACCATCCAATGCGTGAATAACTACTACATAATTTCCTATTTCCTGTTCATTGGCCCTAAAGGTTCCATCCCATCCAATGGTAGGATCACCCGAAGCAAAAATCAGATCGCCCCATCTGTTATAAATTGAAAATTCCGTTATTTCACCAAGTCCAATCAGAATGGGTTTGTAGGTATCATTCAGTCCATCACCGTTAGGCGTAAAAGCAGTTGGAGAAGCAACCAGGGTTTGGTCAAGAACAAATACGGTCATTGAATCGAAGTTCTCACAACCGTTTGCATCAACACCTACTACATAATAAACGGTAGTATCTTCCGGAAAAGCCGTTGTACTGGAAGCAAGAGGATCTGTTACAAATTCATCAGGAGTCCAGGTATAGGTAACAGCGCCTGAGGCATCTAATTGTGCAAAACCACCTTCTACCATATATTGATCAACACCTGCATCAATAATTGGAAGATCATATAATGTTACCATAACATCATCCGTATCGGAACAGCCACTTGTATCAAATACTACTAACTGGTAAAACATGTTTGTTAACGGTGCCTGTACTTCAGGGTTAGCAATATCCAGCGCACTTAAATAAGAGGGAGGTGACCATAAATACGTATCTCCGCCACTTCCGAATAAATTAATGGTATCACCGGGACAAAGAGACAGATCAGGCCCTGCATTTGCAATAGGTGCAGGTGGAACTTCTACGGTAACATCTCTATAAAGTGTTCCACAAATACCAACTCCTGTTGCAGTATAAGTAGTGGTTGTGCCGGGAGAAGCAATTACACTATCACCCATGCCTGCATTTAAACCATCAATAGGGTCCCAAGTCCATTCATAATCCTCACCACCTAATATTGTAAGAATTACTGAATCTCCCGGACAAATAAGGGTAACACCTGATGCAGAAATATCAATACCGTCAGCAGCAACACCAACTGCAGAAGTTGCTTCCAACGCTTCATCAAGATCATCCGCATCCAAAATATATGCAAAAGCGATACATTCACATGTTCCTGCTGCAATTAAAGGAATTTTAAAGGTAACCTGTGTAGCGCAGTCGGCAGTATTATTTCCTGTAATAGAATATCCGCCACTCCAAGGGCAAACTGATGCACCACTCCATGCCTGTGCCGGAGTACCGTCTGTTGTGCTGAAACAACCAAAAGAAACTCTGGCATTTTCATCTCTTGCACCCATACCTAAAAAACATCCGTAAGTTAATCCTTCTGCTGTTACTAAAGCATCGGGATCGGTAGGTGGATTATATACAATTTCGTTATAAGTGGTAAAGTCGAATGACCATGGTTGATCCTGGTCTGGGTCAACATTTCGCATATAGTATACGTCTGTGAGATCGGTTGGACCATCGTTACAGATTAGAATGCGTGTTACGAAATACCTTGCACTGTCGGGTAAGGTTGTGGTTTGTGTTATCGTAATATCTTCCGCAGCTAAGGTGCCCTCCCAAATAGTGGTGTAAACCCCTGCAGTATAAGAATAAGTTGTTATATCCCCCGGAATTTCAGAGGTCCAACATCCTTGATCAGTATTGGTATAAACTGAGGCCCCTACTTGGATCTGCCATCCCTCAACCGGTGATCCCGGAACAAAATAATCTCCGCAATAATCCGGAGTGCCTGTTGTCCATCCATCCATATCTGAATCTGCAACAAATCCAAGTCCGGAAAATACATTCGGGTGATATCCTGCAGGTGCTGCTCCATTAGAGCCATAAGCACCACATGTGTTCACGCCCACCTCAACAAACGCACCTTTCATAAAGGCGTTAGCCCCTACTATTTGTGAAAAGGAGGTGGATGAAAGAACAATGAGGATAATAGTGAGAAGTTTGTGTAGGTGTTTCATTATTTTTCTTTGTTCAATTTATTTAGGTTACGGATATGCGTTGTAAATATATAAAAAAAATATTTGATATTTTCTATGATTTAACAGTGTTATGTTTATAATAGTTTAAAACTACACATTTTTTAATTACAATTATTATCTAACCAAAGTGAAATTACCGGTTATAAATTTAGCTTCGTCTTTGGTAGTATGCGCTTTGATAATGACAGTATATGTGTCGATGCCCTGCGGCGTATTTTCAAATTCGCCATTCCAACCGGAACTTGATGCATCTCCTTGATAAATCAATTGTCCCCAGCGGTTATAGATCAAATAACTATCTAAAAATCCGCTACCTGAATACATTGGCATCCAAAAATCATTTATTCCATCACCATTTGGGGAGAATGCTGTCGGAACTCCAATCACCAATTCTCCTATCACATTAATCGTTATTGTATCAATATCTATACATCCGTTTTCATCAACTCCTGTTACTATATACGTAGTTGTGTCGGTTGGAGATGCAATAGGATTTGAAATGGTAGTACTGCTCAACCCATTGGAAGGTGTCCACGTATAATCATCGGCACCGGTAGCTTCCAATTGAGAGGTTTCACCCTGATAAACGTCGATTGTAGTCGGGTCAGCTGTAACTGTAATATCCAGCGTGGAAAATACAGAAACTTCTATTTCATCGATATTAATACAGCCGTTTGCATCAACTCCCGTAACTGTATATGTCGTATTATCATCAACAGTACAAATTGGATCAGGACAATCGTCGCAGCTTAAACCTGTACTTGGCTCCCATGTATATTCTACCCCGCCTTCCGCTTCCAGTTGAACCGAACCTTCGGGACAAAGATCAGTGTCAAGACCTGCATCAATAGTTGGCAATGGATTTACAGTAACAACCATTTCGTCGGTATCCGGACAGCCATGTTGGGTAAAGGCTGTCAATATATAAGTAGTTGTGGTTGTGGGAGATGCATCGGCGTTCGGATCTACAGGATCAGATAATCCTGTTATTGGAGACCACATATAAGTATCACCACCGGAACCATCTAATTCAACAGAATTTCCAATACAAACTTCAAGATCTATTCCCGCATCAGCGGTTATATCTCCCTCATAAATGATAATTAATTTTCTGGACAATACTCCACAAAATCCACCCAAACCTTCCATAGTAATTGATCCATTTCCATCAGGTGTAAAGTGTGAAAATTCAGTTGTTGTAATATCTCCTGTTCCACCTTCATAGGTCCAGGTCCACTCATAACTTTCTCCACCGGCAATTTCTATTTCTATTTCATCGTAATTACATATATATAAGGTATCATCAGCAGGAGCAGGTTCGCCGTCAACTAATACATCAACAGGTAACGTTGCTTCTAATGCATTTGTAAGATCATCGATATTGAGAATGTAGGCAAAGGTTACTGTTCGACATTCGCCAGCAGGAATTACAGGAACTTTAAAAGTGATTTGAGTAGCACAATCGCAGGATGTTGTAGAACCTTCAGTTGTTGTATATCCTCCCGCACCTATCCATGCATTTGCAGCTGTGCCATCATCAGTTCCAAAAAGTCCGTATGACGCTCTGGCCATAGTATCCAATGCCCCCATGCCAAGAAAACATCCAATAGTGTTACCGGTTGCTGTTACAAGCGCGGTACAAGTATCTGGTGGATTCACTTCTATCACATTAGTAGTAAAATAATCCGAACCTAAAGCCACATCCTGGTCGGGGTCAACGTTGCGTTTGTAGTATAAGTTATTGACATCAGCAACGCCATCATTGCAAAAAGTTACTTCTGTGAGAAAATATACCTCATTCTCAGGAACGATCGTTTTTTGAGTAATATGAAGATCAATTGCAGCAATATCACCTTCCCAAATACAAACATATTCGCTGGCTCCATAATAATAATCGGTAATACTTCCCGGAATATCGGCACCTCCGCAACTTTGATCCGTATTTGTATACGTTGTAGGACCTATCTGTACCTGCCATCCTTCCACAGGCGAACCCGGCACAAAATAATCACCACAAAATATCGGATCTCCAACATCCCATCCATCCTCACCCGGATCGGCAACAAATCCAAGACCTGTAAACGGTGTGGTTTCATGATATTCAGCGGGAGGAGATTCATCAGAACCATAAGCACCGCACTGATTTACCCCTACTTCCACATAATTGCCCTTTAAAAAACAATTTGAACCGATTATCTGTCCGAAACCGCTATTTATCCCAATTAAAAGAAAAAGTGATAACTGTATTAAATTTTTTGTAATCATTACTTTCATTTTTAGTTTTGAATGCATCCAATCTTCTTAATCTCATATCAGCAATCAAATACTAATTTTTTTATCTTACTAAGGTAAAATTACCCGTTATAAATTTCGCTTCATCTTTAGTTGTGTGGGCTTTGATGATTACTGTATAGGTATCAATTCCCTGCGGAACATTTTCAAATTCACCATTCCAGCCTTGAGATGCAGCATCTCCCTGATAAACCAACTGACCCCAACGGTTATAGATAAGATAACTATCTAAAAATCCGCTGCCGGAGTACATCGGCATCCAGAAATCATTTGTTCCATCTCCATTTGGTGAAAAAGCAGTAGGCAATCCTATAACAAGTTCGCCGATTACATTCAGAGTAATGGTATCAATATCAACACAACCATTTTCGTCAATACCAGTAACTATATAAGTAGTGGTATCATCGGGATTCGCAATTGGATTTGCAATTGTAGTACTGCTTAAACCATTAGAAGGAGTCCATGTATAATTTTCCGCACCGGTTGCTTCCAATTGGGAAGTTTCTCCCTGATAAATATCAATTGTTGAAGGGTCTGCCGTAACAGTAATATCAAGTGTTGAATAAACGGCAACTTCAATCACATCAGTATTAATACAGCCATTAGCATCTACCCCTGTTACAGTATAAGTAGTATTTTCATTTACAGTGCAATCAGGATCAGGGCAATCGTCACAACTCAAGCCGGTACTAGGATCCCAGGTATATTCAACTGCTCCTGTTGCTTCCAGTTGTATTAAGCCTTCCGGACATAAATTAACATCATCTCCTGCATTAACAACAGGCAGTGCATGCACGGTAATTACAACTTCATCGGTTGCAGGACAATTAAAATCATCTATAGTTGTTAGTGTTAAAGTGTATACTCCGGGAATTGTTGGGAGATAAACCGGATCTTCACAATCGGCGCAATCCAATCCTGTAGCCGGAACCCAATCATATAAATTATTAGCAGGTCCACCATCACCGTTCAGCAATGCGACATCTCCCAAACAAACTGCGGTATCATTTCCTGCAAAAGCAAATTCTGATTCATCAACAAAAATGGTTACGGTGATTGTAGCATCTCCACAAAAGCCTCCAACACCCACAGCTGTAAAAGTTGTAGTTTCATCAACGGTAGCAATAACATTTATTCCGGTATCGGTATCCAAACCCTCAGAAGGTGTCCAGGTCCAATCATAGTCGTCGGCTCCAAGAACGGCAAGTTCAACTTCATCACCGGGATTACAAACATAAGCGGTATCACCGGAAGAAACTGTAACATCATCTACTGTGAGGTTATAGGTAACTGTAGCTTCCAATGCTTCTTCAAGGTCGTCTGCGTTTAGAATGTATGCGAAGGCAACACATTTACATTCACCGGGGTTAATAGTTTCAATATAGAATGCTATAGAATTTGCAATATCTCCAACGGAAGATCCTGCCGCGAAATAACCGCCTGTGCCTTCATAAACATCTTGTGGATCTCCATCGGCAGTTCCAAAATTTCCATAGGAAACACGCGAGTTTTCATCCCTTGCCCCTATTCCTAAAAAACAACCATAGGTTAAACCTTCAGAGGTTACCAGTGCCTGATCGTCGGTAGGTGGTTGGTAAACAATGATATTATCTGTAGTGAAATCACCGCTCCAAGGTTGATCATTATCCGGGTCCACATTTCTTTTGTAATAAACGTCGTTCAGGGCTTCATCACCATTGTTACAAAGTAAAATTCGGGTAACAAAGTACAATTTATCTTCGGGTAAGGTGGTAATCTGTGTAATTTCAAGATCAGTTGACCCGGTTGTGATATTTCCAACCCAGGTACCGGTATAAATTCCTCCGGCATAAGTATAATCAGTTACATCTCCGGGAATTGCCGCGGCTCCACAACCCTGGTCAGTATTGGTCCAAACTGTAGGTCCAATTTGCACCTGCCAGCCTTCCACTGGAGTACCCGGAACAAAATAATCTCCACAATAAACAGGTGTACCATCGTCCCAACCATCTGATTCCCAGTCTGCCACAAATCCAAGTCCACCTTCAGTCGGATGATAACCTGCAGGAGGTGAAACTGGTGATCCATAGGCGCCACAAGTGTTTATACCTACTTCAACAAATTCACCCTTTAAAAAACAATCGGCACCAACAATCTGTGCAGAACCTGTTTGTAGGCTTGCCAGAGATAATATCATCAATATAGACAATGTGCAACAAATTCTTTGCATTTCAATAGTAGTTTAAAATTTTAATTAATTACTCATTAACTACCGCCAATGTTGAGCGGTATCTCTCACTGAGTTTCACAAAATATTCATTATACTCTATCAGGTCCCAGCCACGTGGTTCCATCAGTTCAATTGCGATATGCACGGTAGCTGATTTTTTTTCGTAATCCAGGTTGTAGGAAACGATATTATCGCGACATAAACTGAAAAAACGTTCAGCTGTAGCCTGATTCTTGAATGCTATCGGGCTGATATCGAATACATAATCATCAACTAAAGGGGTTGAAACGTCGAGTAAAATAACAAGATCGGAAGTGATAGTAGCTTTTCCTTTTTCGGGTGTTTGAGCTTTAACCAGCGTAGCAGTTGCGAAAACAAGGAGGAGGGACAGTGTAAGCTTTTGTACAATTTGCTTCATAAGCATGTTTCGTTTAAAGTTAACAGAAATGTAAAATGCCTTATAAAGGTATGGTAACTTTTATACAGATGCAAATTTTAGAGGGTCAGTTATGAACAAAAAGCAAATTTTTACATTCCTCTGATAAAGTTTTAGTTTTTTTGATGCGTTTTATTGCTCAATTTTGCATTTAAATCCCATTCTCCAGTTGAAATTCAATATTTGGAAATTTGTAGCAGGCCTTAAACCAAAATACATTTTAGTATTTCTGGCGATCATTTTACCACTTTCCGTATATTTTACACTTCAGCTTAAATTCTCCTATGACTATGAAGATTTTTTTCCAAAAGGAGACCCGGATCTTGATTTTTACTACACCTTCAGAGATCAATTTGAACATGATGACAATTTTTTATTGGTAGGATTAAAACCGGAACAGGGAGTATTTGACCTAAAGTTTTTGACTTCACTTGATTCTGCAACGAATAAAATTCAAAGGTCAAGTTATGCGGAACGTGCATATTCTATTACAAATTTTAAATATTTTATAAAGTCACCTTTTGGGTTTATCGATTATCCTGCATTGCATATTTATGAACCTGAAAAATATTCGGACGACAGCAGCAGAATTCATTTGGATGAAAGAATTTCAGGCAAATTAATTTCGGATGATTTTAGCACTACGATCATTTTTATTAAGACTGACGATACGCTCAGTCAGGAAGAATCTGTTTTATTTATTACAGAGGTAAAAAAAGGGCTCAGTGAATCTGGAATTTCAGATTTTCATTTATTGGGTAAATCAAATTTTCAAGTTGAATTGGTAAAACTACAACGCAAAGAGTTTTTGATTTATTCACTTTTGAGTGTTTTACTTGTAGGGGTAGTTACTTATTTGTTATTTCGAAAAATCCGAGCTGTATTTATTTGCATGATAACGGTAGCTATTTCACTTATCATTTTTACCGGATTACTTGGCTTTACTCAAATAGAACAAAATGTGATGAGCACATTATTTCCAATTGTAATAATTATAATCGGAATTTCTGATGCCGTGCATTTTTTGGGAAAATACATCATCGAATTGCGTAAAAATAATAACCGTGAAATTGCATTATTTAAAACCTTATCCGACATCGGTTTTGCAACCCTGTTAACCGCAGTTACTTCTGCTATCGGATTTTTAACGATGTTAACTTCCAACGTACCCCCTATTCGATTTTTTGGCGTTTTATCAGCACTTGGTGTGCTTCTGGTATATGTAGTTGTTTTATTTTTAATTAGTCCCCTTTTAAAATTATTCACGTTAAAACAATTAGATAAATTTGGATATGCGGGAGAAAATAAATGGGGTGGAATTGTTGAGGTAATATATAACTCCGGGAAAAATCACACCCGTAAAATGTTGACTATTAGTGCTGTTATTTTATTGATATTTACCTATGGAATTACACAGATTACAACAGATATTCACCTGGAAGCCGGTATGCCTAAAAATGCAAAAATTACGGAGGACTTTCATTTTTTTGAAGAGAATTTTAATGGATTTCGACCCTTCGAAATTGCAGCACATGCAAAAAATAATTATACCATAACAGATCCTGTTGTTTTGCGCGAAATAGATAAGGTGGAAACGTATGTAAAACAAAACGAAATTATAAATGGTTTGCAAAGTATAACCATGGTATATAAAAGTTTAAACCGTGCTTATAACGGCGACAATCCTGCTGAATATAAATTACCCGAGGATGAAAACATGTATGCAGTTTTTAACAGAGACCTTAAAAGAACAAGAATAAACGAATTAAATATTTTAATTTCTGATGATAAGAAGTATGGAAGAATAAGCGGATTTTTAAGTGATGCTGGTACTGATAGTATTCGAATTGTGCAAAAAAATATTAATGATTTCATAACAAAAAATACTAATCCTGAAATTGTCGATTTTACAATAACCGGAACAGGGATCATCTTCGATAAAAACACGGAGTATTTGCGCAAAAATATTATCAGCGGAGTATTACTTGCATTTTTTTGTATTGGTATTGTAATGGCATTTATGTTCCGCAACTGGAAAATGGTGATCATATCCATAATACCGAATATTATTCCGCTTGTTGTTTGTGCGGGAATAATGGGATTGCTGAAAATTGAATTGGACGCTCCCACTTCCATAATTTTTGGAATTTCTTATGGAATTGCTGTTGATGATACAATACATTTTCTCTCTAAGTTTAAAATTGAAAAACAAAAAGGATTTTCCACGGAGCAAGCGATCAGAAATACTTTTCAGGAGACGGGCAAAGCTGTTTTCAGTATGTCGGTGATCTTATTTTTCGGATTTATGATATTGCTGATATCTCCAACCGCAGCAACTTTTAATATTGGATTATTAACCGGTATTACGTTATTCTCGGCAGTTTGGCCTGATGTTTATTTATTGCCGTATATGCTCAGGAAGTGGATAAAATAAATACAAACGAAATACAAATTTCAACAGTTTAATATACTATAATTGTTTAACTTTGTTATTGTATATGCTTAAAAAATATCTTGCCACCCATTTTTTATTTGGTATTCTGTTATTGCTTTTTTCCTGCAACAAGGAAGTAAAAAATTTTAATGATATTCATTTTGTATTAGAATTTGATAAAGACCAGATTCGATTGGATAACTTGGGAAATCCCGCTGTAATACCAGCCGGAAATGCTGCGCAAACGCCACTTATGAATTTAATGAGTCTTCATTATATAGAGTTAAGTGAAAATGAGTTTGTTCCTTTTAAAGAGGGGGCTGTTTTATATACTGCTCCGCAAACTTCAGAAGGTGGTGACGAGGCAATTAATTTTGATGAGGCTCAAGTGAGTGGCGCAGGTGTTGATTTTGTAAAAATTAATCTTGAAAGATTAGCTCCCGGAACCTATAAATATATAAGGGTTTCTGTAGCATATCAGAATTATGATATTAAATATAATATTAATGATATTCCGATTTTTGGCGACCTGACCGACCAAACAGGCACTGCTGCATCATTTCTCGGGTTTAATACCTACATAAGCGACCTAAAAGTAAAAAACCTTACCACTACAATAAATGCAAACAAATTGCAGGGATTTTGGGCTTTTGAAAGTCTTTTCACAGAGGATCTCGAACCCTATAATGCCATTTATTCCGGTCAAGCACCTGCGGGGGCAACCACTGTTGTAAATCCACTCGATGCAACTTCTCCGGTGCCGGAAGGGTCTTGTGTAATAACGGGTGCATTTGCCGAGCCTCTCATCATCGACGGAACTGAAACATCAGAATTATTCATTTATATATCTTTTTCGGTAAATAACAGTTTTGAGTGGATAGATTCGAACGGAAATGGAGATTGGGATCTTGATGCAATTGTACCTGCCAATAATGAAGCAGTGGTGGATATGGGTTTGAGAGGGTTAATACCGAGTTGGGAGTGGAAGGAATAACTTTTTTTCACTTTCCACATATTAAAACTTTTAACTTTGGATAAATCTATTATCTTAGCTCCGTTTTAGTGAACCAGCTAACCAATTTGCCTAATTATTTAAATTCATTTACTGTTTTCGGAGTTTCCCCGAAAGGGAACAACTGTGCACACGATTAATTAACGTTTAAAAAATTAAACCTATTTGACAATGAAAAGAAGATCATTTTTAAGAAACGCACTATTAGGTACTACAGCGGTGGCTATTACTCCTTCCGCTTTTTTGGCTAGTTGCGATCCCGGTGTATTAGACCCCGTGGTTACTTTCGGAAATGTTGGCGGGCTTGCAGTTCCTGAACCACCCTTTGTTAATCCAATAGCTACTTTAAATGCTACGAGTGCTATTGGCGCCTCACTAGATGCTGTTAAAAACTCAGAAGTATTGATCGGAGTCGTAAATCCGACATTCTGTTTTGGATATGGTAATAGTATTTGGGGGCCAACACTTAGGATAAGAAAGGGCGAATCTGTCAATATTGATGTCGCAAATCATATCAATGAAACTTCAAATGTCCATTTCCATGGATTAATGCTAAATGCCGGTGAGGATGATGGTGTTGATGACGGAATTACTAATGGAGGCTCCAGGAATTACAATTTTACCGTAAACAACCGCGCAGGATTATATTGGTATCATCCGCAATACGGCAAATCTGCCGGAAAGCAGGTGAATATCGGTTTAGGTGGATTGTTTGTTGTAGAAGATGATGAGGAGGATGGAATTAATTTACCTTCCGGCGACAGATCAATATTCTTAGTATTGCAAGATAAACGTTTTAATGAAGATGCCAGTATGTTTTATGGTACAAATACCGCAGAAGAAATGGTTGGATATTTCGGCGAAACCATCATGATTAATGGTGTTACCGGTGCATTAAAGGATGGTTTGTCTCAGCGTTTTTATCGATTAAGAATTTGTAATGGAAGTAATGCACGTATTTATAACCTGGGACTAGATACAGAGGATCTGGTTGATTTAGGTTTCTATATTATAGGTGGTGACGGTGGATTGTTGGAAAATATAAC
>Ga0163147_10001008_pt1 | contig 43792 bp, 35 predicted proteins | sample OliLakLV19MP6G1_FD_148597 | JGI IMG/M metagenome (GOLD analysis project Ga0163147, IMG submission 148597) | Freshwater microbial mat bacterial communities from Lake Vanda, McMurdo Dry Valleys, Antarctica- Oligotrophic Lake LV.19.MP6.G1 | ecosystem: Environmental > Aquatic > Freshwater > Lake >...
AGAACCCTTGCCGCATTTGCCTGTCGCTCGCGCCGTTTGGAAATGCCGTCCAGATTTTAAAACCGCGTGTGCGGCATGGATCACCGCCGGCGGAGCACACCACACGGGGTTCAGCTACACCGTCACTTCCGAGCACCTCGAGGATTTTGCTACGATGGCGGGCATCGAGTTTTTGGAAATTGGGGATGAAACAAAGCTGTCTGCTTTTCGGAAAGAACTTCGCGCTAATGAAGTGTATTTCCACCTCGCGGGAGGCTTCGCTCTATGAGTCGTTATAACCAAATCCGCGAAGAATGCTGCATGGCCAACCTTGCATTGCCATCTACCGGCCTCGTTGATCTCACGTTCGGAAACGTCAGTGTCCTCGATGTGGCTGAGGGCGTCTTTGCGATCAAGCCCAGCGGAGTGCCATACGAAAAACTCACGCCCGACTGCATGGTCGTCGTGGATCTGGAGGGCCAAGTCGTCGCTGGAACATTGCGACCCTCTTCCGACATGCCCACTCACCGCAAGCTCCTCGCCTCCTTCTCCGGCATTCGATCCGTCGTCCACACGCACTCGCGCTATGCCGTTTCTTTCGCCCAAGCAGGACGCGAGATTCCAGCCTTCGGAACGACACATGCCGATTATTTTCGGGGATCTGTGCCCATTACACGGGCTTTGACCGCAGAGGAAATCGCCTCGGATTACGAATGGGAAACCGGCAACGTCATCGTGGAGCAATTTAGCGTTGTCCATCACCTAGAAGTCCCCGCCGTGCTCGTCCGCAACCACGGCCCCTTTACCTGGGGAACCTCTGCCGCCAAGGCGGTAGAAACTGCCCAAGCCTTAGAAATCTGCGCCCAGCTCGCGCACCAAACCCTCACCCTCAATTCAAAAGCCCAGCCTCTTCCGACCCCACTACGCGAGAAACATTTTTTTCGTAAACACGGCGCCACTGCGACCTACGGGCAAGCCTAGGGCTCGCAGAGTGACCTCGGCAAGCGTGCGAAAGTTTTGCACAACTCGGGCTTTTCATTTCTTGCGATGACTGATACGGTTAAACTCTCATGATCAGAAATTGGCTTTGTGAAAACATAAAGAAAGCACCCAATCCCTGTGGTTGAAGGCACGCAAATGGGACTGGCTGTAACGCCAACGACGGAGCCCCGAACATGGCTTCTCGTTGGAGATTTCCTTTTTTATCTACGCCTCCTCGCTCGCCAATTCGCAAACATTGCGCGAGAGAATGCTGGTGATCGCAAGAGCATGGTCATCGTTCCCCAGCCTTCGATGGCTTGGGAACAGCTTGAGAAGGGCACCTGTGAGGTAATGATCTTGGATTGCGTGGAAGCCACCAGTGATCACTTGGCGTTTTTGCGGAAACTGACCCTCGAATATCCATCCGTGCGTCGAATCCTTGTTTCTGCGGCTTTGAATCAAAAAATGGAATCCGAGCTGATGGAAGCCGGCGCTCACCTTTGTTTTTCGAAACCCCGAAGCACGGAGGAAACCTTTGCCATGTATCAGCTGGTGAGTGCTCTGAGTGATAGTAAAGGATTCTGCCCAAAAGGCGCATTTAAAGGCCTGGCACCTGCGCGATTTATTCAATTTCTGTGTGCCCGCAGTGAAAGTGGCGTTCTTGCCATGGAGACAGAAAAAGGCAGCGCGCACCTTGTGGTTGAAGATGGTCGGATCGTGGATGCCTCGTTGGGCGACCTAAAAGGCAACGATGCGGCGGCTATGATTCTTTCGCTCGATCGCAGCGAGCACTGCCACTTTAAGCAGCGAATGACGACCAAATTCCGTACGATTTACCTGAACACCCATCAGCTCTGGCTCGATTCCGACAAAGTGAAAGCCGCTCCACTCAAAGACCTCTCAACTCAGCGTAAGACGCCCCCAGCCAAAGGTCTTGGAGGCACGATGGCGGCACTCGAATCCGAAGATAAACTCTCCCTGCACGTTCACCTTGATGTTGAGGAAGGGATCTTTAGTCCTCCTGTCAAAGTCCATTGAGGAGCAGCTTACTGGCTTTGATTCATTTGTATGTCTGTCTTTCTTGATTCCGGTCGCCGCTACGAGCTCTGTGGATTGCTCGGGCGTGGGGGTCTCGGTGAAGTCCTCCTCGCCACGGATACTCAGCTCGACCGTCGTGTCGCGATTAAGCGCCTCTATCAGAATCCTGAGACCACTGCGGAGACCGCCGCTGCTGCGATTCGGGAGGCCCGCGTGCTTGCCTCGCTCCTGCATCCGAACGTCGTCGCTGTTTTCGATATCTTCGATTTTCATAGCGATGTTTTGGTCGTGATGGAATATGTGAATGGCCGCACGCTACAAGAAATCGGCGACCACGCGCCCCTCGAGCTGGCAGATTTTCTGACCGTCGCCACGCAAAGCCTCCGGGGCATAGCAGCGGCCCATGACATTGATCTTCTCCACATGGACATCAAGCCCAGCAACATCATGGTCTCCTCATCCAAGAGCGGAGGTTGGAAGGTCAAGGTTCTTGATTTTGGACTTGCTCGGCTTGCGGAAGTGACTCAGATGCGAACCCCCGACGACCAAGAGCGCGAACTTCTTGGCAGCATCTATACGATGGCACCCGAGCAATTTGATGAGGATCCTACCGACCATCGTACCGATCTCTACGCGCTCGGCTGCGTGCTTTATTTTGTGCTTACGGGCACATATCCCTTTGATGGCGAATCGGTGGAAGCTGTCGTGAATGCTCACCTTACCCACACGTTTATCTCACTCCAACAGGCTCGGCCCGACCTCCCACCGGCCATTTCGGAATGGGTCATGCACCTCTTCGAGAAGAATCCAGCCGACCGACCAGAGTCTGCCAACGATGCGCTCGACGACTTGCGTGCCATCACAAAAAGCTCCGCGCTTACGCTTGCCTAGACACCTGCTTCAAGGCTCTAGATCGCTGCGCCAGCGGTAGCAGCGATGCGGCGGTAGCGTTCTGCACCGACCAGTTCCGGATCTTTCAGTCCCGGTGCATTGCCCCAATCATTGCCTCCAACGCGTCCGGGCGAACCCAACCTTCGGGGCACGCCAGCCAGTCGCATTTCCTTGTCAGCACGGGAACAAGGCGGAAGAAGGATACCAACGTCAAAGATGCCCTTGGATAGTATTTTCTGAGCAATGCCGGACGGTTTTTCAAGGGGATTGAAGCTGATGATGTCATCCACCTCGACCACGGCCTTCCAGAACGGGAGCAACCACTCAACGCAAAGAATCGTGACGTGCGCGTCGGGGCGGCCTGCCTTGATGGCGCGCACGGCGGGAAGCGTCAGTTCGGCCTCTGCGGGATCATCTACCGATCTCACTAAAATGCGATAAGGCACCATGCGCCCACGATCGCTTGCGGGAGGAAAAAAAATCCGCCGCTTGGAAGCTGCGAGGAGAAATCCAAATTTCGGCGTCTTCCAGCGATCGTGCGACCAAAGCCAATCGGCAGGTGAGGCGCTGATTGCCCGCTCAAGTTCGTCATTGATCGCGGCGGTGGCGAGTTCTGGAGATATCGTGCGCTGGAGTGGGTGGCCGACAGAGACCTGCCACCGTGCGCGACCGGTGGTGGTGACGACGATGGGAACAATGTCCACGCCCACGCGGTGAGCCAGAGCACCAGCCAGCGTCGAGGTCGAAGTAAGTCGTCCGAAGAAGGGCATCCATGTGCCGCTACTCCCCGCGTATTGGTCGGTGAGAACACCCAGCACGCCGCCGGATTCCAAGAACGCCACAGCTTTCCAGAAATCTTCTTTCCGATCAAAGAGCGTGACCCCACGTTTCGCACGACTTGCGTTGAAGTCGCGATTCACAGCGTCATTCGCCAGTTTTTGAGTGATGGCGCCAAAGCGATATTGAGGAACAATTCCCGGCAAGCGGCCGAGAAGTTCCCAATTGCTCATGTGGCTGAATGCAGCGATCCAACCCTTTCCGTCTGTCTCGCGAGGCACTTCCGGCGCAACAGTCAAGGTCACGCGCCGCCAGATTTGCGCATCACTCATGGTAGGTATTTTCAACATCGCGAGGAGATTTGCTCCTAGAGAAACGAAATGTCTGCGCGCCAGTCGCTGTGCTTCCGGCTCGGCTACGCCAAGCGAGCGCACGATATTCCTCACCGCGATGCATCGGCGTTTTCTCATTATCCCATAGGCCACCGCACCAAGGCATTGGCCAGCGAGAAAGAGTGGCGTCATTGGCACCATTCGAGCGATCCATGTGCCAACACCATAGATTTGGTAGCCACACCAATGCAGAACGCGCAACGACATAGCTACTGCTGCGATTTTGCTAGGGCCTGCGCAAGCTTCTCGACGGTTGGACTTCCCATGAGTTTTTCCACCGGGAAGCGAACCTTGAGACCTTCCTCAATCCGGTTGACAAGCTCGATGCCCATGAGCGAATCGAGACCGTAATCAGCGAGGGGTTTGTTGAGTTGGATTACGGACGTCTTCGTGCCAAGAACGCGGGCAGCTGTGGCACAAATAAATTCTTCAAGGAGCCTCACGCGCTCTGCGCCCGTGGCCTTGCTCAGCGCATCGGAAATTTCATTGCTCTGGATAGCCGCGTCATCGGAGGTAATGACGTGTTCATACCGGGGAGAATTTTGTGCGCGGGGATTCGCCTCGGCCCAGCGCTTCCAGTCAACGTGCATGGCGGCGACTTGCGTGTTCTCGCTACGGATCAGGCGTTCCAGCATGGCGAGGGCATCGTGCTTGCTTATTGCATCCACGCCATAGCGCGCGAGGTGGCTGCTCACTGCGGCATGCCGCGCCGCGTAGCCGACCTCGCCGAGTTGACCCCAATGAATGGCAAGGGCCGGCAATCCAGCAGCACGGCGATGGTGGGCAAGCGCGTCGAGAAAGGCATTCGCGGCAGCGTAGTTTGCTTGTCCGGGATTGCCGACTAGTGATGACAATGACGACATCATCACAAAAAAGTCGAGCGTGAGGGGCGCGGTCAGCAAATGCAGATTCCATGCTCCCCCACCCTTCGGATTCATCACGTGCGCGAGCCGTGCCGGCGTGAGGTCCTGAACGAGACAATCGTCCATGGTCATGGCCGCGTGAACCACTCCGCAAATGGGCGGATGTGTAGCTGCCATCATCGTAAGGAACGCACCGAGGGCCACGGCATCCGACACATCTACCGCAGCCGTCACCACCTTCACTCCCACCTCCTGTTCAAAATCCGCTCTCGCACGATCCGCCGAGGTCTGACTTGCACCGAGTAGCACGAGATTTTTTGCTCCACGCGCGATCATCCACCGCGCAATTTCTAGACCAAACCCACGCACGCCTCCTGTGATAAGATACGTGGCATCGGCGCGAAGCGACAGGCGTTCGTCCCATTGTGGTTCCACTCGGACCTTTTCTGCATCAAGTTGAAAAACAATTTTGCCCACATGTCGGCCCTGTGCCATTTCACGGAAGGCATCTGAAGCCTTTGCGATCGGATAGATCGTGCGAGGTAGAGGCTTGAGTGCACCGGCCTCAAATTGGCGCACGAGGCCGCTGGCCATTTCTGCGATGAGCAGAGGGCGATCGCGCGAGATCTGACCCAGGTCTATCGCGAAAAACGAAATATTACGGCGGAAGGGACGCAGGCCCAGACGACTATTTTGATAGATGTCGCGCTTGCCGATTTCTAAAAATCGCCCATACGGCGCGAGTACGGAAAGGCTCTTCGGAATCGCCTCACCGGAGAGTGAGTTGAGAACGACATCCACGCCGTAACCCTCGGTCGCTTCAAGAATTTCATCCGCAAAATCGAGCGACCGCGAATCCATCACACGCGTCGCTCCGAGACTTCGCACGAGGTCGCGCTTGGCGTCGTTGCCGGCCGTGGCAAAGACTTCGCAGCCGGCCACGAGCGCGAGCTGGAGAGCTGCCAGGCCGACCCCGCCCGCAGCCGCGTGAATGAGGACACGCTCGCCCCGCGCGATGCGGGCCAGGTGGTGCAGGGCGTAGTGCGCCGTGAGAAATGTGACAGGAATCGTGGCGGCTTCCTCGTAGGAAAGGGCTTGCGGCTTACGCATGACCAAGGCCGAACCTATCGTGATGAAGGCTGCAAAACAGCCGGGTGCCATGGCAATCACCTCGTCTCCGGCGGCTACGTGCGTGACACGACTTCCTACTCGCACAACGCGGCCGGCGCATTCGTCGCCGATGAGATGATCTGTGGTGGTCTCGATCGGGTAAATACCGAGAACTTTCATCACATCGCGAAAATTGAGTCCTGCTGCGAGCACTTCGACCTCGACTTCATCTTCGAGCGGCATGCGGCGCGAGTGCTGAACAAATGCGATTTGGTCGAAGGCACCGGGCCTAATGATTTCCAGCCGATACGGATTCTCAATCCCACTTAGGCAGCGCAACTTTGGCGAGCAGCGGGCGATGCGTGGGACGAAGCGTTGTGTCCCCCGCAGCGCGACTTCTTCGTCGCCGCCGACCGAGGTTTCCGCCGACAGGCAAGGGTTGCTGAGAGTATCCACATCCACGGCGCGGCATCCCAACGAGGGATGTTCATTGATCAAGACACGAATAAAGCCGAGTAAGGCACCGTGGGCAGGCGACACGCAGTTCGCGCCGACAGGTTGGGCATTCTGCGTGACAATCGTAAGACGCAACCCGCGCACGATCAGGGCACGGGCGATTCCCAAGAGTTCTTCACACAGGAGCAAGGCCGCTGCCGCGTCGGGCGGGGCGTGGGATGCTGGAACATAGATGACATGCCTGATTTGCGGAGAGGCGTCTAGCGCGAGTTCGAGGTTGTGGAGCGCTTGCCCACCGGCACCCACGATCAAGGACTCTTCGTTGGTGGTTTCCCCGCGTGGATCCGCTGCCTTCCAATCAACCTCATAAAACTTGTCTGCAAACGGCAACTTGGAGGCAACCCCTTGTTCAATCGCCGCACAGCGAAATCCCTCAATCTGTGCCAACACACGTCCCTCTTCATCTAAGAGACAAATGTCCGCAAGCAGGAATTTCTTGTTCACCTCCACCAGGCGGACATGGCTGAATAGCGCACCATAACTTTCTGACAAACAGCGCATACGAGCAATCGCGACGGGAAGGTAAAGACCCCGCGATACTTGATCGGGCGTGAGCGAGCTGAGCACAACTTGGAAACACGAATCCAGCATCGCTGGATGAAAGTGGTAGCCGCGCAGCTTTAATCCACTTGGCGCGGAGATCTCTCCCATTGCCTCACCATCGCGTCGCCATGTGCGCAAGATTCCTTGGAATGATGGCCCAAAATGGAAGCCGCTTTTATGAAACTCCGCGTAGGAATCTGCTCCACTTTTTTGTTCCGTGCAGCGCGCTTTGATTTCCTCCAGCGATTCGCGTTTATCTTCTGGCACGGGGTGAAGGATACGGATCTTGCCTAAGACATGGGACGTCCATGTTGAGTCCGATCCCATCTTGGCATGGATATGGAAACATCCCCCTTCGAGGCGGGCTTCGCTGTGGAGCGAGGTCTCTGCATCGGGCAGAAACAGCGCGCGCTGAAATTCGATATCCTCGAGAACGATTGCCACATTCCCATGAGTCTGCCGCGCCAGTGCCAGCGCCATCTCGACGTAGCCCGCGGCGGGAAAAACAGCGCGGCCACTCAGAAGATGATCCTGCAAATACGGCAGAAGCTCCGGAAGTATCTTCTGCCTCCAGACAGGCTCCGCCGTGTGGAGCGCGCGGCCCAGCAGGGGATGGTCTGGCGCTTTGAGGCGGTGGTGCTGAGATTCCGGGCTCTCGTGCCAAAAGCGTTCATGGTGCCATGGGTAAAGCGGCAAGTTCACGACCTGCCCGTGGCCACGCCATTGGATGGGAATTCCTTGCACGTGCAGCGCGCCAAGAGAACCAAGCAGCGACACTTCTTCGGGATCACCTCGCCGGAGCGAATGGCCAACAAATCCCCGCGTGCCGCTTTCTTTCAGGCATTCTAAAATGGAGCCTGAGAGTGCGGGGTGAGGGCCTATTTCCAAAAATGTGGTAATTCCGCTTTCGACAAGAACCTTGATACCTGCCGCAAACTGCACGGGCTGGCGCACATTTTGCCACCAATAGTCAGCATCGTATTTTTGCTTGGGAGAAACGTTTCCAACCACAGTCGAAACCATCGGAATCGTTGGAACGTGCGAAGTAATCTTGCTCAGGGCCTTTCGAAGGGCTGATTTTGTAGGGTCCATCTGCTTGCTGTGGAACGCATAATTCACGCGGAGAAAGCGATGCCAGATATTCGCCGCAGCAAGCTTCTGTGCGACCGACTCGAGCGCAGCCGCTTCGCCTGAGAAAACAATGGAACGCGGCGCATTGATGGCGCCGACCTCCACGCGCCGTTCGAAGCCGGCTAGCCATGCGGCAGCAGACTCGTGGGCAGCCGCCACGGCGAGCATTTTCCCCGTCGGCGGCGCCATCTGCATGCAGCGGCCACGCTCAAAGATGACTCGAGCAGCTGAGGGCAAATCCAGGGCGCCGGAAATGCAGGCAGCGGCGGCTTCCCCAACGCTATGGCCGATCACTGCGCGGGGCGCAATTCCCTGCGCCTTCCACCATGCCGCGAGTGCCACCTGCAATGCGAAAATCGCCGGCTGCGCAATGGAGGGTTCTTCCATTCGCGTGGTCGCTTCGTCGCGGGAGAGCTCCTCAACAAGCGACCAATTTCCCCATTCAGAAAAGAGGCGGTCGCACTCGAGAATCCTCTCACGAAAAATCACGTTGTGCGCAAGGAGTTCGCGTCCCATGGCCCACCATTGCGGTCCTTGTCCCGTGAAGACAAAGGCGACATCCGTGCGTGGTTCCGCCAGACCAGTGGAGAGGCCTGGACGCGTTTCTCCAGCAAGAAAAGCAGAGAGCTTCTCTACGACTTCCGCCTTGGTTGCCGCAGCAATGGCGAGGCGGTGTGCGGCATGGTACCTGCGTGTGGCGAGTGTGTGGCAAATATCACCAAGCCGCGTGGGTGTCGTGGCCAGCCACGCGCTATATGTAGAGACAAGATCGCGGAGGCCCGTAGCATTGCGCGCGGAAAGCAGGAAGAGTTCGGCTTTGGCGGGTGACACTTCCTCGACCGTTGCGTGGGTGCCGCTGCCTTGCAGGATCACATGGGCATTCGTGCCGCCGAAGCCGAAGGAATTGATGCCCGCGAGAGCATCGCGTCTAGTGAGATTTTCCACGACGACGGGCACGCGAATTTTCCATTCCTCGAAAGCGATGTCGGGATTTGGTTGCTCGAAATGCAGATTCGGTGGAATTTTGCCATGGTATAGGACGAGTGCCGTCTTGATGATCCCCGCAATGCCGGACGCAGCTTCGAGGTGCCCGATGTTTGTTTTGACTGACCCAATCACACACGGCTGTCTTTCTGAATCGCGACTCAGGACGGCACCGATTGCACCCGTCTCGATGGGATCGCCCACTGCGGTGCCTGTGCCGTGCGCTTCGATGTATTCGAGGTCACGGGGACGCACATCAGCATCCGCACAGGCCGCAAGAATGAGCCTCTCCTGCGCAGCAAGCGAGGGTATGGTGAGGCTCGAAGTGCGTCCGTCCTGATTGACCGCGCTGCCACGAATCACGGCATAGATTCGATCACCATCTGCCGCGGCATCGGAAAGGGGCTTAAGCACAATCACGCCGACACCCTCGCCGCGCACAAAGCCATTTCCTCGCGCGTCGAAGGCCCTACAGCGCCCATCGGGCGAGAGCATTGACATCTGGGAAAACCCAATAAAGGTATCCGGCAACACGATCGCATTAACCCCGCCCGCCAGCGCCGTGCGGCATTCCCCATTTCTTAGACTCTGGCACGCAAGGTGAACAGCGACGAGAGACGACGAGCAAGCGGTATCAATGACGAAGCTCGGCCCGCGAAAATTCAGCGCATAGGAAATGCGGTTGGCAGCAATGCTAAGGACACTCCCGGTCGTGGAATGGGCATCGCACGCAGTTTTGTCCGCAGGACTTGTCTGAATGTGTGCATAATCAAAGGTCGAGATGCCAATGAAGACACCTGTCTCTGAGCCTGCTTGGGAATCAAATAGCGACCCGGCATCTTCCACCGCTTCCCAAGCCGTTTCTAAGAGGAGACGTTGCTGGGGATCCATCAAAGCCGCTTCGCGGGGGGAAATTCCGAAGAATGCCGGATCGAATTGGTCCATGGTCCCAAGCAAGCCACCCCAACGGGAGTTTGTAAGGCCCGGCATCTTGGCCTCTGCATCATAATAGGTCGCAATGTCCCAGCGATCGCGGGGAATCTCAGAGATCGCATCCACTCCCGCAATCAGATTTTCCCAAAAGGCCTCGGTGCCATGCGCTCCTCCTGGAAATCGGCAGCCGATTCCAACAATCGCGATGGGTTCCTTTTCTTGCATCAGGCAGGCTGTAGTATCACCCACCTGCTAGGCTCGCCCCAAAGGAGGTTCGCTCTTCATCCCCTTTAGAGAGGTTGTTCGGGGAAGCGGAAAATGCGTTCCGACATCCTCCCCCACAAGAGCGGAGGCCATTTGGCGAGGTTTTCGTCCGTCGAGGATATGCACAGGGATCCGAGCGGCTAGGGCAAGCCGCACGGCATCCAACTTTGTTTTCATGCCACCGACGGATTCGATTCCTTTATCGGCGCGCACAAACCCGGCTACTTCTTTCAAATTGCGCACGATCGGCACGCGGTCACCATCGGAATTTTGCAGACCATCCACGGATGTCAGAATCAACAGCCGCACAGCCCCAGCCAAGATCGCGACTTCGGCGGAAAGACGGTCATTGTCACCAAATCGTAATTCTTCCACGGCGACGGAATCGTTTTCATTGATGATCGGGATTACCGTTTTTGCTTCGAGCAAGCGATCTAGTGTTACGCGTGCATTCTCCCGACGGAGGCGGCTATCAATGTCTCCATGGGTGAGTAAAAGCTGGGCGACATTGAGGTGGTGGCCACGCAGGGACGCCGCGTATAGGCGCATGAGTTCCGGCTGACCAGCTGCGGCACAGGCCTGTTTTCCTGGGAGATCATCGGGCCGTTTATCGAGGCCTAGCACGCGCACGCCGGCAGCGATGGCTGCGCTGGAGACAAGAACACAGGCGAAACCCTGGGATTGCAAGTCGGCGACCTCGCTGGCAATACGGCGAAATTGCGATGCATCCAGGGAACGCCCGCCCGCGCGGGACAGGACTCCAGTTCCGAGCTTAATGACGAGGCGTTTCATGGAAGAGCAATCATGTCCAGAAACCCACTCTCCAAGGCAAGACCTTCCTGCACCCCCCGTGCGAGGAGGCCACGTGTGCGCTCGAGCGCATCGAGGCGTCGAAGAAGAACATGGGGCGGATTGACCTCGGCAATCCGGCGGTAGGAATCCAGCTTGGCTTCGGTCGAAAGGTGGTGACACCGAAGCGCGCCGGCAAGGACTTCCGCTGTAGCCTGCAAGAGTTCAGAGCGCTCGCGGATCACAGCCGCTTCGGCTTGGGCCTTGATCTGATCATCGCGTTCAGTGCCCCACTTGGCGTCCGTCGTATCGCGGTAGCGCTTGACCTCCAGCTTGAGTTCGGCCTCGAGTGCCGCCGCAACACGCGTTCGCACGGCGGAGGTAGATTTTTGGAAAATCCGCGCGAAGCGAATGGCCGCGGCAAGGTCTGGTCCTCCCGGCTGGAGCAAGGCGGCGATGAGAGCCGCCGCGACGGCCTCCGCACCCTCGCTAGGAGGCGGGGTGGCGGAAGCGCGCAGAGGAACGGAAATGCAGCGAGAGAGGATTGTTTCCATCACGGCATCCGGGAGCGAAGTCGTCAGGAATAGATGGCACCCTGGAGGAGGTTCCTCGAGGGTCTTTAGAAACGAGTTCGCCGCTTGGGGTTGAAGCCGGTCGGCATCATGAATCACGGCGACTTTTGTCGCTCCCAGCATCGGCTTTAGGTGCAGGATCCCTTCGAGTTCCCGCATTTGATCAATCACGATACGGCGTGACTTGGACTCAGGTGCTACGGCGTGGTAGTCGGGGTGTTCGACAACGCTTTGGGGTGTTGCACCGAGCACGAGTGCTGAGAGTTGCTGAGCGAGCCATGTTTTGCCGACTCCAGCACCGCCTTCCAGCAAGTAGGCATGGGCAAGGCGACGATCTTTCTTCGCCTCAATGAGCCTTTCGAGGGCCATCTCTTTTAACATCGCCACGGCTATGAGACACCATCTAAGAGGCGAAAAGTCGAATCCAAATTCGAGAGCCAAGCTTTACTCGCGCATCTTCTGAGAGCTAAATCGTCGCGCATGAGAAATATTTCAACGACCGGGTTTGCCGCCCTTGGTGTGAGTCGCTCGCTTGTAGGAAGTCTAATTTCAAAACGATGAAACAATGAATCGGGCTCCTGACGACACGACGATTTCAATCGGGAATGGTGAGATTCGCTGCGGCGACGCTCTCGAAATTTTACCCAGCCTGCCAGCGAATAAATACCAGGCGATCATCGCTGATCCTCCCTACTATCAAGTGCTGCTAGAGCAGCAATGGGACAATGCATGGCCCTCGCCGGATGCCTACTTAGAGTGGACTCAGGACTGGGTTCGAAAATGTAAGGGGGTGCTAAAACAAGACGGGCTTATGTATATCTTCGGGCAGCTCGGCAAACGGGAGCATGTGTGGCTGCACACCTGTTCGATGTTGGCCAAGGAAATGCAATTCCACGACATGATTATTTGGGACAGAGCTGTAGGCTACAATGAGAGGCGTGACTCCTTCACGCCACAATACGAGATGGTGCTCGTCTTGCGACATGCGGCAGACTCGAAACCGCATTTTAACAAAGATGCAATTCGAATTCCCTATGAAGAAGCCAAAATTCAATCCTACCTCCGGGATAAAAGATATACGGACAAAGAGTCCAGAGAAAGACACCTGCGGAAGGGAAAATACATGACAAATATCCTTCGGGTCCCTTCGCTAAAAGGGTCATCCAAGGAGAAAATTGGCCATCCATCGCAGAAGCCAATCGCACTCATCAATCACTTGATCTTAGCCAGCACCAAGAAAGGTGACTATGTCCTCGACCCATTCCTTGGCAGCGGAACAACTGCCGCATCCGCGCAAACCCTAGGCCGCAATTGGGTAGGAATAGAATCTCGATCCGAATATGTGGACATCGCGCGCAAGCGCATTTCTGAAATCCTATCCGTTCCTGATTTTGGGCTAGATTGATTCCCGTGCAGCGGAGGTAAGCTCGTCGCAACGAAAGCACCCGAAGTCTGCTACGCACCTGCAGCGAGGGGTCGAAGTTCCTCGGAAAAAAAGATTGCTTGCGGGGTGGTGGTCCCTATTCTCTTCAACCCCGCCTGTATCGAAGAATTGATACGATCTGAGCATTTGTTTGCTTCAGAGGCGATTAACCACCACAGAAACACTTAACATTATGGCAGCATTGCAAGATTTGATCGCCAGCTCGATCAAAAACTATCGCGAGGGAAGTATCGTCAAGGGACATATCCTCGAAATCAGAAACCGGGAATTCCTTGTGGATATCGGATACAAAAGCGAGGGAGTCATCCCCGCGGCGGAGTTTGATGACCCGGACGATGTGGAAATTGGCGACGAAATCGAAGTCCTCCTCGAACGCCTCGAAAATGATGAGGGCATGGTCGTACTCTCCAAAGAAAAAGCCGCTCAGCGCCAAAACTGGGAAAAGATCGTAGGCGTCTTTAAAGGTGACGGCCTCATTAAAGGCAAGGTTCGCTCGGTCGTAAAAGGCGGGCTGACCGTGAACGTCGGTGTTGAAGCTTTCCTGCCTTCCTCACAAATTGACATCATTCCTCCCAAAGACCTGCAACAATTTGTTGGAAACACTTACGACTTTAAAATCGTGAAAGTAAACGAGGATCGCAAGAATGTGGTCCTCAGCCGTCGCGAAATCATCGAAGCCGAGCGCTCCGAAAAACGCCAAGCTTTCTTATCCGGCGTGAACGTCGGCGACGAGATTCTCGGAACCGTGAAAAACATCACCGACTTCGGGGCCTTCGTGGATCTCGACGGCATTGACGGCCTCTTGCACGTGACAGATATGTCGTGGGCTCGGTTGAACCATCCGGGCGAAATTCTCAAAGTCGGTCAGCAACTCAATGTTCGCGTTCTAGACATCAATAAAGAAAAGGAACGCGTTTCGCTAGGCCTCAAGCAAATGCAGTCCAATCCTTGGGACCGCATCGAAGAGCGCTTCCCCGTCGGACAACGCGTCGGCGGCAAGATCACAAATCTTATGCCCTATGGTGCCTTTGTTCAGATCGAGGAAGGCGTCGAAGGACTCATCCACGTCTCCGAGCTTTCATGGACGAAGCGCATCGCTCGCCCTTCCGACGTGCTCACGCTCGGCCAAGAAATTGAGGCCATCGTGCTTGGCGTCAACAAAGACGAGCAGAAAATCTCTCTCGGAGTGCGTCAGCTGGAACCAAATCCATGGGACGAAATCGAGCTGCGCTACATGATCGGCAAGCAGGTGAAAGGCAAGGTTCGTAACATGACGGCCTATGGTGCCTTTGTGGAACTTGAAGAAGGAATTGACGGTATGGTTCACGTGTCGGACTTGTCCTGGACTCGTAAAATCAACCACCCGAGCGAAATGCTCAAAAAGGGTGATGAACTGGAAGCTGTCGTCATTGACATTGATAAGGCAAACCAACGAATCAGTCTCGGGCTCAAACAGCTCGATAACGATCCATGGAAAGAGATTGATACACGCTTCCGCATCGGTGACCTCGTGAAGGGAACTGTCAGCAAGCTGACGAACTTCGGTGCCTTCATCCAATTGCAGGATGAAATTGACGGCTTAGTCCACATCTCGCAAATCAGCGAAGATCGCGTCGAAAAAGTGAAAGACGTTTTGAAGGTTGGCCAAGAAGTCGAAGCACGCGTCATCAAGGTGGACAAAGCAGAACGCCGCATCGGGCTCTCCATCAAAGCCGCGAACTACGGCGAGGAAGCTCTCCGCAAGGAAGCCGAAGCCTTCGACACTCTACGTCCCGGCGAAGACATGGTTGGTCTCGATCAAGCCTTCCAGTTTGCCGAAGACGAATATCGTCCAGGCGAGACCAAGAAAAAGTAGATCAACGAACATTCACAACAAAAAGCCGACGACACACCATCGTCGGCTTTTTTGTGTTCCTAAAAGATCTCAGCATAGGTGTCTTGCTTGGCTTATTTTGTCGCTCTGTTACTTTCCGGCCAGATGACAAAAATACCTTTCCTTCTGCTCCGCTCATTGGCGGCGACCTTTGTTCTCTTTCACTTCTCCGCATGTGCCACAAAGCAGGCTTCCCCTCCCGCCCCGGACGCGGCAACGGCGAGAGCACAAACAGCCCCTAAGAAGCTTTTTTTGTATTCTTGGATTGATGGCATTGCGAACATTTTTCCGAAAAAAGCAAAACCCCCAGCTGCGGTAACTCCCCCGTGGGCGGGCGAGATTCGGATGGTCAATTCTGCGGAACGATTTGTTTTGGTCGAATCCGGAAGTTCGGCGAGTGCCATTCCAGGCGAGACGTATATTGCCATTGGAAAGAATACCGAGACCGCCACGTTACGTATGACCGCGCTCAAAAACCCTCCGTTTCTCATCGCCGATATATTGACTGGCGACCCCTCTGCCGGGGACAAAATCTATCTTCCCAAACCCACTTCCGCTCCGGCAAATCCGCTTCCGCCTTCCCCGGTTGCTCCTGCCGCTCCCAATCCCACTCCGCAGACAGAGCCGGTTGTCAAGGTTGAGCCCGTAAAAGTAAACAAGCCCGCCAAGCCACGCAAGCCAGCTCAATCGAATCGGCGCGCTCCACAAGTCCAGCGTTGACGTATGGCCCGTGGAGGTAAATAGTCAATGGCATTAACTAAATGTCCCACAAATCGCTAGCAATTTCCCCATCAGATATCGAGCGCTTAGCAGATATCATCATGATGATGCAGAGGTGTTTCATGCAACACCTCTCAGGAGAGCTTCTTCAAGGTCGCGTATCCTTTCCGCAGTTTTTTTTGCTCGGCCACATTTCTGCAGCGCAGACTTTGTCTATGACGGAAATTGCCGAAACAATGAAGCATACTACGGCAGCCGCGACGGGACTTGTCGAGAGGCTTGCGAAGTTGGGCTATGTGAAGCGACTGCAGGATGCCACCGATCGCCGCCGCGTGCTTATCCGTATTACGGCAAAAGGCTCTTCTCTCGTCGGGCGTATCCGCCAGCATATGATTGAACGGCTCACGACAGTTGCAGGCGTGCTCACGCCAGACGAGCAAGTAGGGTGGTTGCTGATCTACGAAAAAATCCAACACGATATGTTATGTCCTCAAGACTCCTGAAATCTGCAGCCCTTCTCATCTTCTTTGCTTTGACGCGGCTTACCAGCGCTCAAGTGCCATCCGCTCTGCCCACGCCAATTCCCCTTGGCCCGCCACCAGCATTGCCGACGCTAACAAATTTTCCGGCGCCCAGCGGCCTACCGACACCACTGCCGGATGGAACGCTGCCAGCGCTCTTGCCTCCCCTTCCCACGCCGGTTCCTCTCCCAGACGCGCAGACTCTTTCAGAAGACCTGAATCTTGCCTTGCCACCGCAAGCGCCTGAGCCTCTTCGCAGCACACCTGAAACAGAGCGCCTAAAAGACAGCGCGGCTCTCGCGGAGAAACAAAAGGCCGCTGTAGCCGATTTTGTGAAGGCCATTGAGGAACTTGCCGCCAAACAACGTAATCCGAAGTATCCCAACCTCACACTCGAGGGTGCTATCCGCCTCGCTCTCCAAGCGAATCCAACGATTCTCACCTCAGCTCAACAAATCCGCCTTGCACAAGGTCAAGTGCTCACGGTGCGCGCTCAAGCGATTCCACAACTCAACATCAACACCTCCTACAATCAGCAGGGAATGGAACTCGCCCGCAATGGACGATCCGCGGGCGACATCACCATTCCGAATCCCGGCGGCAGTCCAATTGTCCTCTCAACGGGAGGATCCGATCCACAGAACAAAACGTGGACGATCCAATTTGCGGCCTCACAACTCCTCTACGACGGCGGGGCAACCATATCGGGTATTCGGGTAGCCAATGCAGCGGAGGCGAATGCCTATTTTTCGCTGCGCTCCACAATTGATAACATCATCGCCCAGGTGAAGATTAATTTTTACCAAGTGCTGCTAAACCGTGCCCTCATCGTCGCCCAAAATCAATCTGTGGCACTCCTCACGCAGCAACTTAAGGATCAAGACAACCGATTTGAAGCCGGCACGGTGCCGCGCTTCAATGTTCTTCAAGCGGAAGTCGCGCTCGCCAATGCCAAGCCGCCGCTCATTCAGGCTCAGAACAACTACCGCATCGCGCTCTACCAACTTGTCCGACTCCTCGGCATGAACTACGCGGAGGGTGCGCTCAACGAGGTACCTTTCAATGTTGTCGGCTTTCTCAGCTACACAAAGCGCAAAATTGATGCCGACCAATCCATTCGTGTCGGTGTGGCGAGAAATCCTGCCTTGAAAGCCCAGCGCCAAAGCATCATCTCACAAGCGGCAAACGTGGATGTGCAATTCGCGGGCTTCCTCCCATCCGTCAGCGCCACCGCAGGCTACCAGATCAACAACAATTTAGCCTCGACCAGCCTGAGCCAAACGGTCGAAGACTGGTTCTTTGGTGCTACGGGATCGTGGGCCGTCTGGGATGGATTTGCGACAGCTGGACGCGTGCAGCAAGCACGGGCACAAGTCGAGCAAGCGCGCATAAACTACGATAATTCCGTTCGCACCGTGATACTAGACGTGCAGCAAGCCATCTCGAATCTGCAAACTGCAAGTGAGACGATTGATAGCCAGACGGCAAGCGTCGTTCAAGGTGCCGAGGCTCTGAGGCTCGCTCAGGAACGACTCGACGCGGGTGCTGGCACTCAGCTGGATGTCCTTAATGCCCAGACTTCTCTTCTGCAGTCGCAGACATTTGTTCTTCAAGCGAGGTTCAGCTACATCCAAGCTCTTGCCCAATACGACCAAGCGTTGTCGCTCGACACCCAGTATGAAGACGGATTTGACGACCCGCTCACCCGCACTCAGGCCCGGCAGTTTAAGAAACTGAACGAACCTGGTCGGCCCCAAGCCCCTCTGCCTAAAGCCATGCGAGCGACTGACCCTCTCAAACCGATCTTGGACGATCGCCCCAGGCCTGCGAAGAAAAAGTCCGGCATCAACAAGTAGGTGACGCAACTCGAAACTTTTCCTGCGCTAGAAGCATTGCCTTTCCTGCGCTCGGCGTTTCTCGGGCGAGATGAAAGTGTGGATGTGGTGACAGATCGGGAAACCGCACTGGATCGTCTTGCTCGTTCGCACCGCGAAGCGCGGGAGCGCGCTGGGTTCGGTGGTTATCGTCTTGCGAATGTCGAACAAGTCCATGGAAACAACGTCGCGGTCGTTAGCGATGAGACGACGACGCCTGTGCTCGGGTGCGATGGCCTGATCACGAGGGCCAAAGCTCTGACATTGAGTATCGCCGTCGCTGATTGTGCGGCGGTTTTTCTTACGGATTGCAAAGGTCGCGGCATCGGACTCGTGCACTCCGGAAGTAAGGGAACGCAACTCGGCATCGTGCCCGTGGCGGTGGAGCGCTTTTGTGAGGTGACAGGAGCACGGGCGTCCGAAGTGATTTTACAAATCTCGCCATGTATCCGCCCGCCAAACTACGAAACAGACTTTGCCTCCGAGATCGCTGATCAAGCCAAGCGGCTCGGCGTGGGACAGATTTTTGATTGCGGCATCTGCACCGCATCGCACCCAAGTCGCTACTATTCCTATCGTCGAGAACGTGGCCAGACCGGGCGAATGCTGGCCCTGCTAGCCCTCGTTCCTTAAGCCTTACGACAGGCCAACCACGCATCCAAAGCCTTGGCGTTTCCAAGCGAATCTCCCCATGGAAGAATCGGGCTTTGCTGATTTGGCAAGCACTCCTCTACATGGTCGGCTTGCCAGGCGTATTTTTTTGTGGGGCCTAGGTCTTGTTCCGTAGTGACGTTATTACCAAGGTGAATCTCGATCTTGGTGGGTGGATTCCAGAACTGAGGAATGCGGATATGACCCAGATCGCCCCACACGAGAAGGTCTTGAGGGCGAGTGAGGCCAGTCCCGCATTGTAACTGGCCGAGGATGCCTGAAGGAAAAAGCAAAGACGCCGCAGCCAGTCCGTCCACCCCGCTCGGAACCGGAACCCATGTGCCATTGACCGACACAGGATCCGCATAAGCCTGGCCAATCGCTGCTCCGGCCAGAAATCGGCAGACAGACATCGTGTAACAACCCACATCGAGAATGCTGCCCCCTCCAAGCTTGGGATCAAAGAGGCGCGAGTTGGCTTCAGCACCGGCAGAAAAAGAGAATGCAGCTTCGATAAATCGAATTTTCCCGATGTGGCCTGCTCGGATGAGTTCAGCCACGCGAAGGGTCTGTGGATGGCATTTATACATGAATGCTTCCATTAAGAATGTTCCCTTGTCGCGAGCTGCTTGGATTATTTCTGCAACTTCCGAGGTATTCATCGCGAGAGGTTTCTCACACAAGACATGCTTTCCGGCACCTGCGGCCCGAATCGCCCACTCTGCGTGGAAGGGATGGGGCGTCGAGATGTAGACTGCTTCGACATCCTGATCCGCAAGGAGTTCCTCATAGCTGCCGTAGGCTCTGCATCCGGCATGTCTTGCACAAAAGGCGTCCGCAGTCCTGCTTGCGCGGCTACCCACTGCGACGAGCTCACCCGTTACCGAGAACGGCAATTCCCGAGCAAAGGTCTCAGCAATGGACCCGCACCCAAGAATTCCCCAGCGAAGTTTCCTCACCATGTATCGAGTGCCACTACCCCTTTACGGCGCCACTGCTCAAACCTCGCACGAAGAGCTTCATGCAGAAAAGAAAGATAATTATGAGGGGAAGGCTTGCGACGAAGAAGGCCGCCATAATTTGTCCCCATTGCTTCACATACTCGCCATCCAAATAGATAAGTCCCACGCCAATTGTGAAAAGCTCAGGATCACGAAGAACGATCAAAGGCATAAGAAAATCGTTCCATGAGCCAAGAAACATGAGAATCGCCAACGTGCCAATGATTGGCCCGCTAAGCGGAATCACAACATTGATGAGCTGCTGAAAGTGCGTTGCCCCATCAATCTCAGCAGCTTCAAATAAGTCCTTTGGGATATCCTCAATGAAATTGCGCAGCACATAGATGGCGAAGACTTGGCTGCCTGCAATGCCGAGTATAACCAGCGCCCACAGCGTGTTGAGAAGGCTCATGTGCTAGGCTCCAATGTCTTATTTAGCGCCTCAAGGCGAAGGCTAATGTCGTAACTGCGATTGTCTCGGAGATACTTTGCCAAAAACTTTCGATAGTACTTTTGAGCAAGTTCGGGTTGCTTGAGCTGTTCGGCCAGTCGTCCAATGGACACCCAAGATTGCGTCTCAGTCGAGGCTCGGAGCAAACCTTCTTGGTCAGCGGCGAGAAGATGCCTGAGCGCAGCTTCTGGCATTTCATTTCGATCCAAAAGTGCCATTCCAACAGCGGCGTGGAACTCGCGACGTCCGGCCGCCGTCTGAAGTAGTGGTTCGAGCCTTTCCAAATCAGCGAGGGTCTCTTGGACTTCTTTTTGGCTCATCTCACGATAGAGTAAGATTTGAGCAAGCTTCGCGGCTGATAATTCTGCAAGGGGGAGCCCGGTTCGCAGTTCAAGCAGTGAGCGATATTTTTTTTCCGCTTCCAATGGCTGCATGGGATTACTATGAACCTCGAGGACGCGAGCCTCAAAGAATCGCGCGATATTCGAAATGCGATCTGCGCTATCACCCTTCGCAAGCTCAGCAAAAAGTGCCCTTGCTCGCTCCACATTAGAAGGCGTGCGTGGCTGAAGACTTAGCAGGCTAATGCCTTCTCCGAGGCTTCTTTCGCGTTCAATGCTTGCTTCTGCTGGTTGGCGAAAGGCTTTATTTGCTTCGCTGAACTGCAGCGATTGCATGTCCTTCCAAGCGGCATCATACCCTTTCAAGCCTTCACTTCGAGAGGAGGAAATCGAACAAAAAAAAAGTATCGCACAAAAAATTGCACATGAAGGCTGAGCGACAATTTTCAGGGACATCATGGTAGGGAACTGGCGCTCAGGCCACTCCAGCAAATACTAGACCGATGGAATGACCGGAGCAACGATCGAATGATGTGCACAACCGCACAGGTGACTGGCAACGCACGCGGGGCTATAAAACGTTGTCTTGAGCCTGACCGAGAACCTGATTCAGATCAGTAAGAGCGGCTAGCGCCCTTTCTTCGTCACGACTGACTTTCCACTTCATGTTTTCGGGTGAGCTTTCTTGCATGGCAGCCAACTCGCTCACAAGCATGCGCGCTGTCGAGATAACAGCCCGGAGGTGCTTAATGCTCTCCTTGTCTGTTCGGTTTTCTTTATTGATCTGCCGGAACAAGCGTATCTGAAATTCCAGCCACGCAAGCGCGCCACCTACCGAATTGTATCCCCCGATGAGGTTTCCGTCCGGAGAGAAAGAGGGAGGAGTCGGATCATTAGGCCGAATCGGAATCACGGCCTCCGGTGTTTCCGTTATACCACGCGTCTCACGAGGATTCTCAATAATGCTCGGCGTGATGAAGACGATGAGATTGCGTTTCGTCCTTGAGCGCCCTTTGCTTTTGAAAAGTTCGCCCACACCGGGAATATCGCGCAGAAACGGAATCCCGTTATTGAGTCTTAGATCATCGGTCGCCTCTAAGCCGCCGACCGCCAAAGTATAGCCCGAGTTCACCTGCAGCGAAGCATTATAAACGCGAGCCGACGTGATCGGCACCGCATCGCGAACGCCTTGGCCGAAGTTTAGCTCCTTGACGCCAGTGATCGAAGAAATCGTGATCGCCACTGTCAGTGCCACCTGTTCGTCTCCCACAACTTTTGGGAGCACGTTGACTTGCGTGCCCGTCTGGAGGAAAGAAGCACCTGAGGATGTTTGCGCCGAGCCCGCAGTGACAGAGGAGCTACCCGAGATAAACGGCGTGTTCTGTGCACTGGTGATTGCGACTTCCCGGTTATTTACTGTAAGCACTCGAGGATACTGCACCACGCTGCTTTGTTGATCTTGCATGAATGCTTGGACGGTGAAGGCCACTTGACTGGCACTAAGGACTGCGGAATAAGGCGAATTGAAACTAAAGCTGGAACTACTCGCCTCCAGAATAGCAGGACTCGGGATTCCCGAGTTTCGGGAGCCGGACACGTTGACGCTTCCCAGCGTTCCCGGAGAACCAGCACGAATATCGGTCGCCGCAATAGTAAGCCCACCGGGAATTCGGGTTGAAGGGTCTAGAGCGAAAGTATTTTGCCAGTTCAAACCGAGCGATTTGCTGGGGTCACGCGAGGTCTCGAAGAATTTGACCTCAATAGCTATGAGTGGCTGGGGCTGATCTACGGCGAGGAGATAGTCTGCAACCCATTTGTGTTGAGCTCGGGTTGCGACGACCCACAAGGAATTCGTGTCGGAATTATAGATTACCTGAGGCACTTGGGGCGGCACGTAAGTCGGGTTCAACGCAGCGACCGATGCAGCACTCTCTGCAGTTCGTGCCGAAGGAGCTGACGTAGCCGCAAACTGAGAAGTAGACGCTACGTTCGTGCCGGCTGTCACGGTATCACCTGCCACTGTTCCGTCGGCGTTGTAGGCGATTTGAGAAAGTCCGAGCATGGCGCGTACCTCATTGACGATACGGGGCGCCTTGGCTTGAAAAACCCTCTGCGAATTTTGAAGGGGAAGGATAGGAGTGGTGAGCGCGGTGGCTTGGGCAGCCGCCCCTGCCCCAGCAGCAGGCGAACCTGCGCCCGGTGCAGCGGCAAAATCCACGCGATCCACAGGGTCGTTTTTCAGGCGATAGACGATCCCTACGAGCATATTAATTTCTTCCTCCCGGATACGACGTTCACGGTCTTCATTGACCGTCCGCATAAACCAAACGCCGTTTTCAAACGAAAGCCTCACTCCATTGTCTTTGCAAACACTTTCCAGAGCAACAAACGGACTGGATTCCATCGTGAAGGTGACCAGCCTCGCATTGGCATCGTCACTTTCAGAAAGGCCGATGAAGGGAATCTGCGCGGCATCTGCTAGATAACGCAGAACATCGCGCAAAGATGCGCGGTCAAAAGTAAAAAGTGTAGCGGGCGCTTGACGCAATTTCATAGCGACAACATTACCCGATCCGTAGTCGGCGAACGCCGCGCTAGTTGGCGGCGCAACGACAAAGGGAGAGGGAGCCTGCGCGTGGGTCGTCAAAACCTGTAAGCAAAGGACGAGAGCCAAAGGAGCTAGAGGCGTGCGTGAAGAGATGCGTCGAAAAAGATTAGGGTGGGTCACAGGGTAAATTAGTGGTTGGGGAAATTGATACCGCTTTGGCTTTCTACTGATTTGAGCAACTGACTACAGGAGAGTGCAGGTCGAAAATTGATCGCTTTGTTGAACACTTATTATTGTTCGTATCAGGCACGAGTCCTTTTCGCCACACAAAAATCGTGCAACAAAAAAAACATTTCAGGTGGAGTTAGACGCGTTATCACCGTTTGTCTGACTCATATAGGATAAAAACTATCGAGCCACTTCTCTTACATTTCGTCTTCTCAATCGCACATTTGTCGTGTATTGCATGCCCCCTTATGAAAAACGGGCTTATCGCGGTGATTGTCGGGGTTCTGAGCATCGGTCTCTCAGCTCAAGCCGAAGAGTTGACAGTGGGTACTTCGATCTATCCGGGGTGGATGGATAATTGGTTGATGGAAATGAAGCTCGTGCCAGACCAACCGTCCTTTCTTGAAGCGCGCACGAAGGCCAATGGCAGCAAGGTAAAGATCGAGAAGTTCAAGGAATACATCCCCTCCGTGAATGCTTTAGTCGCCGGCAAGGTTGACGCTGCCACGATGACGCTTGGAGAGGCTTTGGCTTTTCCAGCAGATTCGGGAATCCCTGTCGCAATTCTCTTTGTTCACGATTACTCGAATGGCAACGATGGCGTCGTTGTGCCGAAGGGATGGACCCTCGATGCGATGAAGGGCAAGACGATCGTTGCGGAGGAATTCTCTGTGTCGCAGTATTTGATCTATCGCTGGCTGCAGAAAGCCAACAAGCCATTGGATTTTCTCACGCTGAAGAACACGCCTGGTGACGATGTATCAAAGGTCTTTCTCGCCACAGTCGGTAAGGCATCCCAAGTCGCCGGAGCAACATGGAATCCGCATATCTTGCGAATGATGCAAAGTGGCAAGGCCGACTTAGCTTTTAGTAGCAAAGACATTCCTGGCGAGGTCGTGGATGCTCTGGTGATTCGTAAAGACCGGATCGCGGGACGGGAGAAAGCCATCGAAGCCTACATTGCCGCTCACTACGATGTGATGGACTATTTTACCAACCCAAAGACACGCGACCGGGCGATCCGGGCGATGAGTGTGGCGGCGGATTTCACGGCGGAGGATGCCCCGCTTTATTCAAAAATGCTCGAAGCGACGCGCTTCTTCACAAATCGCAAGGAAACGATCGCCTTCATGGAATCCCCCGACCTCGCTGAGACGCAGACAAAGGTACGGACATTTTTGAAAGATTTCGGCGCCTTCAAGTCTCCAAATCCGGACTCGCTTAGCGTGACGATTGATCCCTCCTTTTTGAAGGCTGGACTGCAAGCTGAAGAATGACCCCTCCGTCCCAGCCACATTCTGGTGGTGAGCCGCCTGCCGCGCGGACTAGGAAGACCTTCGCGCTATGGCGGGTTCGGGGGCAGATCCCGCTGTGGACTCGGTGGATATTGCCGCTCCTTCCACTTGGGCTTTTGCTTTTCTTCTATATGCAGGCTGCCGAGGCACGTCGGCTGGACAATCCCATGGACAAGCTGCTACCACTGCCTGCGGACTTCGTGGCAGCAGCCAAGGCAAGCGTGCTTCCGAATGAGTTTACTGGTGAAATCCCCATTGTCGCAGACCTAAAATCCTCGCTCGCGATCTATGCGGTGGGCTTCGGCTCGGCGGTTCTCTTCTCGCTTGTCTTTGGTCTTCATGTTGGCGCATGGCCATGGGCAGGAAACATGTTCGATCCATTTCTCCGATTTCTTAGCTATCTTCCACCACTGGCTCTCCTGCCGCTGGTGCTCCTATTTTTGGGTATCGGTGCGACGGCAAAAACGTTTCTCATCTTTATCGCTGTAGCCGTGCCGCTCACGCGCTCGCTGGTATTGCGCGTCGAGGGCGTCAACGAGCGTCAGATCTGGAATGCTCAGACCCTCGGCCCCACGCCCGCCGAGATGATCTGGGTTGTCATTCGGCGTATTACCGAACCTGGCTTCCTCGATGACGTGCGACTACTCATCGGAACGGCATGGGTCTATCTGATTGCCGCTGAGCTCATCGCCTCCAATGCCGGACTCGGCTACCGCATCAATGTCGCCAGTCGCAATCTCAACGTGGCACAGATTTTTCTCTATATCGCAGTAATTTGCCTCCTGGCTTTTCTCATGGATCGCTCGATCTACTACATCAATCGCTCGCGCAATCGCTGGGCAGATACGAAATGACTGGCCCCGCCGTTTCATTGGCCGAAGTAGGAATGCAATTTTACAATCCAAAGTTGAAACGTCATCACCGCGTGTTAGACGATATCAACCTTTCGGTAATGCCGCGTGAGGTTCTGTGTGTAGTGGGTCCATCGGGCTGTGGAAAGTCCACACTCCTCGCAGGCATAGGCGGGTTCCGAAAGTTTACGGAGGGGCTTTGCATGGTGGATGGTGAGCCGAGCGGAGAACCCAATCGAGATCGGGGCGTCGTCTTTCAGGACTACCCGATCATGGAGTTTCTTACGGCTTTGGAAAACGTGGAGATCGGGTTGTGTTTTGAGAAATTCACGCTCATCGAACACTTACTTCCCAGCCTTCGAAAACAGCGCTCACGCGAAGTGCGAAAAATAGCCATGGAATACTTGAGCTTCGTAGGTCTCGAAACACACGCGGACAAATACCCACGCGAACTGTCCGGAGGTCAAAAACAACGCGTGGCTATCGCTCAAGCCATCGCCATGAAGCCGAAAGTGTTACTCATGGATGAACCATTCTCGGGCCTCGATCCCGACACAAGAGAGAAGCTTCAGCTCATGGTGCTTCGAATCCACCGCGAACTCAATAATACGATTTTCTTCGTGACCCACGACCTTGAAGAGGCGGTGTTTCTCGGCAATCACATTATCGTGTTGTCTCAATTTTCGCCGAAGCGCACCGCAGAAATGGGTGCTACCATTGTTTACCAACAGGAACTCGTCGAGTATAAGGATTCTCTTGCCAAGGACACACCAGAGTTTCACCAACTCATCAAAACCTTACGCTTTCATTTTCATAACCACGCTTAATTTCACCATGAAAAATCTTTTACCGCTTTTTTTCCTTCTTGCGACTTCCACCCATCTTCTCCGCGCGGAGAAGTCCATAGACTACGTGGAAGCCTACAAGCCTTTCGATAATTCCCCCGCCCTGCAGAAGAGCAAGAAAGGCGTCGTGGACGTAAGTCGCACATTACAAATCCCCCTCATTACATGGGCCGCGGATGGTGTCACAGTAAGTGCAAATGGAGGGCTTGCTCCAAATCCGAATGCCCCTCTTGCCCGCGCGGTCGGCCGTTCCGTGGAGCTTAAAGTGGTAGATGACTTCGACCAACAAGTCTCAGATTACGTCACAGGTAAGTCGCCCTTTCTGCGAGGCACGGCAGACATGATCGCGCTCGTGAGCAAGGCACTCAAGGACAAAGATCCCGGGCTCGAGCCGGTCGTGTTTCTCCAGATCTCAACTTCCACGGGGGCCGATGGTTTTGTGGGCGTTGGCATCGAGAAACTTACAGAGCTCAAGGGGCGCGAGATTGCACTGCAGCTTAATGGCCCGCACCTCTCGCTGGTCGGCAATATGTTGAAGGATGCCGGGCTCGCGCCGACGGATGTCACGCTAAGGTTTGTTCGCGAGATCACCGCGCCTCCCGGCTGGAAGAGCGACGGGCCTGCTAAGGATCCGGCAAATGCTCTTCGCCGCGATACGAAGCTTGCTGGTGCCGCGATGATCTATCCCGACATTCTCGCCACGACAGCCGGCGGCACCGTGGGGACCGGTCAAGAAGGCACAGTGAAGGGCGCTCGTCCTGTTTTTTCAACCAAGACGGCCAACAACGTAATCTTCGACGTGTATGCCGTGCGTCGCGATTTTCTCGCGGCGCATCCCGAGATTGTCGAAGCCTTTCGAGCGACACACCTCGCCAAGCAGGAAGAGTTCTTGGGTGAACTCGCAAATGTCGCCAAGCGCAGCAACGCCAACCGCCGAGAACTCGATGCCTTCAAGTCAATGGCTCGCCCGTTGGCGAAAATCTTCCTGCAGGATGAAGGTGCCGTGAATGACTACATTTTATGGCTCGGCGTGGATTCGCAACTCAGCGGCAAGGCGGGGAATCTGCGGTTCTTTGATGATACCAATGCCGTTGGTTTCCGCGCGACGACGAATCGCATTCAGGAATTTCTTCTCGCCTTGGGCCTCATCAGCGCGCCGAGTATGGTCGCGTTTTTGCCGCCAGAGGGCGATGCCGCAGCCAAGCCAGCGCCCGCAAAGCAAGCCTTCGCAAACACGCAAGCCGTGCGCGCCGCAGCGGAAAGCGCGGGGGCGCAAGCCTTGTATAGCTATGCGTTTCAATTTCCCGCCGCGACCAGCGAAATCAATTGGCGCGACTATCCAGAGGTCTTCAAAACCATCCACGAAACGGTCACACGCTATGGGGGTGCCATCGTTCAATTGCAGGGCCATGCCGACAATTTCTTTGCAAACTTCGTCGCCGCTAAACGCAAGAAAGGCGATACGACCTACGAGCGTCGCATCAAGGGCACAGATCGCTTCGAGGTATTGCCACTTCCCAAATACGAAGAAATCATCAACGACGCCAATGCCCTCTCCTACTCGCGGGCCTTCGCAGTCAAAAAGGCCTACGCTGCCTACGTGCGCGAGAGTTTGAACCTCTCAGCGAACGAAGTGGATATGTCGCGCTTCGACGTTCGAGGCCTCGGTATCTCGCGACCGATTATCCAGAATCCTACAAACCCCGAGGAGCGTGCCCGCAACATGCGCGGCGAACTCATTATCATCGCCGCCGAGGCGGAAGTCCCGTCGGATTTCGGCGCGGATGACCTCCGCTAGTCCACTTTCATTTTTTTATGAAATACTGTGTTTTACTTTTTTTGATTCTCGGAGCCGGCCTCTCGCATGCCCAGCCCACCAACGACCTCTCAGCATCCTTGCGCGAAGAGCAACTCGACCAAAGCGGCACGGCCATCACGATCATTTTTGACGATTCTGGATCCATGGCTGGCGAGAAACTTACGCAAGCCAAAGCCGCTTTTCTCAAGTGGATCGCGGGCGTTCCCGAAGATTATCGCCTCGGCCTCTGGGCTCTTAACGCAGGCAAGCTTGTTCCCATGCAGCGTGGGAACAAAGAGGAAATTGCCAGAGAAGTCGCAGCCATCGGCATCAATGGCGGAACACCCCTCGCCGATGCCATCGCAGAAGCCAATAAGACAATCGCGGAGCGCCAACAGGCATTTCCTTACGAACGACAAGTTCTCCTCATCTTTACCGATGGTGAGGACAGCACGGTGCGGGGAAATGCAGGAGTCGTTGAAGAGATACAAAATTCCACTCGCAGGAACATTGAAGCTGTCGGGATTGGCTTCCATGGAGAAGGCGACTACATGAGCGGAGCGGCCACGCGCTATTTCAATGCCGGCAACGAAGACGAACTCTTGCGCGGCCTAGCGAAGGTTGATTCTGAGATTGGCGACACGTCGGACATCGTGATCGAGCCGGATGTGGCGGAGTCTATGAAAGTCGTACGCTTCGAGCCAGCAGTGCCTGCCCCCGAGGCCTCAACAGAAACTTCCTCGGTTAATCCCACTCACTCCGAGACACCTTGGGCAATCATTCTGGTGGTTGGATTTCTTGTTTTAGTCGTTGGTCGTGCTTTTCTAAAAAGCCTCTTCCGGTAGCGCATGAAACGCCTCCTCACCGTCGCCATCCTTCTCGCGACCGTGGCCATGGTGCTATGGGGCATTTCGAAGCCGTTGCGTGAGAAATTGGAGTGGAAGAAGCTACTCACCCAGACCAGCGACACGCTACCGATCTCGCGCACGATTGATGTACTCGGAGATGATTGGTTGGGTTACCTTGTGCTTCGTTCTCCCGAATTCCAACGCCGGATGGCAGAAAAAGGAATTCGTTCTCAATTCCGCATGGAACCGGATTTCGACAAACGCATCCGATCCCTTCGTGAAGGCACGGCTCAGTTCATCGTGCTCACATTGGATAGCTACCTCGTCAATGGCGGGAAGTATGATTGGCCGGGCGCGATGATTTTTGTCATTGATGAATCCTTCGGCGGAGATGCCCTCGTGGCAAAAGCCGAAATTCAGTCTGTGGATGACTTGAACCAGCCAGCGATTCGTGGGGCATTTGTCGGCGACTCGCCTTCCGAATTTTTACTGAAGTCCACCGCGTCCCATTTCCAGCTTCAGAATCTCAAACCTCGCCTCCCTTCAATGCGCGTGGCGACAATCGAAGCGGCCTACCAAGCACTCGCTGCAGGAAAAGTGGATTTTGCGGTCCTTTGGGAGCCCCTTGTCACCAAAGCCATCCGCGATATTCCGGGTGCCCACACGCTCTTCGATACCAAGCAGGCGCAAGGCATCGTCATAGACGTCGCCCTGGCTTCGCGGCGCGTGTTGGCAGAAGACCCGGAGCTGGCGGACATTTTTACGCGCGCCTATTTTGCCACCTTGCATGAACTCATGGCCAATCCCGAGCGGCTCAAGGCGGTCGCTGCTGCGGATGCTGGAAAACCAGCGGAACAGGCAGCAAACATGTTGGCAGGAATTAAATTGGCAACCTTTGACGACAATGCCGACGAGTGGCTGCGCTCCTCGCCCTCCACGCAGCCGCGACTTGCGGAGAGCCTTGCGTCCGTCCAACGAACCCTAGCAGATTATGGACAACGCGCAGCGATTCCTATGGACGATCCCATGAGTCTCCTCACGCGACAAGTCGTCCAATCGCTAGCCGCCGCCCGCACCGATATCCCACAACTCGCTGTCAGCTCCCGTCCGAATTCTTCACTCTTCGCGCCGCTATCCAGCGAGGAATGGGATAGACTGAGTAAGCGCGTGCGCGGAACACTCCTTGATGAGCCGATTACCTTCCGCCCTGGCTCGACAGAAATTCCCGAAGATCTGCAACAAGCTATTCGCGATGCCGTGCCAAAGCTCGCGCACTATCCGACCTACCGCATCCTCATCGAAGCCCATGTGGCACCGAGCGCGAATCCTGAAGCCGACCTTGCTCTCAGCGAGGAACGGGCGATTGCCGTCAAGCGTCTACTCATGTGGGAATGCCATGTTCCAGAGGAACGACTCTTCACGATTGGTGCCGGTGGCTCGCAACCTCCACAGCGGATCGCTGGAGAAAGCCAAACGGCATGGGAACGTCGTGCACGTCGCGCACGAATTATTCTCGTGGGGGAATGATTGATGGCCACTGATTTATCCTTGCAAGCGACCTCCCGCTCGGTAGCACACATCGCAGGTGATCCTATCACATGGGTGCCGTTCCTTCCGGTCGCTGCGGCCTTCGCATTCTTCGGAGCACCATGGTATTTCTGCGCGGCAGTCGCAGGAGTGGTGGCCTTGCCACTTGCCCTGTGGTGGAAACGGCAATGGGGAACGCTGCACAAGAAGTATTCCATCGAAAGCCAGCGCAAGACCTCGCAGCAAGAATTTACCAGCCTCACCAACCAGACTCAAGCAAGCTTAGACCGCCTCTCGCTACCAGCCGCCCTCGCAGCAAGGCTGCGCCAAATGCCAAAACTGCAGCAATCCATCGCCACCACGATTCTGAATGACGACTATCTAGCCGAACATGAAGCCGAAATATTGCGGATGGTGACTGGTCTTTGTCGTGTGATTACCAGCGAACTCGAGCACCTTTCTCTCCAGCCCAAATCGCGCGATGACTCACGCATCGCAGAGATTTCCAAAGGACTGGATGCTCTGGAGCGTACCCATCGCGAACTCGAAACCTTGCTCAATCCGGTCGCCGAATGGCAAGTGACGGGCGAACGTCCGATTCTCGAAAGCGCGGAACGCCTGCAAAGCCGCCTCGAGGAGGCCAAGAACATTCGCCGCCGCTTGGAACGCGACCTGCCCGTCGCCAGCGAATCCACGACCGATACGCCCACCAGGGAGGCAATCAAAGAATGACTCCTGAAAAATTTAATAAGTCGGGCCTTGCGAATTTCTTCATCCCCCTCTCGCAATCGCAGGTGACTCTCCGCCAAGCTTATGATGCCCTCCTCATGGTTGGGAATCCCTCCAGCGACGTTCCCTTGATCGTTCGCCTCACGGAAAATCCCGAATTCGACTTCGGCGGCTTCGGTTTTTTCAAAGGCCGCGTCTCCCTCCGTCAGCACGACTTCGCACACATCGTCCTCGGTCGTGGCCTTGCGCTTACAGATGAAGCCTTTGTCATTGGATTCACCATGGGATCGAGTAATCGCGTCACGACCCAAGAGAAGAAACTCTTCGCCTTCATTGCCCGCACCCTCTACCCGAAACCCTACCGTTTTTCAGAGAACGGCATCCAGGTTTTTAAGGATGCCGTTCACCTTGGATATGTTTCGGATTGCATTCCGCTCGAAGACGTTGATTTTGAGCCGATGCTGGACATGACCTTGGCAGAAATTCGGGAAACAATTCGCTTGGAGGAAGACCTCTTGCAAGCCTACTACCGAATCGAAGCCAAGCGCTACCCTGCCAGCGAACCAAGTCAGCGACTCATCAAACATTAGCTCATTCATATTATGATCAAACGCCTCAGCAATCTCATCCGCGGTTTCCTTGGTCTCTTCATCTCGGGCATGGAAAAGCAAAATCCCGAAGCCTTGCTCGAAGTGGAAAAAGAAAATCTGCGCAAGCAAATCGCCGACTACAACCAAGGCCTCGCCGCCCACGCTGGCTTGTGCGAACGGCTCATGACTCAGGTGAAAAAACTCGAAGCCGAGGAATTCGAACTTAAGGCAAAAGCCTCAGCAAACCTCCGCGCTGGCAATCGCGACGCCGCCGCCCAGTATGCGCTCCGGCTCCAGACTGTTACGCGCGAGCTTGCAGAAAATCGCGGCCAAGCGGGTCAAGCCGAGACAACCTATAAAAACCTCATCCGAGCCCGCGATGTCGCCATCAACGCTGCTCGCGCGAAGATTGACTCGCTCAAAAGCAGCCTTGATGACCTTAAGGTGAAACGCGCCACAGCCGAACTCAACGAAATGGCCAGTGGTATGATTTCCGAGCTCGGCGGATCGGGCGATACCCTGAATCGGCTCCATGAAATGGTGGAGGAAGAACGCACTGTCGCTGCCGGTCGTGCGCGCGTCGCAAAAGATTCCATAGATACGACCGATATTGATCTCCAAGAAGGCGAGCAAAAAGCCCTCGCCGATCAAGCGCTCGCCGACTTCGCCGCCAGCCAAGGCATCGTTCTAGACGCACCGACGGAGCCCACGTCTGAGGCCCCCGCCAAGACAATGGGACCACAGACGACCTAAGCAGGTATGAACGTCCCCGCTGTCGTGGTGCCGGATTGGTCGCAAGAGATGCGCGACCTCTACGAGAGTGGCGCGGTGAATCAGTTTATTCTCCACGGCAACGTCTCAGACAAACTCCTCCTGCCCAAGCAGGATGCCCAACATCGCTTGGGTGACATGACAGAATTCTTGAGTCAGACCCTGCTGCCCCGCTTCGATGTCGTTTTCACCTACGACTTGGCAAATGGCCTTAAAGTCGTTCGCGGGCATAAGGCTCTGGCAGACTGGCCTGCATATCAAGACGCTCAAGGAGAACTCCCGAAGGCACCCCGAGCGGCCATTGAGTCCCTCACGCGGTATTTCTACTACCTCAGCAATCTGCAACGCCTCGGCAAGCCCACCACCCACGTAGCCTGCATCGTTCGCTCAACACAGCTTGTTGCACCGGCGCTGCAAGGTGGGCTGAACTACGACCTCGCGGCTCTTGCCCTCCTCATGCGCGAGTGGAGTTGCGAACCATCCCTCCTTGATCTCCCGCTCGTGACTATTTTGCTCACCGAGGCCCTCGCCGATTTACACCCTCTCCTCGCCTCAAATTCGCGAGCAGCAGCTCTCAAAGTGCCACTCCCCTCCCCACCTGAAATCACGGCATTTCTTGAAGCCGAGGCATCTACTTATCAAAGCATTACCTCCGAGTTCAAGGCCACAGCCCTTGCGAGCCAGCTCTCCGGCGTTTCCCTGGCCTCCATCGAAGGCATGCTCAAGCTTAACCTGCACCGCAAGACCCCCCTTGACCGAAAAGACCTCGCCGCTATTAAGAAAAATCTCGTCGAGGCAGAGTGCGGCGGCCTCATTTCCTTCATCGAAAGCAGCAAAAGCCTCGACGACCTGCACGGCCTCACCCACGTCAAACAATGGCTCCGCCAAGACATCGCGCTCTGGAATGCCGCAGATCGTGACGCGCTTCCCATGGGCTACTTGCTCTGTGGCCCCGTGGGGACAGGCAAGACGTTTCTCGTGGACTGTCTCGCCGGTGAAGCAGGAGTGCCCGTCGTGAAGCTCAATAATTTTCGCGACAAATGGCAGGGCACTACCGAAGGAAACCTCGAAAAGATTTTTCGACTCCTTGCCGCGCTTGGTCGCTGCTATGTATTCATTGACGAAGCCGACCAATCTCTCGGCAAGCGCGAGAGTGGCTCAAGTGATAGCGGAGTTTCCGGACGCGTTTATTCCATGTTCGCCCAGGAGATGAGCAATCCAGCCAATCGTGGACGTGTCATCTGGATTCTTGCCTCCAGCCGGCCAGACCTCATCGAAGTGGATCTGAAACGACCCGGTCGTGTGGACGTAAAAATTCCCATCTTCCCCACCGCCACAGCCGAGGAGGGATTTGCGCTCATTCGGGCACTCTGCAAGCGACGAGGCTTCGACATCGCCGCCTCCGACTTCGAATCACTCCGCCCCCTCATTCCCCCACTACTCACTCCCGGCGCTGCAGAAGCACTCTCTATCCGCGTCTATCGCTCGACAAAAATCTCCGCAGTCACCGGCCTAGAAGCCCTCCGCGCGACCCTCGCCGAATACCAAGCTCCCGTCCCCGTCGAAATCATGCGCTTCCAGATTTCCCTCGCCGTCGCAGAAGCTAGCGATCGAGCCTTCATCCCACCCGAGTTCCTGCCGGCGTGACGCGAGAATAGAGCAGGGCCCCACGCTTCAAAGAAATAAGGGCTTTTCAAAGAAGGGTAAACTTGCCATTTTGTTGTAATGAACTGGCTTTTCCTCGCTGGCGGATTGTTTGTAAACACCCTCAGCACCCCCGTCGTCCCTGAAACGATCAACCACACTCTTGCTGGCGAAGTGATTCTCGCAAAAGAAGTCGTCTGCCGCAATCGCTGGGGCACGCCGATGTTGCCCGATGGAAAGGGTTCCTACAGCCTTACTGCCCCGATCAATGCGGAGTATATCGCGCAAAGCCTGATCCAGCCTCCCCTTACGACAGGGCCTATTTTTCGTCCGACCACCGTCACGATTCTCTCCACGCCAAGCATCGCCCCTCTGGTGCCCTAAGCGCGTGAAGCTGACTGCCTCCTCGTTGTCAACGGGGCTTGTGGTGCTTAAGTGATCTCGAATTATCCCAAAGGAGCTTTCAACGCTCATTGGTTTAATCTTTTTAACGCGCTGTCTTTCCAGATTATTCTGGGTGCGCCGATCATCATCTACGCAAAAAGCATAGGCGCATCGTCCACCGTGCTGGGGATCATTGCGGCTCTGACTCCACTCATGACCGTGCTGCAATTGCCAGCTGCGCAATTTTTGGGCCGCTATGGTTACAAGCAATTCGTCCTCACGGGATGGGCCCTGCGCACGATTTTTGTTTTTGTGGTGGCTGCCGTGCCATTGATGTTTTTTCTTGATGGTGCATCGAAATTGGCCGTGATGCTTGCGGCACTTTTTGCCTTCAATTTGCTGCGCGGAATTTCCTCTGCGGCATGGATGCCATGGATTGCGGGGTTGATCCCCGAAGAGGGCCGAGGCCGATTTCTCTCGCTCGACCAGATTTTTATGCACCTTGGCTCGCTTCTCGCATTAGTGGCATCAGCTATCCTCATGTCCGGTGACGTCGAATCGTGGGAGTACGCTCTTGTCTTTCTTTTAAGTGCGGTCGCTGCCACCTCCAGCTTGTTTTTCATCCGAAAAATTCCCGACGTGACGGCCTCCGAGGCAATGAAAAATTCCTCACAATCCGTGCCTTGGCTCGACATCCTGAAGTATCCCCCGTTTTTAAATCTTCTGATCTTCAACGTTGTCTTCATGGCCGTAATCGGAAGTCTCGGGGTTTTTACTGTAGAGTATCTTCGTGAGCTTCCGGACTTCTCGGTGGATCGCGTGCTGTATCTTTCTGGCCTCTCGTATGTCGGTGCTCTCATAAGCCTGCCCTTTGTAGGGAGGCTTCTCGATAGCGTGGGAAGCAAGCCGGTGATGTTTGCGGCACTCGCAATGTTTGGCCTCGTGGTCATCGGCTGGTTCCTTGTCGCCGCCGGAGTGCTCCCGGCTTCTCTGGCTATCATCGCGGCTCTCAATTTCTTCGTTGGCGTAGCTGGTGCCAATTTCAATCTAGCGAATGTGCGGATCGTCATGAGCACAATGCCAGAAATGGGCCGCAACCACTTTTTTGCGCTCTTTACGGTGATTACAAGTCTTGGCCTCGGCGGCGCCCCTATCGTCTGGGGAGTTTCCCTCGACATGATTGGCACCTACGAAGCGATCACGGGCGGACTTCACTGGGGTAGGCATTCGTTTTACTTCGCAGCAACTTTTTGCCTAACGATGATCGCTCTCTGGCTACTCGGGCGCCTCCACGAGGCAAAAAGCGGAGAGACTGCCTCGCTCCTCTACGCCCGGTTGCGGCGTTCGGGCAAGCTTTGGCAGCGTTAGATAAAACTCCCGCCAACTTCAAGAAACGTTTTTCTCTACAACGCCGAGCACATACGATACAAAGCGACCACTGTGAACCCGACGCCCTTCCAGAAAAAACTCTTCCTATCCGCCCTCACGGCCCTCTCGGCTGTGGCGATTGGGGGGGTATTATTTTTTATAGGGAGTTTGCTTGTTCAAGGGATCTCGTTCCTACAACCCGTGCTGATCCCCATAGCCATTGCGGCAATTTTGGCATTCCTTCTCGATCCTGTCGTGGTCTTTTTAATGCGCTGGAAGGCATCGAGATTGCTAAGCATCATCCTTGTCTACCTCGCAGCAATCTTTGCGCTTACAGGCATCTTGATCTGGGTGCTCCCACCGGCAATTCAACAGGCAAATTCCATAGTGCATAATTTTGGGACGTATTCAGGTCGCGTCCAGACATTGGCTTTTTCAACGATGGATGAGTTGCAGAAACTCTCAGAAACGCCCTTTCTTCGCGAGCCATCCGGCAATGCAGTCAAGCCTCCTGATCAGTTCGCCGAGTGGGGAAGGCGCGTCATCAGCGATGCCGGGGTATGGATTCAAGCGAAAATTCCCGACCTCCTCCTCGGGGGTGGCACTTTTTTGCAAAAAAGCATTGGCGGATTTCTTGGGGTATTCGGATTTTTATTGAGCATGATTCTCGTGCCCATTTTTCTTTTCTTTTTTCTCAGTGAGGGGCCTGCCATCGCGCAAAGTTGGAGCCGCTATCTTCCCCTGCGTGCATCGCCTCTCAAGGTCGAAATTGTATCACTCTTGAGCGAGATCAATTCCTACTTGATTAGTTTTTTTCGGGGTCAGCTCCTCGTAAGCATCATTGAGGGAATCATCGTAGGCGTGGCCTTGCTCGTCATGGGTTTGCAGTTTGGTCTCTTGATCGGATTGTTGGTCGCTATCCTTGGCATCGTTCCATACCTTGGTTCCATCATCAGTTGCGGCATCGCGCTTCTCATCGCCGTAGCTCAATTCGGGGACTGGGGACATCCCCTAGCGGTGCTGATTATTTTCTTGGTGTCGAACAACCTCAATGGCTTTTTCATCTCGCCAAAAATTGTTGGGGAATCTGTGGGACTTCATCCCCTCACCGTCATCATCTCCGTGCTCGCATGGAGCCTCATTCTCGGAGGACTGCTCGGGGCATTGCTTGCTGTGCCGCTTACCGCGACGATGAAAGTGCTCTTAAAGCGCTATTTTTGGGATCGTCCGGTAGCGCCATTCGAAGACCGACTAGAGGCTTCTTAAGGCGCCGCGTTTGCCCAAGGATTCTACGTGTACTTCACGACTTCTTCGATGGTCGTGAGGCCATCATAGATCGAGCGCAAACCATCCTCGCGAAGAGTTGTCATTCCCAACTCGATTGCTTTTTGCCGTAGCACGATTCCGGGGACACGCTCGTTAATCATCTCTCGAATCGGGTCGCTCATTTTAAGCAGCTCGTAGATGCCCTTGCGGCCTTTGTATCCGGTCTGGTTGCATGCCTCACACCCTTGACCATAATAGAAATTCCGGTCACCAATGTCGTGAATACTCAACCCAAGTGAGGCGAGCACTTGTTCGGTCGGCTCGTAGGCCGTGCGACACGATGTGCAGATCTTGCGGATGAGTCGCTGGGCCAGAATACATTCCAATGACGCTGAGATCAAAAATGGCTCGATCCCCATATCCACCAGCCGTGTCACTGCGCCGGTCGAATCGTTTGTGTGAAGCGTGGTAAAGACAAGGTGGCCAGTAAGCGACGCCTGAATCGCAATCTGGGCAGTTTCCATGTCACGCGTTTCGCCGACGAGAATCTTGTCAGGATCTTGGCGCAAAAACGCACGAAGAATGCGTGAGAAGGTCAAGCCAATCGCGTCATTCACAGGCACCTGAATGATGCCATCAATCTCGTATTCCACGGGATCTTCCGCCGTGAGCAGCTTGGAATCTATGGTATTGATCTTACGCAGGCAGGAGTACAATGTCGTCGTTTTTCCCGAGCCAGTCGGCCCAGTCACGATGAAAATGCCGTTGGGCTTTTGAATCACTTCAAGAATGTAATCGTAAAGGCTGTCGGGCATCCCCAGCGTTTCGAGATCAAGGTTCACGCTCGATCGGTCGAGCACACGAAGCACGACGCTCTCGCCAAAAGTCGTCGGCAAGGTCGAGACACGCATGTCCACTTGGCGTCCGTTCACAGTGCGTTGGATTCGACCATCTTGAGGCAGTCGGCGCTCTGCAATATTGAGGTTCGACATCACCTTCACGCGCGAGATGACGGGCAAAGCCAAGTGCTGAGGAGGAGGATCCATCTCGTAGAGGGCACCATCCACCCGATAGCGAATTTTAAATTCTGTCTCGAAGGGTTCGAAGTGGATATCGCTCGCTCGCGCCGCGATGGCTTTCTCCAAAATCAGGTCAACATACTTAATGATCGGCGCCGTGTTTGCCTCTGCGGCCACGGCCTGCAGATTGAAGCTATCGCGCCCGCCTTCAAGGTCCGTGAGGTCACCGCTGCCGAGTTGAGAAAGGATGTCATCAAAGCTCGTGACCTCAGAGCCATAGTGCTCGCGAATCAGGTTCGTGACCCGTGAAGGGAATGCCACCATGACTTGAATCTCGCGCCCGAGCCCAAAGCGAAGATCTTCGATCGTTTGCGGATTGAGCGGGTCGGTTAGAGCAAGGTAAATGGTATTGCCCGCGCCCATGATTGGCATCGCGCCATGCAATCGAGCCAAGCCAGACGGGATCAGGCCTAGAGTTCCAGCGTCAGGGACAAACTCCTGCAGATTGTAGACTTCAGCGCCGATGGACTCCGCGATAATCTGGATAAATCGCTCCTCATCTACTACCTCGTGTTTCACGAGCACCTGCTCGATCGGTATCTCCTCTGAGAGTGCTTGCTCGCAGAAAGCTTGGCTCTGCTCAGGAGTAATCAGGCCTTGCTCTAAGAAAATGTCGGTTACTTGTCGTGCGTCCATCGGGCGTTTAGTCGAGATCGGTCATCGTCGTTGAGATCACCTCGTCGGCGGTGGTCATGCCTGCCAAAACCTTGCGCACGCCATCCTCGCGGAGCGACCGCATTCCGAGCTCGCGTGCACGCTGACGTAAGGCAATGGTCGAAGCATTATTATTGATCATACTTCGCACGGCATCATCCACCACAAAGATCTCGAAAATCCCCAATCGGCCCTTGAACCCTTTGCCTCGACAAAGCTCGCAGCCAACCGGGCGCATAATATGAGATTGGGCGAGCTGACCGGCTTCGATATGGAGTACGTGCATCTCGTATTCCGTAAGCTCTGAGGGAGCCTTACACTTGGGACAAAGACGCCGCACAAGCCTCTGCGCGACGATAGCCCGCACAGAGCTTGAAACAAGAAAGGGCTTAATTCCGATATCCACCAAACGAGCAACGGCACTGGGTGCATCATTTGTGTGAAGGGTCGAGAGCACAAGGTGTCCCGTCAGTGACGCATTTGTCGCAATACTCGCCGTCTCGTAGTCGCGAATCTCACCGATCATAATGATGTTCGGTGCCTGCCGCAGAATCGAGCGAAGAGCTGCCGGAAAGGTCATCCCGATGTCGACATTAACCGGCACCTGATTGATCCCGCTCATTTGATACTCCACAGGATCCTCAACCGTGATCAACTTTCGATCCGGACGATTCATGTAGTTCAGGCAACCATAAAGCGTCGTCGTCTTTCCCGAACCTGTGGGTCCTGTGACCAAAATAATTCCATCTGGCAAATTGATTTGTTTTTCGAACTTTGCCTGATCGTCGGAGAGAAAGCCCAAGTCCGGCAAGCCGAGCATGAGAGAAGTTTTGTCAAGAATCCGCATAACGACCGCCTCGCCATGCACGGTGGGAATTGTGGAGACACGCAGGTCAATGGACTTTTGACCCATTTTCACCTGAATACGTCCATCCTGCGGCAGTCGCTTCTCGGCAATGCTCATCGAACCGCTCATGATTTTGATGCGGCTCACCATCGCGGAGTGCAGCTTCTTTGGCGGGCTTGGCATTTCTTGCAGCACACCATCAATGCGGAAGCGCACGCGGAACTTGGCCTCAAGCGGCTCAAGATGAATATCGCTTGCGCGGCTGTTGTAAGCCTCCAGAAGAAGAAGCGAGACCATCTTGATAATGGGAGCATCGCCTTCCTTGGATTCCTGGCGACTCCCACCACCCACTGAATCGGGACCCGTCTCGTCATTAACGCCCATCTGCCGCATCAAGTCGGAGGATGCTTCATCCGCGCTTCCGTAGTATTTAATAAGACACTTGCGAATCGCATCTGGCGTCGAACAAACAAACTCAACCTCGCGCCGCAATTTGTAGGCCAAGTCATCCATGGTTTGCATATCCATGGGATCACCAACAGCAATGAGCAGCGCACCCTCCCTTTCTCCCAGTGGCATCACGCGGTAGCGTTCCGCATCCTCAACCGGAAGAAGGGCCAGCGTGTCCGGAGGCAAGACCATGCTCCCGATATCAACATACTCCATTCCATTCTGCGCGGCCAAAGTCCGACCAATATCTTCCTGACCAATAATGCCCTCATACATCAACGCCTCTAAGATGCTACTCGTTGTCATGTTCGCGCGAGCATGCTCCACCTGCGCACGGGTCACGAGCCCCACGTCTTGTAGTATCTCTACGATGTAGTCGTCATTGTTTGCCACGAATTCTGGGAAGGTAAGGGGTTGAAGGGGTTGTGATTAATCGGGGGGCAGGCCAAAGTCAACACTGCCGAACAGTTTATGATTGAGAATTACGCAAAGTCCTATAGGGCGGAACCGACAATTTTTCTTAAGCGTAGCATGCCGCGACGGATGCGAGCCTTCACAGTCCCAAGCGGTTCCCGCAGTCGGGTAGAAATTTCTTGTTGAGTGAGTCCGCCGAAGTAGGCCAGCTCGATGACCTCGCGTTGTTCTTTGTTAAGCTTGAGCACCGCAGACCGGACAATCTGGCCCTTCTCGGCAGATTCAACATTACCAACAGAGGAACTGAAAATGGGGGTGCCTTCACCATGCACCTCCTTCTCAACTTCATCATGCAATCGAAGGCGACGCTGCACCGATCGCAAGCGATCAATAGCCTTGTTACGAGCCATCGTCGTAGCCCATGTGAGCGGTTTGCCGCGCGCGGGATCATACATTGGAGATTTCTCCCAGATCATAAACATCACGTCCTGCGTCACATCTTCGGCATCCGAGCCGTTGTTAAGAACACGAAAAACTGTCGAGTAGATCAGGCCGATGTAGCGCGAGTAAAAAGTCTCGAAGCTCGCGCGTTCGCCCATACCAATCCTCCGAATGAGTTCGATGTCTTCTTTGAGCCGATCGTCGATTTCCACGCTCCACCTTACAAACAAATGCACGCCGGCGCAAAGATATTCCTAGTCTTGGAACGGTCAGCCCATCCGCCACAACGCGTTTTCTCTGATTGGCATCGCTGCTGACCCCTAGTTTCCCCGAATTTCAAATTCTCCCTAAAAAAAAGGTGAGCCATGCGGCGAGGATGAGGAGGACGGCGGCGGTGCCGTGGATGTTGGCTTTGTTGTCGCGAAGCCAGAAGGCGAGAAGGCGCGTCATGAGAGGCATGACGAGGAATGTGAGCAGGGCGACGCCGAGCGCGTTGGATACCAGAATGCGCACGGCTTGCGGCCAGCTTTGTGTGAAAGGCGTCACGGTGAGCCAGAGAATCATCACAGTCGGGTAGAGCGCGACGAGGACGGTCAGGGCTTGTTTCCATCGCGGCGGCGGTGAGAGCGAGGGTTTGTGCGGCGTGGTGAACCATGCCTCCAACCCCGAAGCAATGCGGTGTTCGGAGAAGACTTTGGGCGCAAAGGGACGATTCTTGATCAACTTCGCCCGGGCGTCGCTGGCGAGCCAAGCTTCGAGGTGCTCGGCGCAATCGTAGCGCACGATGTCCACCCAGTGCTCCTGTATGCCCGGCACGGGAGGAGATGACTCACTCCCCAAGAAACCCGGGAGTGCCGCCTGAGCTTTCAGAATCTCTGCACGCCATTGCTGGAATTTCTCCTCTTCGCCCGGCTCGATGCATTGCGCAAAAACCATAGACACCGCCCGCGTGTTGCGATTCGCGTCCGCAAGCACCTGAAACGTCGCCGGTTCGCTCAGCGTCGTCGTCAACTTCTCGACGAGTTCGTGCCGGACGTCACTCTTCAACCACTCGCACAACGTGTCGTCCGTGCTAAATCGATAGATCACCACCCAGTCCGATTGAAGCCCCTCTACGGGTTCCATCAACTCCAACCCCGCAAATCCCGCCCGCGTCTTAACCACGTCCCCAATCGCCCGCTGCAACCGACGGAACTCGCCCTCCGATCCAGGCCGGACTTTGTGCGAGACGATGACGTTGGGCATGGCGACAGTTTCTTAGGAGCGGGCTGGGTCGTCAAGGGCGCGTCTTTTTGGCCTTCGGAGCGTCGCGTAGCTCCGTAAGGCGGTTCTCCGAAAAATGAATTTCCACGATCCGCGTCTAAACCCACCCGCTCTCAAATCCACAACCGAATCTCGAAAATGTTGCAGCGCCGTCACAGCCAAGTGGCGCACGGAACGTTGAGCTTTTCAACTGCCATAAGACTGATACTCTTAACCTCCTGATGAAACCCATCTTCCTCGGAACAGACAGCGGAGCGACAACTTCCAAAACGTGCGGTGTTTTTGAAGACGGCACACCCATTTCGCTTCAACTCGCGCAAAGCTCCACCAATGCGCAGGCCGGCACCGACGCCGTTCTCTCGGGCTGGATCGCCGGGCTCGAACTCTTTCTCAAAGAAAACCAACTCGCATGGGAGCAAGTGCAAGGCATCGGCCTCGCCATCCCCGGCCCTTACCAAAGCTACGGCATCCTCGACCGCACGGCCAATCTCCCCCCCTCCTTTGCCGGTTGGGAATTCCATGCCGAATATTCACGCATCATCGAGCGCGCAGCCGGACGCCCGATTCCACTCGTTTGCGGCAACGACGCCAACTATGGCGGTGTGGCAGAGGCGGCCCTTGTTCGCGGAACCAAAAAATGCGGCGTCATCATGCTGGCCCCCGGCTCGGGCCTCGGCACCGCTTACATTGATCCGACGGGCATTCCCCTCGACGGTGACACGCTTGCCGGGATGGAAGCTGGGCACATGCCCGCTCCGCTCCATTTGCTCGGCTTGCCCGCATTTGTTTGCGGCTGCGGGCGCACGTGGGGTTGCTTCGAGACCTACACCTCGATCTCGGGACTTCCTCAATTTCTCGATCACCTTCTCCCCAAATACCCCGACCACGAGCTTGCCAAGCCTGGCCTCTCACCAAAAGACAAAGCCCTCTCGCTCCGCAAACGCGCGCAGGAAGGCGATCTCCTCGCGCTCGAGATTTTTGACTACCAAGCCAAAGCCCTCGGCCTCCACATCGCTAACCTCTCCATGGCCTTCGACGCGGAATATGTTGTCATCGGCGGCGGGTTGATCGACCCCGGGACTACCACCGAAGAATTTCGCGCCCGCTATCTCGGCGGTATATACGCCGCCGCAGAGCCATGGCTTTTCCCCGTGCAGCGCCGAACGCTCAAAATCGTCCCTGCCGCGCTCGGCGAACTCTCCCAAGCCGTCGGCGCCGCCCTCGTCGCGCTCTACGCGTCGCGCTAGACGAACGGAAAAGCCAAATATTCGCGCCAACCCACACCGGCTCAGCAGAATCCACCTCTATTGACC
>Ga0163147_10001009_pt1 | contig 43776 bp, 35 predicted proteins | sample OliLakLV19MP6G1_FD_148597 | JGI IMG/M metagenome (GOLD analysis project Ga0163147, IMG submission 148597) | Freshwater microbial mat bacterial communities from Lake Vanda, McMurdo Dry Valleys, Antarctica- Oligotrophic Lake LV.19.MP6.G1 | ecosystem: Environmental > Aquatic > Freshwater > Lake >...
CCGCGCCGGAAGCGCCTGTTTCAGTGGAGGAATTCCCTCCTCCCGAGATGTTCGCCGAACCCGACCCTGCCCCCGAGCCTCCTCCTCCGCCACCCGCCCCGAAGCCCGCGGCGAAACCCGTCGCGGCGAAACCTGCGGCTCCGGCGAGGCCCGCGTCCTCCGCTCCGCCGCGGTCCGCTCGATCCGACGATCCTCTCGCCGGGCTCGCGGAGTCTCTCGGCGGCACCAGCGGCGGGAAGTTCGTGCCGCCCCCCCCTGTCGCTCCCACTCCCGGCGGCGCGCGCGCGAAAGCCGGTTCCACGCCCGCCATCATGGCCGCGCGGCTTGCCGCCGTCGCGCTGGTCCTGATCGTCGTGGCCTGGTTCGGATTGAAAAAGTACTCCGAATCGATCGTGATTCCCGTGGTCGACAGCTATCAGCCGAATCCGGTCGAGCCGGGCCAGACCCTCACGATCAACGGCTCGGGCTTTGGAACCGATCCTGACCCCGCGGTCGTGAAGGTCACTCTCGGAAAAGTCGAGGCCCAGGTTCTCGATGCCACCTCCACCAGGATCAACATCACCGTGCCCGAGTCCCTGGCCGCCGCTGGCTCCCAGACGGTTCCCCTGCACGTGGCGGCCCTTGGAACCCTGTCGACGAGCCGACTGCTGAAGATCACGGTGGCGCCCAAGATCTCGTCTCTTGCCCCGAGGGTTGCGCTCACCGGTGACGAGATCACGATCGTGGGCAAGTGGCTTTCGAACCCGAACACCAAACCCACGGTCGCGGTCGCCGGCAATGAGGCCGAGGTGCTCGAGGCCACACCAACGCGGATCCGCATCAAGGTTCCCCAGGTGACCGCCACCGAGGGACAGCGGATATCGGTAAGGGTGGCGCTCGGTTCGGATGCGGGCAAGGAAGCGCTCCTCAACTATGGGCGGCTTCCCTTCATCGAGTCCGTGACGCCCGAGCGCGCGCTGCCGGGCGACATCGTGACCGTCATCGGGCTTGGACTTGCCGGTCCGGACCTCGCCGTCACGGTGTCTGGAAACCACGCCGCCGTGCTTCAGGCGAGCGATACCGAGGTCAAGTTCTCGCTGCCCGGTCTCCGCATTTCGGAGAGCGCCGGAGCCCGCGAACTGGTGGTTCACGCGAACCAGAAGCCGTCGGTGACGCATCCCATTGAGATCCGGCGGGACTCCGCGGCGCTCTACTCCCCCCGGTTCTTCGCGCAGATTCTCGAAGGCTCGCGCGCGGCCGTCTCCTGCGAACTCGGTCCGGTGATGGTTTTTGGACCCGACCCCGCATCCCGCAAGCGCGCCCACGACGCGGCCGCGAGACTGAACGCGATTGCCGCCAACGCCCGCGGCGCGCGAGTTCACTTCGTCGCCGGCGACGCGACGATCAGCGCGACGGGCGGCGCGGTGGTCACTCTCAACCCCGCCGACGGTTCAGGGAATCCGCGCGCGATGGCGTCGCTGTGGGCCGCCCAGTTGAACGACATGTTCGATCTCTTCTTTCAGGGACGCCGCCCGACCCGCACCGTCGAGCTGTCACCGGACGGAAGAGTCTTCGTGGATCTCTTCGCGGCCGCGCGGCGGCGTTCCGCCGAGCCCGGCGTTCCCATCGCGGTCCTCTCGTCCCCTGATCCCGCGTGGCTGCGTTCGCTTGCCACCCTGGCGACCAGCCCGAGCATGGGATCGGGCCAGGCCCTCGCCCTTCTCGACGGCTACTGGTCGGGAATGATCGAGGCGGCGGGACAACCGCGAAAAATGGAAATCAGCCTCACCGCGACTCCTTCGGGCCTCGTGGGTCAAAGAACCTCGCGGCAGGGGAAACTCTCCACCGATGTTTCCCTGCAGAGCCTCAGCTACGCTCGCCGCGAACTCCGCTTCTCGTTCACCGAAGGTGGGGAAAGGCTCAACTACGCGGGCCGGCTTGACGGCGACACCATCGCCGGCGAGGTGACGAAAGCCTCCGGCGGGCGCGTCGGCAAGCTCAACTTCCAGCTCTCGCGCTAACCTCACCTCCTTGATGGAGGACACACCTTGAAACGCGTGCGCAGCGGACTCGAAGAACTTCTCGCCCGTCCCTCGCGGATTGCTGGCTCGCGGGTCGGCCTGATCGCGAACCCCACCGCGGTGACGCCGGATCTCACCCACGCCGCTCTCCATCTGAAGCAACTCAAGAGCACGAAGCTCGTGGCCCTCTTCGGCCCCGAGCACGGCGTCTTCGCGAACGCTCAGGACCTCGAGGAAGTGGGAGACCTCAAAGACCGGAGGACCGGCCTGCCCGTCTTCAGCCTCTACGGCGAAACTCGGGTTCCTTCGGCGAGGATGCTCAAGGGAGTCGATACCCTCATCTTCGACGTGCAGGACGTGGGCTCGCGTTACTACACCTTCATCTACACCATGCTCCACGCGATGCAGGCCTGCGCCGCTCTCGGCGTTCGCCTCATCGTCCTCGACCGGCCCAATCCCATCGGTGGCCTGTGCGTTCAGGGGAATGTCCTCGACCCCGGGTACCTCTCGTTTGTCGGAATGCATCCGCTCGCGGTGCGTCACGGGATGACCGTGGGCGAACTCGCGTTGATGTTCGCCTCCGAACTCGAACTCTCCATAAACCTCGAAGTGGTGGCGATGAAGGGGTACCAACGGGCCATGGACTTCGAGGACACGGGCCTGCCCTGGGTCCTGCCCTCGCCCAACATGCCGACCGTGGACACCGCGTACATCTATCCAGGCGGCTGCCTCATCGAGGGCACGAACCTGTCCGAAGGCCGGGGGACGACGCGGCCGTTTCACCTCCTTGGCGCGCCGTGGCTCGATCCCTGGAAGCTGGCCTCCGACCTCGGCAAGGCCGATCTGGGCGGCCTCGCGTTTCGCCCGTGTTACTTCACGCCGACCTTCCAGAAGCATGCGGGTGTCGTTTGCGGCGGCGTCGAAGTCCACATCACGGATCGGCGGAAGATCGATGCGTTCTACGCCTATCTCGTCATCATCGAGAAAGCGCGTGCTCAGGACAGGAAAAAGTTCGCGTGGCGCGACCCTCCCTACGAGTACGAGTTCATCAAGCCGCCGATCGACATCCTTTGCGGCACCTCGGCAATCCGCGAGGCCATTGAAGCCGGCCGGCCGATGCGGAGGTTCAAGGAACGCTTCGAGTCCGAAGCGCGCGCCTTCGAAGTCGTCCGCAAGCCGTACCTGATGTACGCGTAGCCCTACTGATCCTCCGCCTGACACGCTTCGGCGGGAGGTGTCGGTTTCGGCATGGTGGTCACGAACACCGCGGCCAGGATCAGGAGACCGCCCATGACGGTCTGGGTCGAGATCGACTCGGCGAAGAAGAGCCGGCCGAAGATGACGGCCACCAGCGGGTTCACGTACGCGTAGGTGCCGACCACGTGCGAAGGCAGGGTGTGGCGGGTGAAGGCAAAGGCGGTAAAGCCGATGATCGAGCCGAAGACGGCCAGGAAGAGGACCCCGCCCCAGGCACTCAGGGGTGCTCGAAGGACGCGGCTCCAGTCTTCGCGAAACACCATCGACTGCGCGAGCAGGAACAAACCGCCCGCGGTCATCTCCAGGCCCGAGGCCATGACCAGGGGAAGGCGCTCTTTGATCGCCTTCGCCTTGAGATAACCGATAGTCCAGCAGATGGACGCGGCCTGGACCGCGATGAGCGCGCCGATCGGCGTGGCGCTTCCGGAGAACGAAACGTCGCTCTTCGCGGAAGCGATGACGAACACGCCGAGGAGGCCGACGAGCACGCCCGAGACCACGGGGAGGCGCAGGGAGGCGCCGCGACTCAGAAGGGCTTCGGCCAGGGTCAGCCACAGCGGGAAGGTGGCGACGAGCAGGGCCGTGATTCCGCTGGGGATGAAGCGCTGAGCCGACATGATGAGACCGTTGCCGATGCCCATGAGCAGAATGCCCACGATGACCGCGTTCGTCCACTGCTCGCGGGTGGGCGCCTTCCAGGTGCCGCGAAGGTAGGTGAAGGCGAGCAGGACGCCCCCGGCGAGGATGAAACGCATGGCCGCGGCCACGTAGGGCGGCATGTGCTCGACCACCAGGCGGATGCCCACGTACGTCGATCCCCAGACGATATAGACCACACCCAGGGCGATGTAGGCGAGCTTTTCTCTCGATGCGGATGCGGTGTGGTTCAAGGCCGGCCCGGCAGTTTATTCCACCACGCCCGCGAGGACGCCTTAAACTCCACCGTTCTCACGAGCGACGAAACGCGCGCTCGGGGTCATTTCAGGAGGTCGTGGGTCTATCTTGGCTAGGTTAAACAGGAACGTTCGCGCACAGGCATCGCAGCCTTCTCTTTTCGATGCGAACGCGGGTGAAGCAGAGTCTTTGGTCGTTCCCCTGAAGGCAGACGCGCCGCCCGGGCCACCTTCCCCCGTTGAGGACGACGCGGAGGAGCCCGCGGCCGAAGCGGCGCCCGAACCCGTTCGCAAGGTCCCGGCGCGCCGAGCCACCGCCGAAAGCCTCGCTGAGAAGCAGCGTGAGATCTCGGTTTCCGAGTTCTTCGTCAAGAACCGTCACCTCCTCGGCTTCGACAACAAGCAGAAGGCTCTTCTCACCGCGGTTCGCGAATGCGTCGACAACTCCCTCGATGCCTGCGAGGAAGCGGGCATCCTGCCCGAGCTGCGCATCGAGATCCGCGAACTCTCCGAGGAGCGCTTTCGCATCGCGGTGGAGGACAACGGCCCCGGCATTGTGAAGGCGCAGATTCCGAAGATCTTCGGCAAGCTCCTCTACGGTTCGAAGTTCCACCGCCTGAAGCAGCAGCGTGGCCAGCAGGGCATCGGCGTTTCGGCGGCGGGCATGTACGGCCAGCTCACTACCGGCAAGCCGGTGACCATCGTGTCGCGCACCTCCCCCCAGGCCATTCCGCACCTCTTCGAAGTCACGGTCGACACCCGGAAGAACCAGCCCCTCGTTCTCAAGGAAGAGAAGACCGACTGGGAGAAAGACCACGGCACGCGGGTTGAGATCGAGATGGAGGCGAGCTACAAGAAGGGCCGCCGCAGCGTCGATGACTACGTTGAGCAGACCGCCCTCTCGAACCCCCACTGCAAGGTCATCTACACCGCCCCGGGCAGCGAAACCGTCATCTACGAGCGCGCGATCCACGAACTGCCCGAAGAGGCGAAGGAGATCAAGCCGCACCCCTACGGCGTCGAGCTGGGCCGGCTGATGCGGATGTTTCAGGACAGCCAGGAGCGGCACGTCGCCACCGCACTCAAGAACGATTTCTCGCGCATGACCCCGAAGGTGGTCGACGACATCCTCAAGATCGCCGGAGTGTCGCCCAGGATGCGGCCGCGCGATCTCGACACCCCGGCCACCGAACGGGTGCACAAGGCCTTCACGAAAGTGAAGATCATGGCTCCTCCGACCAACTGCCTCTCCCCGGTAGGCGAGCCCGCGTTGCTCAAGGGCCTGCGCGCGCGTTTCAAGGCGGAGTACTACGACGCGGTGACCCGGCCGCCCGCGGTTTATCGGGGCAATCCTTTCCAGGTGGAAGTGGCGCTCGCGCATGGCGGGGACCTTCCGGCCGACGAACTGATCGAGGTCTTCCGTTTCGCGAACCGAGTGCCCCTTCAATACCAGGCCTCAGCCTGCGCGGTCTCGAAGGCGGTGCTGAGCATCGACTGGCGCAGCTACGGGATGCAGATGTCGAAGGGCGCCCTGCCCTCGGGGCCGATGGTGCTCATGTTGCACATCGCATCGGTCTGGGTGCCCTTCACCTCGGAGTCCAAGGAGGCGATTGCCCACTATCCGGAGATCATCAAGGAACTGCGCCTGGCCCTTATGGAAGTGGGCCGCAGGCTCGGCATTCACATCCGCCGCGGGAAACGCGAAGCCGCCGAAGCGAAGAAGCGCGGCTACATCGATAAGTTCATCCCCCACATCGGCATCGCCCTGACGGAGATCCTGGGCCTCAAGCAGAAGGAGACCGACAAGGTCGTCGCCAATCTGAAGACGGTATTGGAACGCAGCCGCGAAAACATGGTCTGACGCGTAGGGGCGAGGTACGGTCGGGCCGGGAATGCCTCGCCCGTGAACCCCGCTGCGGCGGGGTGACGGGAATCAGCGGACCCGGGACGGATCACGCCCGCGGTACCGTCTGGCGGCTGCAGAGAAACCCGTCTAGGAGCGCCCCATTTTGGGCACTTTTCTTTCCGGCCTGGACCCCGGCGCTTGCCTCGCCATCGAGAAGGGACAGGGGGTTCGCCGGGGTGACGGAGAGTTTCTCCCCAACGTCACGGAGCGCGGCCTCCCCCCGGGGGAGGTAGTCCGTGGCGAAACTCGCGATGATGGAGGTTTCGCGGGTTGCGAACGGACAGCTCGCGCCAGGCCCCGGCTTTCGCCTTGGTGACGTGGGGTTGAATCGGCGTTCTTGTTGGGGGGGGCGGCGGGAAGGACAGGGGGTTCGCCAGGGTACGTAGAGTTTCTCCCAAATGTCACGGATGTAGCCAGGCCTCATGCGTCATTCGCCGGGATCGATCTTCGAAGGTACGTGGCCGCCCCCGAGGCGATGTCTTCAACCCCCACCGAGAAGTCGTAGCTTGAACCTCCAATGGGCACATCCACGACGACCTCGTGCCGTCCCGAGGTCGAAGCCCCAGGGGCCAGAACGATCGTGAACTCCTTCTCACGAACGACGGTCGGAACGCGAGTTTTACCGATCCCGGTCGAGCGAAGGGCCACGACAACCCGCACCCGAGCCTGACCGCCCGTGTCCGTCGGCTCGAAACGAAGGGCATCGAGGGGCAGGCTGATCTTCACCAGCGCGCTCGGCCCGGCTCCCGCGGTGGGAGCGCGCTCGAGTTCCAGGGTGGCGCGCAGAGCGTTCTCTTCGAGGCCGAACATGAGTGCCGACAAGGCGCGTTGACCCCGCTGCACCGCGGGCTCGGCATGGAGGTAGCTCATGCGATGCCGGATCTGGATTCCACGTCGTTCTTTCTTGAGTCGCACCGTAATGTCGTGGGCTTTTCCGTCAGGGTCGCGGGCGGGGGTGAAGGCGAGGACGTAGTGGCCCGCCCCTTCTGCCTGGAAGCGCTTCGTGGCCACCGCGGCAGAAAGACCGCGCACGATCGGGAAGCCGCCCGTCTCCTCCGCCAGGCGCTGATAGGAGTTGACGAAGTTCGCGTCGCGGATGAAGTCGTTCTTCGCGGTCGGGATGAACCGTCGGTTGCCCCGTGACATGTCCATGGCGGTGGCGCTCATGAGACCGCGGGCGTCGATCGGGTAGAAGGTGACCCGGGCGGCGTTCGCCCGCGCAGCGGCCTCCTTCAAGACCGGCGATGTTTCGATCTCGGTCATCGCGGCGAAGATCTGCGAGAAATCGCGAGTCATCAGCTCGGGACAGATGCTGGTGATCTGCTCGAAGAGGTGAATGCCCGGCCGCTGCTCCAGGCCCTCGGAGACATAGACGAGGGCTTTTCGCCCGGGGAGGCCAACCAGCGCGTCCACGAGACCGTTCAACCGATCCCGCGCTTCCTGAACCTCGATGGCCCGCCACCGGGCATAGTCGCGCACAACGTTGATGAGCTGGGGGAGTCCGAGGGTGCATCCTTCCGCCTCGATGATGGCTTCAAACTCGCTGAGGACCATCCTCTCGTGATCCGCCCCCGGCGACTGGATGGCCAGTTCCCCAATGCGCTCCACGGCGCGCACGACCTCCGAGATGTTGCCGGTCACGGAGGTCAAGGGGCGCAATGGGCCGTCTTCGGCAATGACCACCACACGACCACCGGCCTTCACGTGCTCGGATGCGAGCGCCCGGCTCTGCTGAATCGCGCGCATTCGTCCGCCCGGGCTCAAGAGCTTGCGGTCGATGAAGATCACCATCACCTCGGCGTCAGGAGTTGAGGCCGTGCCCACGATTCCTGGGCCAGGCGCAGGAATCGTGTCGCCAGTCTTTTCGACGGCCCCGATGCGTGGAGCCTCGAATCCCACGATCTGCACATTCTTGTGGTCGTCGAGGAGGTCAAAATCACCCGCCACCAGGGTCGACACGGGACGTCCCTTGTTGTCGGTCACAAAGGCATCGACGACGACGAGTTGCGCCACCGCTGGCGTCAGCCGGAGCGGCTCCTGCGTACGAATGCCAGCCATGGCCAGCCCGGCGAGTCCGACCACAAACGAGGCCATCGCGAAGCGCATCAATTCTCCTTTGCTCGCACTCCAGCAAACCTTATGCCGTCAACTCCTTTAACCCGACGCCCGTCCCGTCACCGAGCGAGGACGGCCGAGTCCCTTGTCCCACTCCAGACTCCAGCCAAAGAGCAGTTCGGCTGACCGATCCATTGTTGGATGTCGCGTGACATGTGCGTTCAGAGTCTGTCACGAGTCTGATACCGTCTGGCATTCCGCCTGGAGGTTCTAGTGTCCGCGAACTGCTGCGGCGCGTACTGCTACGAACACCAACATCGCGGACGGAAACGGGCGTTCGCGCCAGGCCCCCGGCTTGCGCCTTGGTGACGTGAGGCTCCAACTGCTTGGTCGGGCTGCGGGTTCGTGGAGGAACGAGAGGTCAAAATTACAGTGGGATCCGATACCTGAGGCCCGGAGTACCGCCGAGTTCCATCGGCTTCACGAACTCCTCCACGAGGACGCCGCCGTTTCGTTCCACGACGCGGCGTGAGGGGAGGTTCGAGACATCGGTCGTGATCTCGACGTAGCGCAGGCCTTCGGCTCTCGCCTCGGGGAGGAGAAGTCGCAGGGCGGTGGTGGCGTAGCCGAGGCGCCTCTTCCAGGGCACGACGGAGTAGCCGATGTGGCCGAGGCAGGTCGGAGGCAGGGCTTCGGTGCCCGGCTTCCACCGAAAACCGATCGAGCCGCAGAAGTCACCGTCCCACATCCATCGCTGGTAACCGGGGAGCCTTGGGACCGTGGTTCCATCCCCCAGCGTGATGCGCGCTCCCTTCGCCCCGCGATCGACGAGGCTCTCGATGAAACCCGCGGCGTCCTTTTCGATGAGCCCCAGTTCCTCGCGCGAAGCGGCTTCGCCGCGTACGTTGTCGGGCGAGAAACCGCGCTTCAGGGCATCGACATAACCCGGCAGGTGCTTGAGCGAAGGCCAGACGAGTTCCATCGACAACGGCCTAGCCCTGGGCTAGGGTCTGAAAGTGAGGGTGAAGATGTAGCCGATGTTGTGCTCGGACCTGATGCGGTACGTGGGCGCTATGCGAACGGCGCCTGCGGGCAGCGTCGCGCTCGTGACTCCGATGGCCACGATGTGAGTACCGTCGCGGAGTTTGTCGGCCGCGGGACCAAGGCCCACCCTGGCGAGAAACGCGTTGCGGTCCGCGACGGTCACGTTCGACAGATCTATGGCGCCCGCGAGCGGATTGTCACGAGACTCGCCCGAAGGGAGGGAGCGGAAGTGCCACAACAAAGAGGCGGCGACGGTGAACCGTCCGAACGCCTTCTGCAGGCCGAGGGTCGCGTCCAGTGGACTGATCGCGTCGATCCGCTCCTCGCCCACGAACTCCTTGATCGCCCGCAATTCGACGGCCCCGGCCAGCGAGTCGGTGAGGGGCCGGATCCAGGCGAGGCCCAGGTCGAGGCGATGACCGATGCCTATGTCGGTCTCGACGATTTCCACGGAATTACCGGAAACAGACAGCGCACGGTTGGGCCATGAGCCGCTGCCCGCGAGGGTGAAACCAAGACGGCCGTGGGCTCTTCCGCCCAGCAGTGGCGTCGAGGCGAGGCCGGCCAGGGTGAAGTCGAGGCTTCCGGAGTTCGCCCCCGATCGCAGGGCATTGAGGCTGCCCGCCATCGGTATCACCATCGCCGCGGAAATCCCCGTGGAACGCCCGCGGTCGAGGTCGTTGTAGATCGTGCGGGTGAGGCCGATCGCGATGGTGCCGGGGATGAAGGCGTCGAACGAGGCCTCGCCGCGTTTGTCGAGGTAGGGATGTTCGCCTACGAAGGTGTTGGGAATGACGCGGCTCGGCCCGGCGAAGATCAGGTCGCGCGGAGCCGACGGGATCGCCGGGGTCTCGGGAAGGGCCACCACCCGGTCCGCGATGACGTTCGCGAAGACTTCGGTCCAGTCGCCGAACTGGTACCGGAATCGAAAACCCGTGTCGAACACATCCGCGCCCAGAGGGTCGCGGTCACGGTTGTCGACGAAGAAGTCCGCGCTGAACGTCCGGGCCTTCGGGAGAGAAAGCGACATGAAGGAGATCGGGCGGAACGCCTCACCGTCCTCTCCAAACGCCCCTGTTGGGTAGAACCCCAGGGTCAGGGCGCCGAGTGCTGTGAGGCGAAGCATGAACGCTTTGTCGGTCTTCAAGTCCAGAGTCCTTTCGCGCCGTCGGCGATGTATTGAATCGCGAGGGCGGCCAGAAGTATGCCGAGGTGGTTCAAGATGGCGGAACTGAAGGGATCCACCACCACGAACGGGGTGAGGAAACTCTGGAGCCGCGGGTCGGGGAACATGGCAGCGCATTATCGCTTCGGTCATGCCATTTGTGAGATAACTCCACCGTGCCGTCGAGAACACTGATAACCGGATCTCGGGGTCTGGTGGGCCGAGCCCTGCGAAACCGCCTCGACGGCATTCCCATGACCTGGAGCGATCGGTCGCAGCTCGACGTGGACGACGTCGACGCGCTGCGTCGCGGTCTGCGCGGCTACGAGCAGGTGGTGCATCTGGCGAGCCCGTTGCGGCGTCCGGGTTGGACGAGCGGCGACATGGAGACGTCCGTGCGCATCACCCGCCACATGCTGGACGCCGCGCGGAGCGAGGGAGTCAAGCGGGTAATCCTGCCTTCCTCGGTCCTCGCGACGTCGCGCGCCCAACTCGTCGGCGCCGCGAGGGTGGGCATTCTGCACGCGCAGCCGCCAGACACCGAATATGGCCGTAATCGACTCTTGATGGAAGCGCTCGGCAGAACGGCAAGCGAGAATGGGATCGACGTCGTCTGCATCCGGCTCGGCGTCATCCGCCATCCCGATGCGCCGCCGCACTGCCCGGAGCTTCGCCTTCACTGGCTTTCGCACGAAGACTGCGCCGGGCTCTTTCGAGCCTGTCTCACCGCTCCCATCGTTCCCGGCCGATTTTCGCTGTTCTACGCGGTCTCTGATCTGCCGGAGCGCACGTTCGATACTGCGAATTCGTTCGGTTGGACGCCAAGGACCCGGGCAGTGGGATTTCGACGGGCCGCGCTGCTCGCCGTGCACCGGTTGAACACCGGTGTTCGTGGCCGGCTTCAGATGGGGACGCGACTGCGAGCGATCCTTGGTCGCATCACGCACTAAGGCTGCGAGGTCTCTCCGCAGGTAACCTTGGCCGCTCTCATGACCCGATCCATCAGGTCCGTCCTCATCGCCAATCGCGGCGAGATCGCCATCCGCGTCATCAAGACCTGCCGGGCCATGGGAATCGAGACCGTCGCGGTCTACTCCGAGGCGGATGCCGGGGCCCTTCATGTTCGGGAAGCCGACCGCGCTCTCCCAATCGGCCCAGCCCCTTCGGCCGAGTCGTACCTGAGGATCGACCGGATCATCCACGCGGCGAAGAGCGCGAAGGTGGATGCCATCCATCCCGGGTACGGCTTCCTGAGTCAGAACGGCGACTTCGCGGACGCCTGCGCCGCTGCGGGCCTCCTCTTCATCGGCCCGCCCGGCGACGTCCATCGACTCATGGGCGACAAGAGGGCGGCGCGCCAGCAGGTTCAGCGCTTCGGCGTGCCCGTCGTCCCGGGCTACGACGGCGACGATCAGAGCAACGAACGTGTCATGGCCGAAGCGAAGCGCGTGGGCTTCCCGCTGATGATCAAGCCGTCCCGCGGGGGTGGGGGCAAAGGCATGCACGTCACCAACAGTGCTGCGGAGTTCGAGGCCGTGCTGCCGCGGGCGCGCCGTGAGTCGCAGTCGAGTTTCGGATCGGACGTGGTGGTGCTCGAACGTTTCGTGCAAAAGCCGAGGCATGTGGAGGTCCAGGTCCTCTTCGACCAGCACGGTAACGGGGTGCACCTGTTTGAACGCGAGTGCTCGGTCCAGCGCCGACATCAGAAGGTCTTCGAGGAGACGCCATCGGTGGCGCTCGATCCGGACCTGCGCCCGCGCCTTTGCGCGGCCGGGCTGGCCGCGGCGGCCGCGGCGAAGTACGTCAACGCGGGCACCGTCGAGTTTCTGCTCGATCCTTCCGGGGAGTTCTATTTCCTCGAGATGAACACGCGTCTGCAAGTCGAGCACCCGGTAACGGAGATGACGCTCGGGATCGATCTCGTTCGGTTGCAGATCGAAATCGCCGAGGGCAGGCCGCTGCCTTTCTCCCAGGGGCAGCTGGCCCCGCGCGGCCACGCGATCGAGGCGCGTCTCAACGCCGAAGACCCGCGCCACGGCGATGCGCCGTCGCCCGGGCGCATTCTTCATTTCGAGGAGCCTCGCGGTCCTTTCGTTCGCTGCGACTCGGGCGTCGCGTCTCATAGCGTGGTGCCCGAGTACTACGACCCGATGATCGCGAAGATCATCGCGAGCGGGCCCACGCGCGAGGCCGCGCGTGCCACCCTTCTCCAGGCGCTCCGCGACCTCGTGGTTCTCGGGATCGCGACAAATCGCGAGAAGCTGATTCAGGTTCTGGAGAGCGAGGCCTTCCGCTCGGGCCACATTCACACCGGGGTGCTCGACGAGATCGGCCCGCTTCCACGGGAGCTGCCCGCGTCCCCTCAAGACCTGGGCCTCATCGTGGCGGCGCTCGAAGCGGCATCTGCCTCGTCCCGCGGTTCAGACCCTGCGCTCTCCGCCCCGCGCCCCGACCCGTGGGCCGCGACGAGCGCCTGGAGGCTCTCATGAGGCTCAGACACGCGGGTCAGGTCCACAACATTGTGCGCAAGTCAGAGGACGTATTCGAAGTGGACGGCGTCTCCGTGGGCGCGAGCGTGAAACCGCTGGGCGCCGCGCGTTATGAAGGCCGGAGTGCTGCGGGGCCGCGGAGCGTCTTCGTGGTTCGCGACGGCGATCACGTCTTCGCCCAGGTCGATGGCCGGGAATACCGCCTGAACGTGGTGAGCCGGGCCTCCGCCGGCTCGGGTGAGCACCCGGCGATCCCGGGAGAACTCGAAGCGCCGATGCCGGGCCGGGTCACCCGCGTCGCCGTCGCGGTGGGCGAGGTGGTGAAACGCGGTCAGGAGTTGATCGTGGTCGAGGCGATGAAGATGGAGAACGCCCTGGTGGCGCCCACCGACGGTGTCGTGACGAGCCTCCTGGTCAAAGTGGGCGACATGGTGGCGCCGGGCCCGGCCCTCGTGGTGGTCGAGGCAGCGCCATGAAGCTGCCCGCACGAGTGAAGGTCGTCGAGGTCGGTCCGCGCGACGGTCTGCAGAACGAGTCGGTGACGCTTTCGGTCGAGGATCGAGTGGCGTTCTGTCTCGCGCTGATTGACGCCGGACTCAGCGTGGTCGAGCCGGGAGCGTTTGTTTCGCCGAGGTGGGTGCCCCAGATGGCGGGCAGCGAGGACGTCTTCAAGGCCCTGCCCCACGACCGGGCCCTGCTTCCCATGCTGGTTCCGAACCGGCAGGGTTACGAGCGGGCGGAGGCGGCGGGGGTGTCCGCCATCGCGATTTTTACCGCGGCGTCCGATGCCTTCAATCTCAAGAACACGAACGCCACAATCGAGGACTCGCTGCGACGGTTCGAGGAGTTTGTGGTCGATGCGAAGGCCGCCTCGATGTTCGTGCGCGGCTACATCTCGACATGTTTCGGTTGTCCTTATGAGGGCAGGGTCGAACCGGGGAAGGTTGCCGATGTCGCGCGCCGCCTGATCGACCTCGGTTGCGACGAGATCTCTCTCGGAGACACCATCGGGGTCGCGGTCCCATCGCAGGTCGACAATGTGATCGCCGCGGTGTCGGCCCACGTCGACGTCTCGCGTCTCGCCGTCCATTTCCACGACACCCGCGGTACCGCCCTTGCGAATGTACTCCGCGCTCTTCAGCTGGGAGTGACGATCGTGGACACCTCTGCGGGCGGCCTTGGAGGCTGTCCCTACGCGCCGGGCGCCTCCGGCAACCTCGCGACCGAAGACCTCCTGTACATGCTCCACGGCATGGGTATCGAGACCGGCATCGACCTCGAGAAGGTCGCGGCCGCCTCGCGCCTGATCGCCACGCGCCTCGGAAGAGAATTGCCGAGCCGGTATTTGAAGGCGGCCGGCGCCGTCCGGTGATTTTGGGGCACGCGCAGCGTGCCCCTACGGTTATGGGTCCCAGTCATAGCGACGACCAGCCCGAACCGCCACCGCTGACGGCGGACGTCAAGCACCAGCGCCGCCATTGCGAGTTTCAGCACGGACTACGTCCCCCGAGGGGAGGCTTCGCGCTCCCCCGAGGGGAGGCTTCGCGCTGGCCCAGCGGGGTCGGAACCACAAACGTAGGGGCACGCTGCGCGTGCCCATTAGATCGTTACAACCCCACGCGTTTCCGCGCCAGGACAATCCGCAATCCAATCCTCGCCTGAGCGCCGCCGGCCTTGATGTTGATGGTCTGGCCGTTCAGATCGAGGTCGCCCGAGCCCTGGGTGAATCGACCCTGGGCCACCACGCTCACCGCGCGCGAGAGTTCGCGGCCGATTTCAAGACCCACCGCGAAACCGATGGGCGACACCTTCTTCTTCGTGGGCGTGATTCCGCCGAAGGTCACGGTGTCGTAGGGATAGACCTCAGCCAGGGTGACCCGTTCCGCGAGCGTCGCATTCACATTGAAATACGCGGGTCCGCCTTCGAGGTTCAGCTTCCACTTTCCCGAACCTCCTCGATAGACCGCGGTCAGCGAGAACGCCGACTCCGAGAATCCGAGACCCTCCACCGTGCCGGTTACGGTTCGCGGCCGGGAGAAGAAGAAGGGATGCGGCACCGAGGCCACGAACGTGCCCGAAGACTTGCGCGAGAAGGTCTGCGCCCCGAGCCGGACCCCGAACCTGGCGCTCAGGTTGTACTGAAGGTCGAAGCCTCCGCCCGGCGCCTTGCCGACATCGTAGGAGCTGCGCAAGGAGCCGTCTTCCTGGTAGTCGCGGATCGTCTGCGTTCCGCTGAAGGAAGACGATCCGAGGGTCTGCGCGAAGGCAAGGCCCACCTCGATCCGGCTTGGGCCGACGGGAGTCTGGCCGGTGATTCCCGAAACCGGTTGCCGGTCCTGGGCCATCGCCGGACTGCTCAGAGCGAGGGCCAGGCCGAGGGCGGACGGGAGTTTCATTCCAAGGTTCTTCATCAGTTCACCCCCACGGCGTTCCATGCCTGTGTAATGGCGGCCTCCACCGCCGCATTCGTCGGATACAGCTCCCGCGCCGCCTGGATCGTGGCCGCGCGAGCGGCGGCGAAGTTGCTCGACGGTCCGAGGAAGGCGGTGAAGGCGCGGTAGAACACGCGTTCGATCTGCTCGCGGTTTAAGGCACCCACGCCGGTCACCCGGCCGCCGAGGCGGTGCGTGCCGCCCTCGATCGCGAGATAGAAAGCGTGATTCGCTATCCCGGAATTGATGTGCACGCCTCCGTTATCGCCCGTGCCGGTAAAGCGGATCGAGTAGTGATCCGGATCGCCGAACAGTCCGGGGTTCTGCATCGAGCGCACTCCGTTCAAGGGAAAGGCCGGGGTGCCCCTCGCGATGTCTTCGCCATTGAGATAGTCGGCCTGCCGCTGTCCGCTTCCGGGCGTCTCGAAGAAGAACTCCGTTCCCGTGCCCATGATGTCCGAAAACGCTTCGTTCAAGGCGCCGGATTCGTTCCGGTAGATGAGGTTCGAAGTGAACCGGGTGACGCCGTGGGTGAGTTCGTGGGCCACGATATCGAGGGCGCCCGCGAAGTTGTTGTACTGCTGGCCTCCCGCGGTGACGTTGGCGGGAAGGCCCACCCCGTAGACCATCACGCCGGGATGCAGATAGAAAGCGTTGATGTAGTAGTCGAGGATGTCGTCGCCGTAAATCGTCCGGTTGCGCTGGAGGTCTTCGCGCCGCACCAGATTGACGAACGATCGCACCGGGGTATCCGCGTTGTTCAGGCCGCGGCGGTTGAAGCGCTTGAAGTAATAGTCGTAGGTGTAGCCGGTGTAAACATGGGCGTCCACCACCCCTCCGTCGGTCCAGTCGTTGTCGGCATCCGCCGCGTAGTCCGTGGCCCGGATCGTGTTCGGGTACCCGGTCACGAGGATGTTGTCGATGCGCAAGGGGTCGCCCTTCATATCCAGGGTCTGGAGAGCGGGCGGACGAAGCGCGTCCTGGGCCTGGAAGTTCGTCCCCGAGCCCGTGACACTCATCTTCTTGGCGTCGCCCAGGACCCCCGTGCCCTTGCCTACCACCGACTGGCTGTGCCGGTCGGAGTAGTCGAGCCGGACCGCCCCGGTGTGCGCGTCCACGAAGACCGCGCGGACATCCGTGCCGGCCAGGATCTGCCCGCGATAGACGAGCGCGTAGCTCATGGCGTCGGCTTCGGCGATCGGCAGCACGATGAGCTCCACTTCGTCGGGGAAAAGGCGTCCGCCCGGGTGCGCCGACTCAAGGGCCCGCCTCCCCGCGACCGCGGACAGGGTCGGCCGCGTTTCGATCTCGATGCCCTCGTAGAGATTGCCGAACGCGGTCAGGGTCCCCGCGTTATCGGATTGCCGAACCACTTCGGCGCCCCAGACGAGAACGCCCCGGTGGAGTTGTTCGAAGCGCGTGTGGGTGCGGCCGCCGATCATGGTGTCGTCCATGGTCACGCGGACCCGGAGATCTCCGCGCACCGAAAGGGCGCCGATCTTCTGATCCCACTCGCTCGCCGCTCCGAGGCTCGTGGCCGCGATCGCGTTCATCCTGGGCCGTGCCGCGGGGGCCGCCGGCCCCTGCATCATGCCCATGCCCATCCCCATCACGGCGAGCGAGAAGCCCGCGCACAGCCCGTTTCTCATGTGACCCTCCATCCCCTCTTTCATCCCGTTCAGCGAACCCGCCTGGTGACGAGACCGCTGCCGACTCCACCGGCAATGTACCCTTTTTTCGTGCGAACGGTTACGTCGTCCCGCCGTACCCTGACTTTGACCGTGCGGAAGCGGCCGTCGTCCCTGCGCACCGGCGCGTACCCGACGATGTAGTACGAGCGCGCCTCTTCGGCTGCTCGTGCCACCGCATGGGTCAAGACGTTTGCGAAGCGAGAGACGAATCCACCCGTGGCCTCGGCGAGGTCCTGCGAGCCTCCGGAACGGCTCCACGCGAGTTCGAACACCGGCGTCAGCTTCCCGCCCGAGGTCTCGGGAAGAAGTCCGTCGAGACCATAGGCGTCCACGAAGTGAATCGCGGCCTGGGCTTCGCGGGCGAGATGGGCGGTGCGTTCGAGACGTTGGTCGAGAAGCCTCATCTGCGGAAAGCCGTCCGAGACAAGGATGAGCGACTTCCGTCCCGGGAGGGCGCTCAACTGAATCAGGATCTCGTCGAACAGCGCGAGCAGTTCGCCCGCGCGCGCGAACCGCGAGAGGAATCTCTCCTGGCGCAGCGACTGGGAGTACGACTCGCCCACCTCCGCCTCCATATCGAGGTCGATCTGCTCGGCGATCGAGTCTCCCGATCCGCCGGGAGTGAAGAAGGGGCTGCGGCTCCGTGAGAGCTTGCCCCCAATTGAAGACAGCCGGATCCGGTCCTCGGGGATCTTGCCCTCCCACACCTCGCGGGTGGCGAGGTTGATGAGACGGACGATGTCTCCGTCCGCGGCCCGCCGGGCCACGAACTCGGATGTTGCCTCGCGCACCCGGGCGAGCTGCATGGCGGTGAGTCCCGAGGGGTCGGCCACGATCACGATCCTCTGTCCGGGAGAGCGTGCGGGCTTCGGGCCTGATGTGACCAGGAGGGTTGGAGCGTTCTCCTCCCCGCTCGAAACGGTGGCGATCGCCCCGTCTTCGATGGCCTCGAACACGGAGAGCTCCACCGGTTTCCCGTCTTCGAGGATCGAGAAATCTCCGGCCATCAACCCCCGAACCGGCCGCCCCGCCCCGTCCACCACCGAGACATCGAGCCGGATCATCCGCACATCGCCCGCAAAGGTCAGCGGCTCGGGCGTGGGCCTTTGCGGAGGAGCCGCGCCCTGGGCCGTGGCCGTGATGAGAAGGGATGAGAGCAGGAGCATCGACATGAGGCCTCCGATCCGCCCGGCGGAAGCAGGCCGCTCGGATCGCCGCGAAGATACTCTCCGTCCGCGTTTTGGGCTCAGCCCGCGAGCGCGTCTTTCAGAATGGCCACGTCCGAATCGAACGACTCCGGCTTCAAGGGTCCAAACGAGAACCGGAAAAAGCCGCGCAGCGGGGAGGCATCGCCGCGCCGCGCCATGTCGCAATCGATGCCCTTCAAGATGGCCGCGCCGTGCTTGAAGAGGCGTTGATTCAGGACTTCCGCGGTGAGGCCTTCCCTCAGCCGGCACCAGTGATAGAAACCGCCCTCGCCGGTGAAGAGTTCGAGGCCCAGTCCGGCGAAGGCCTCCCCGTAGCGCGCGCGCTGATCGCGATAGAAGGTGGGCACCGCAAGACGGGCGCTCGCCACCCGCTCCGCGTTCAGGAGTTCGAGCGCGTAGCTCTGGGAGGGATGAGAAACCCCGCCCATGCCGAAAGAAGAGAAGTTGCCGAGGATCTCGATGTGGCGCCTGGACGCCACCACCCAGCCAATGCGGATGCCCGGCGCCTGCAGGCCCTTGGTCGCCGCCCCGGTGACGAACAGGTTGGAGTCGTCGATGTTCTCGGCATAACGCAGCGCGCTCTCGGGCCGGTCGTGGAACAACTCGTAGGCCTCGTCGATCAGCAGGCCGGCCTGATTCGAAGAAGCCGCCCGCACCAGACGTTCGAGGTCGTCGCCCTTTCGGGTGACCCCCGTGGGGTTGCACGGATTGCTCATCATCACCAGGAATCTGGTGCTTGAAGGGGCGAGATAGTCGTCGATTGTCGGGGTGAAACGGTTCCCATGGCCGCTCGCCACCGTGGTCCAGGTGCGACCGAGGCGTTCGAGCATGTCGTAGTAGGGCGTGTATTCGGTTTCCGCCACCCGAACCGTGATCTCTTTCTCCAGAAAGTAGAGAGCGGCCAGAAGCGCAGGCCTTCCCCCGGCAAAAACCATCACGTTATCGGCGGTGATTCGGGCGCCATAGTGGGTGCGGTAGTAGGCCGCGATGGCCTCGCGCAGTGCGGGCAGGCCCCAGGCCTTCGGGTACTTCAGATGTTCCTGCGCGATCGAGACGGAGGTCGGCATCGGTGGACCGTCGGGGAGCTGATCGGTGCGCGGGAACCCCTGGCTCCAGGGGTGCGTTCCGGGGTCGCCCATGGGCTTGCCGTAAGCGGCGAGAAACGCGTAGAGGGTTTCATAGATCCCCATCGGGGGCACGTACTTGAGGAAGGCCATGGGTGCGAAGATTGTAGAGCAGCAGGAAACTCGCCAAGGACCTGCGCTTTCGGATGCGCCATTTGCGCATCCGATTTCGTAGAATCCGCGGCCTAGAAGCTCGCCAAATGACCTCCATGCCTTTTATGCGGTCCGCGGACCGAAGTGATGAGTCTCTCTCTGGCGAGCACCCAACCGGAATCGAGGATCGAGAAAAGGCTCATGACTGAAGCGGAACGTTTTGTCGACGAGACGGCCAAGTGGCTCATGCCGGAGCGCGTTCACTGGTGCGACGGGTCCGAGGAAGAGGATGCCCGGCTCAAGGCTCAGATGCTGGCCGACGGAACGCTGATCCGCCTCAACGACAAGGTGGTCCCGAACTCGTTTCTCCACCGCTCCCATCCCTCAGACGTCGCCCGCACCGAGCACCTCACCTACATCTGCTCGGAAAAGAAGGAAGACGCCGGCCCCACCAACAACTGGCTTTCGCCCAAAGAGGCGAAGGAGAAGGCCGACCCGCTCTTCCGCGGGGCCATGAAGGGCCGGACGATGTACGTGATTCCGTACGTGATGGGCCCGCTCGGTTCTCCCTTCAGCAAGGTGGGCATTGAGGTCACCGACTCGGCGTACGTGGTCGCCAACATGCGCATCATGACTCGCATGGGCAAGGCCGCGCTCGATCAGCTCGGCTCGTCGAATGACTTCGTCCCCGGCGTGCACTCGATTGGCGACCTCTCGCCCGACCGCCGCGCCATCATGCACTTCCCCGAGACCAAGACCATCTGGTCGGTGGGCTCGGGCTACGGCGGCAATGCGCTGCTCGGCAAGAAGTGCTTTGCGCTGCGCATCGCCTCGACCATGGCCCGCGACCAGGGCTGGATGGCCGAGCACATGCTGATCCTCGAGCTGACTCTGCCTTCGGGCGAAGTTCACTACATCACCGCGGCCTTCCCCTCGGCCTGCGGCAAGACGAATCTCGCGATGCTCGTCTCGCCGCTCGAGAAGCAGGGTTACAAGGTCCGTACCATCGGCGACGACATCGCGTGGCTCCGTCCCGGTCCCGATGGGCGCCTGTGGGCGGTGAATCCCGAGGCCGGTTTCTTCGGCGTCGTCCCGGGCACGAGCTACCAGACGAACCCCAACGCCATGGACACCATCACCCACAACACGATTTTCACGAATGTGGCGGTGGACGGGAACGGCGTGCCCTGGTGGGAAGGAAAGGACAAGAACCCGCCCGAAGGAATGATCGACTGGCAGGGGAAGCCGTGGGACAAGACGGGGAAGGCGGCGCATCCGAACGCGCGCTTCACGGTCGCCGCGTCGCAATGCCCGAGCATCAGCCCGAAGTTCGAGGATCCGATGGGCGTGCCCATCTCGGCCATCATCTTCGGCGGCCGCCGTTCGCGCCTGGCTCCCCTCGTCTTTGAAACCCGCGATTGGGCGCACGGCGTTTTCGCCGCCGCGACCATGGGGTCTGAAACCACCGCGGCGGCCACGGGTGCGGTCGGCGTGGTCCGCCGCGATCCGATGGCGATGCTGCCCTTCTGCGGCTACAACATGGCGGACTACTTCGGCCACTGGCTGAAGATGGGCACGCTCGTGAAGACCCCGCCGAAGATCTTCCATGTGAACTGGTTCCGTCAGAACGACGCGGGCAAGTTCCTCTGGCCGGGTTTCGGCGAGAACCTTCGCCCCCTGCTCTGGATGCTTGACCGCGTGGCCGGCAAGGGCAAGGCCACGGAGACCCCGATCGGTGCCGTGCCGACGAAGGACGCGATGAACCTCGAGGGCCTGGATGTGCCCGCCGCGGATCTCGATGCCGTCTTGTCGGTCGATACCGCCGATTGGAAAGCCGAGACCCCGGGCATCCGTGAGTTCTTCGGCAAGTTCGACGGCAGGGTTCCGCAGCCGCTCGTGAAAGAACTCGACGCCCTCGAAAAGCGACTGGGATAGTACCGCCGCGTTCAACTGAGCGCCTGAGCCTTATGTGAAGGACGAAACCCGCGGAGCCATCACCATGGTCGTGGTCGTGGTGGTCTACCTCGGGGCGGTCGCCGTCCGACGGGCCGTGCGCGAGCCGGCGGGGCTCGTCATCACCCGGGAACTCGGCGCTCAGGCCGGAGACATCCTTCTCTCCGAGGCGGTCGTTCTGGTGCCCGAGTCGGATGAGGCGATCGAAGTCTGGCCTCGCGGCGAGGCGAGGAGCGAGACGATTCCGAATCGTGAGGCGCTCGTGAGGTGGCTTTGCAGCGACCTCGCCCCGCGCGAGGTGGCGGTGGTGATGCTCAAGGGAGTGCCGCTCGGGCGGGGTCGAATGGAGAGCGCGTCCCGCGACAACCGCCTGGTGATCGAGCCCCTGCGGGTGCCCCCGCTGCCCGTCAACTGCGCCACCCGTGCGAAGTTCTTCTCGCTCGAACTTCGACTCCCCGAAGAACGCTGAGGGGCCGTGGCGCGTCGCCCAAACCGCCTCGCCCCTGATTCGGACCTCCGTGGTACCGTCGCTTCCGGCATGAGGCTCGCCCATCTGGCGCTTGGCGTCGCGACATTCGCCTTCGCGGCGACCGCCTCCGCTCAGCCCAGCCCGAATCCCAGGCCTGCGGTCGAGCCCCTGATCGAGGCCCGGGCCACCGCGGATTCCATCAAGCGCGTGCTCCAAGTCGATGTCGCCTGGCCCTCGGGCCTCAAGCCCCGCTTCCCGCGCGACGAAAGCGGCGTCATCTTCGATCGCGCGGTGGCCCTGCTGGGCCCCGTCCGCACGTCGTTCGGCCGTATCGAGGACAACCCCGAATGGGCGGCCGCCTGCGAGCGCGGGGGGTGCCAGCTTACGTACTCGGTCGACTACGGAAAGGGCATCGCCTCGGATAAACGCGGCGACTGGGGCTTCGAAGAGAAGCAGGGCATCGTCATGGCGCCTCTTGTCCGCTGGATTGTCCGTCCCGAGGATCGCCGCGCTCGCGGCCGCCTTCGTATCCACTTCGATGGAGGGAAGGACCTCGAACTCGTCACCGGGGTGATGGACGCCCGGCCGAACCATGTCGACACCGATCTTGTGGTGATGGACGGTCCCCACGCGGTCCTCGGCAGTTTCACCCACAAGACGATCGACCTCCCGGGCGGGCGCATCGACGTGGCGCTCGGCACGGGCCAACGCGGGGTTCGCGATGAGGACCTGCTCGCCTGGATCCGTGAAGGGGCTCAGGATGTGATTTCCCTCCTCGGTCGTTTCCCGGTCGCTCGGCTGCAGGTGATCGTCGCGAGCGGCGGCCCCTACGCCGTCGGCTCCGCGGTGACCATGGGCATGGGGGGGGCCTCCATCTTCGTCGTGGTGGGGGAGCGCACGCGCAAGGCCGATCTCCTTCGCGACTGGGTGATGACCCACGAAATGCTGCACGTGGCGTTTCCCAACATGGGTTTCCGCCAGCGCTGGATGGAGGAGGGCCTTTCGACCTACATCGAGCCCCTGCTGCGCGCGCGCCGCGGGCGCTACGAGCCCCGGCAGGTCTGGGCCGAATTCCTCCGCGCGATGCCCCAGGGACTGCCGAAGGAAGGCGACCAGGGCCTCGATCGGACCTACACCTGGGGTCGCAGGTACTGGGGCGGGGCGATGTTCTGGCTGCATGTCGATCTCGAGATCCGGCGGCGGAGCGAAGGGGCGAAGTCGCTCGACGACGTCCTGCGCGCCATACACAACACCGGGGGAAGCGTGGCCGTGCGGTGGGATGTGGCGAGGCTCGCCCTGGTCGCGGAGACCGCGACGGGTACCACGGCCTTGCGCGAGATCTACGACGAGTGGTCGAACAAGGCGGTCAGCCCCGATCTGGGCGCCTTGTGGAACTCGCTCGGCGTGCGGTCCGAGAGACCGGACCGCGTGACCTTCGATGACGCGGCGCCGCTCGCCGCCATAAGGCGTGAGCTGACCGTGAAGCCCCCCACGCCCGCGCTCGCCGCATCGAGGCCTTAACGAGGCAAAGGCGTCGCGACCAGGGTCGGCGCGGGTGCGGTCGGTCGCTTCACGTACAGGACGAGATTCACCACGCCGCGCATGTTGTAGGGCCCGAAGCGGTCGTACTTTCCGGCCGTCCTCATCGCCATCTGCGGATCCTGGGCTTCCGAAACCACGTACATCTCGACATCCACGTCGTTCTTGATTTCGCCCCAATAGCCGGTCTTGGTGTAATCGCGCAGGTACCAGGCCATCGGCCAGTTCTCCGGGGCGAACACCGCGATGCCGGTCTGCCTGCCCGTGCCGAGGGCCGCGGCATGAGCCTCGATGAGACGGATGAACTCGATGAAGGGCCGCTGGGTGTGGGCGTAGAGGTAAGGATGCGACTCGTCGTCGTAGGTCTTCGTCTCCAGGTCGTAACTCCTCACCGCGGAGAAGCCCGCGGCCGCGGTGAGGGCGAGGGCCGCGACCGGCTTCATCGACAAGCGCCCTCCAAGGAAGCTCCGGCCCGCCAGAACATGCAGCAGATATCCGCCGGTGATGGCGAGCGGCAGCAGCATGTTGAGACCGAGCCAGGGGGTCTTGTATTTCACGACACCGTAGGCGAAGAACAGAAGGAGCGCCCAGACCGACGCCATCACCGCGATGAACGAGCGACGAAGGGCGAAGGCGAGCAGCAGACCCGCAAAGCCCAGGTAGATGAGCACCGGGTCCGCTTCGCGGAGCCATTCGAAATGCTGGTACCAGGGATTCTCGTGGTCCCGAACCGCCGTCCTGGTCCAGAACGCGAAGGTCCTGAAGGCATCGAGCACGCCGGTCGGGTTCCGGAAAAACGATGAGTACATGAGACCCGCAGAAGTCACGAAGGCGAGCACCCCATGGAGGAGGTTCTCCGCATGCTCCGTGGCGTAGGCGCGAACCCCGCGAAGAAGGGCGAGGGGCGAGAGCCCCTCGACCAGCCAGGCCGCGACGACCGCTCCCCCGATCATCGCTCCCACGGACACGAACGCAGTCTCCTTGGTGGCGAAGAGCAGGCCGAGGGAGAGGCCGGTGGCCACGAAGCGCCACCGCTGGCGCCCCGCGGGGGAGGGTGCGGCGGCGAGGGTGAAAAGCGTGAAGGCGACGAAGAGCGCCTCGTGGATGAAGTATCGGGAGTAGAAGACGGCGCCCGGGGAAGTCGCGAAGAGGGCCATCGCGGCAAGAGCGATAAAAGATCCCGAGGCGGAGAGGAAGCGCCACAAGACAAACACCGTGAGGGCGCCGAAAAGCCCGGTGGTGCCCCGGACCGCGGCATCCGAGAGACCGAAGATCCCGACGAGGGGGAGGGTGAGGAAGTAGAGCGTGGGCCCGTGATAGTTGCTCGGGTCGTAGTTGAAGACCCCTTCGCGCAGCAGGCGGGTCAGAAAGAAGGCGTTCACACCCTCGTCGTGGTGGAAGGGCCGGAGGCTCAGGTTGTGGAACCGCAGAGCCATCGCGGCGGCGAGGATGACGAGGGCGCTGAGATCAGTCTTCGTGAAGCGGTTCATCGAGCCTTGAAGAGACGATAGGGGGATTCCACGAGGGATGGAAGGCCCTCAAAAACCTTTGGATCGGAGATCAGGGGCAGCTCGGCCGGGGTCAGAGCGATCGCGTCGATGGCGATGAACGACGAACCGATCGAGGCCTGAGATGCGCCTCCGAACAAGGCCTCCGCGACCGGCTGGCGCGCCGCGTAGTCGAGACCCTGCGACCAGAGGTGGCCCTCGTACCCGAGGAAGACCCGGCGGCCGGAGAGCAGCACGGCGTGGTTGTGGATCGGGGCGGTGAGGATTGTCGCCGTGGGTGCGGTCGCCTCGCGCACCTTCGCGGCGAACGCGAAGTCGGTCCGATCGAAGATTCCGTAACGGCCCCGAGCCATCGCCACCTTGGAAATGTCGAGGGCTCCGGAAAGCGACGCGACCGAAAACGCGAGAATCGCCACCGTCCGCGCGGCCCGGCCATCCTTCCAGAGAGAGGCAAGGGCGAGGGCCGCGAACGGCGCCAGGCCCGCGTGTGCGGGAGCCAGGAACTTCATGTTGTCCCAGATCCACGGAGAGAGGCGAAAGAGGTTTGCCGCGATGAACAAGGCGGCGAAGGGAAGAGCGAACGCCCGCTCGGCTGGCGCGGCGGCCCGGGTCGCGCCGAAAAAAACGAGGGGCAGGAAGAGGCCGGCGTTCATGAGCCAATACCGCAGCGGCCCGGCGGCTCCGCCGTCGAAACCCGGGCTCCACTCGAAGAACTCTTTGGTGGAAAGCGAGTTGTGCGTGGCCATGAAGAGCACGGCCGGAAGGGCGAGGGGGATGATCCCGCGCGCGAAGGCCAGAATCCGCGGAGCGTCGGCCCGGGCCGCGAAGAAGAGCGCGCAGAAGCCGAGCACCGCGAAGGAGTGCGAGTGGACGAGGGGCAGAAGCGAGCCGATGAGGCCGGCGTTGCGCCATCCCCTAAGCCGAGTCCCCGCGTCCTCCGCCTTGAAACTTTGGACGAGCAGGGCGAGGGAGAACAACAGAAGAGGCCAGCCAAAGAGAATGGAGCGCTGCGGGATGAAGAGGGTCACGATGAAGTTCGCGTACCGCACGCCCGATTCGTTGATGGTGAGATCGGGGCCACCCGCCCACCATCGGGCGAGGGCGTCGGCGCTCGAGAGGGCGAGGAAGCCGAAACCTCCGGAGAAGAGAGTGAGGGCCGCGCCCACCCGCCCGAGAGCGCGAGAACCGGTGACCGCCTCGCCGAACCGGACGAGGGCAACCACGACGGCGAGGCCCAGAAGCAGGGTCGGCCAGAAGAAGGCGTCGCGCCATGAGCCGCCCACAACGAGGATCATCCCCGAGAGGAGGTCGCAGAAGAATGGGTAGGTGAGACGCACGCCCGCAAGCTCGGGGTGATCGGGGGGGAAGTTCTCGCCATACGCGAAGCCGGCGGCGATCGCCATATGGAACGGCAGGTCGCCGAAGTTATGGCGATCCCCGGTGGCGATCCCGCCGTCGATTTCGAACAGGGTCTGGTCGGCGAGCCGCGTCACGGCGACGACGGTGAACAGGGCGAGGAGAGCCACGCGCCAGTTCGGGACCGATGCACCCCGGGCGAACGACAGGAAGGTTGCAGGAGGAGCGCCCAAAGCGATGCCCGCCCCCATCGTCAACAGTGCCGCGGCCACCACCGTGACCGGGCCGAGGCCGAAGATCCAGCCGAGGATGAACCCAGAGGCCACGAAAACCGCGAGACCGAGCGCCGTGCCGAGCGCCAGGGTGTCGACCAGGCGTGTCGATGCCTCGTCCAGGCGTCGCGCAAGCAGCGCCCCGGCGAACGAGACCCACAACAGAAGGAGAAGAGCGACCACGTCCGGGCTGCTAGACCATCGCGGTCTTGCGGACGCGGTCCCGGTTGGCCCGGAAGAACTTCACGATCACATCGACGTAGCCCTCCATCGGGGGGCAGGAAAGGCCCAGGGTTGCAAGATCCGCCTTCGCCTGCGAAGCGTCATAGCGGCAGCGGTGAGCGAAGTATGCGATGGACTCGGGAATGAGGCCGAGCATTCTCTGAACGAGCGGGATGGAAACCGCGGCGCGCACCAGAGGCAGGGGCAGCGGCAGGTAGATGTACGAGCGGCCGAGGGACCTGGCCATCAGCCGCGTGAAGGCCCTGACGTCCTTTCCCTCGGGGTCGGTGAGGTTGTAGGTCTTGCCGAGGCTCAAAGGCGAGGCCGAAAGGCGGGCCAGGCCCTCGACCACATAGTCCACCGGGACCACGTTCATGGTGGCGTCTTTCGGCCCGTCGAGGAACACGAAGGGAACCTTCTCCATGGCGCCCATGACGGTGTACGGTCCATCGAACTTCGCGGTCTCGCCGGTGTGCGAGTCGCCCCAGACGACCCCCGGGCGATAGACCGAAAAGGGCAGGCCGCTTGAAGCGACATCCTTCTCGGACTCGAACTTTGTCGATTCGTAGTGGTTTTTGAAGCCCTGACCGCGGTCGAGGTCGGTCTCGCGGAAGACGCCTTCGAAGGTGCCGGAGACGTAGGCGGTCGAAACGTGGTGGAAGCGTTTGAAGTTTGGCGCGGCCCGGGCGAACGCGATCATGTTCCGCGTGCCGATCACGTTGACCTTCCGGGCGAACTCCTCGCTGACCGCGAGGTCGTACACGGCGGCGAGATGGTAGATCGAGTCGAGGTGGGCGAGGATGGACTCTCGCCTCGAGGCCTCGATGCCGAGCCCTTCGAGCGTGATGTCGCCCTCGACGAGGCCGGCGCGGTTTGCCGCGATGCCGAGACGCGCGAGTTCGGTTTCAGCCTGATCCTTGAACCGGGGCTGGACGAGGCAGCGGAACTCCGTCTTCGGATGGAGCTCAAGGAGCCTTGGGAGAAGCCTCTCGCCGAGGAAGCCGGGGAAGCCGGTGAGGAGGGCTTTGGGAGAGCCTGGGGTCATGGCGGTTGGCGCAGTCTAACGATTTGACGATGGCCGGCGGGCACCTTAGCCTCAAGCGGGGTCAGATCGGGCGGCGGCTTCAAGCTATCCAAACGAGGAGCAAAGCGTGATGTTGAATGATTTCAAGGTCTTTCTCCAGCGGGGCAACGTGGTCGAGCTGGCGGTGGCGGTGGTGATCGGCGGGGCGTTTGGAAAGATCGTGACCTCGTTCGTCGACGACATGGTGATGCCGCTTATCGGGGTCGTCCTCGGCGGCGTGAACTTCAAGGACCTGGCGGTCAAAGTCGGCGAGTCGACCTTCAAGTACGGGAATTTCATTCAGACGTCCTTCGACTTCCTGATCATCGCGTCCGTGGTGTTCATCCTCATCCGTACCTACGAAAAACTCCGCGGCGCGCCCCCTGGCGCCGAGTAGCGGCTTCGCCCGCCGGGCGGGGCGGGTCGTCGTTTGTTACGCTCGGACGTCTTGAATCGACCGAGTGCTAAAGAGTGGGGAGGGGCGCTCGCCCTCTTCGCCCTGCTGAGCGTGGCCATGACCTGGCCGTTCGCGGCGCGCCTTCGCATCATCGATGCGGGGGATGCGGCCTACTTCGCGTGGGCCGTCGGGTGGCAGACCCATGCCATAGCCAAGGACCCCGCCTCGCTCCCGCACGGGAACTTCTACGCGCCGAGCCGCTTCACGTTCTTCATGGACGAGCCCGTCCTCGGCACCGGCCTTCTCGTCCTCCCGCTGTCGTGGTTCACCGACGACGCGATCCTCCTCTTCAACGTGGCCCGGCTCCTCACCTTTGTCCTGACCGGACTTTTCACCTGGCGTCTCGCGCGCGACCTGGGGTCCGGTGCCGGGCCTGCGCTCGCCACGGGGGTGTTCTTCGCCTTCTCGCCGATACGGGTCGATCAGGTGTCGCACCTCTCGACTCTCGGGACACAGTGGATTCCCCTCGTCTATCTCTTCGCGCGGCGTTTCTGCCTGTCCCCGAACGTGGGCGATGCGATCCGCACCGGAGTGTGCTTTGCCCTCTCCTTTCTGGCCTGCGGGTATCACGGCCTTTTCTTCGCGGTTCTCCTGCCGGTGTCGCTGCTCCCTTTTTTCTTTACTCCGCGGTTCCGTGACATTTTCGTCAACGGCCTTTTGAGCGTGGTTACGGCATCGTTCCTTCTCTATCCGCTCTATGCGTTGAGCCGTGAAGCGCTGGGTCCGCTCGCTTTCGCGCGATCGACCGCCGACACCCTCAAGTACGCGGCCTCGATCGAGACCTTCTTCGCCGCCAATCGGTGGAACCGCGTGTGGGGAGATCTCACCGAGGGCTTCCGCGGGGATCCGAGCAACCTCTTCCCGGGTCTTGTGGTGGCTTTGCTCGCCGTCCTTGCCATGGCGCGGCTCCGACGCGACGTCCCGCCGGACGCGCGACGCTTTCTTCTCGCCGTTCTGGTCCTCGGCGCGGCCGCGGCCCTTCTCGCTCTTGGTCCCGAGATCCGGTTTCGCGGAACGTCGATCGGACCCGGCCCCTTCGCTCTCCTCCGCGACTACGTGGATGTCTTCTCCAATATCCGCGCGACCTCGCGCGCGGGGATCTTCCTCGCGTTCGCCCTCGCCATACTCGCGGGGCACGCGCTGGGTTCGTTTCGCCGATCGACCCTCGTCTCCGCCGCGGCGGCCCTGGTGTTCCTGGTTGAGGCCCGCATAGCTCCCATCCCGACGCCTGAGTGGACCAACGTCATCGACTCGCGTGAACCCGTTCCACCGGTGTATCAGTGGCTCAAAGACCAGCCGAGGGGGAGTGTCGTGGCCGAACTCCCCGCACGGTCCGCGGGCGATTACGCGCGGCCGGCATTCCACGACAGCATCTACATGGTCTGGTCCACGCGTCACTGGCAGCCTCTCGTCAACGGTTTCGCGGGCGCTGAACCGCCGCTGGTCCGCCGATTTCGCGAGACCGCGCCCTCCTTTCCGGACGAGACGGCGCTCGCCGTGATGCGCGAGGCGGGAACACGCTACGTGGTCGTTCATCTTCGCGGTTACGGCCCGAACCAGAGAGAGCGCCTTGAGACCCGTGCCGTGGAGAGCAAGGATCGTCTTCGCGAGGTCGTGCGCTTCGCAAACGGTGATCGCCCCGAAGCGGACGTGGACGTGGTCTACGAGCTCATCGGGCCGCGGCCGCGGTGAGAGGTCGATCCGCTCACGGACACTAAGATCCTCGCTCGCCCATGACGCCGCCCGACGATCTTCGCCGCCGCATTCCCCAGGTCAGCAAGCTCCTCGAGCGGCCGGTGGTGAAGTCCGCGATCGCCGCGCGGGGAAGGGCCGTGGTCGACCGCGCCGTGCAGGAACGGATCGCGGAACTCCGCGGACTCGCCGAGTCGAGGGCCACCGCCGATTTCGAACGCGCCCTTGAAAGCCTCGATGCCCGCATTGCCGAGTCGAGCGAACGGGCCGCCTCGTACTCGCTTCGCCGGGTGATCAACGCCACCGGTGTGGTCGTCCACACGAACCTCGGAAGGGCGCCGCTCTCGCCCGAAGTGGCGGCGCACGTCGCATCGATCGCGTCATCGTATTCCAATCTCGAGTTCGATCTCGAGAAGGGCGACCGCGGTCATCGTGAAGCCCACGCCGAAGGACGTCTCCGCGCGATGCTCAAGGCCGAGGCCTCGGTGGTCGTGAACAACAACGCCGCCGCCGTTTTGCTCACCGTCAACACCTTCGCGGAAGGCCGCGAGGTCCTGGTGAGCCGCGGCGAGCTGGTGGAGATCGGGGGATCGTTCCGCATCCCCGAAATCCTGAAGAAAGGCGGGGCGCGTCTGGTCGAGGTCGGCACGACCAATCGCACTCGCCTCCAGGACTTCGCCAGCGCGATCACGCCAAAGACCGGCCTGATCCTGCGCGTGCACCCATCCAACTTCCGGATCGTGGGCTTCACGGAGGCTGCGGATCTTAAGGATCTCGTCGCCCTCGGCCGCGAGCGGAACATCACGGTCGTCGAGGATCTGGGCAGCGGCCTGCTGGATCAAATGCCGGCGCCTCTGGACCACGAAGCCACGATCGCCGAGAGTCTCGATGCGGGTGTCGATGTGGTGACGGCAAGCGGCGACAAGCTTCTCGGCGGTCCGCAGGCTGGACTGCTGGTGGGGCGAAAGTCCCCGGTGGATGCTTTGAGGCGCAACCCTCTCTATCGCGCCCTTCGCGTCGACAAGATGACGATCGCCGCCCTCGATTCCATCCTCGCCCTGCACGAGGCGGGCCAGGGCGATGCGCTCCCCGTGCCGCGCATGCTCTCGTTGCCCCTGCTCGAGATCGAGGCCCGGGCCGAAGCGCTCAAGGCGTCGCTCGCTCGCGCCGCTCTTGCCGCCCAGGTTGCAGTGCGCCGCGTGGATTCGGCGGCAGGCGGCGGCGCCGCGCCGGACATCGCTTTGCCGTCGTGCGCGCTCGCGGTGAAGCCGCGCGCCATGTCCGCGGATGCCCTGGCCACGCGGCTTCGCGAGGCGAAGACGCCGATCATCGCTCGGATCGAGGATGACGCGGTGCTCTTCGATCTGCGAACCGTGCTTCCGGGCGAAGAGCCGGAGATCGAGCAAACCCTCATTGAGATCCTCAGAGGTCCCGCTTAGATGCTCCGAGGACACCGCCGGTTCATCGTCGTCGGCGTGGCCGCTCTCGTGTTGGCTTTCGAGCGGCCCATAGCCGCCCAGACCGCGCCGCCGGTGCTCAGCCAGGCCTATGGGCGCGCCGTGGTCGAGGTAGCGCTCTCGCGGGCCCAGCCCGGCGGTGTGTTCGGTGTGGGTGTTCGGAACGGACGTTGGTCGACCGCGAATACCCTGCTTGACGGCCGTCGTGGAGCCATGACCCTTGAGAAGGGGAGACTCTTCGGGATCATTCCGGTGGCGCTCGACACCGCCCCCGGCGATCACAAGCTCTCGGTCTTCTTCCCCGGAGGCCGAGGACGCGGGGGGGCGACCACCCTGGATGTTCCGGTCAGCCCGTCGGTGCGCCTCAACCGGGTGCGCACTCTCTCCCCGGAGGCGGCAGGTGCGGCCGCAACGCAAGCCGCACTGGGCCATGGTCGTTTTCTTCTCGGCGCCATCAGGACCCGCGACCTCAAGCCCGTTCACAACGGCCCCCTTCGGCCGCCGGTGCCCCAGCCGATCTCGTTTCCCTTCGGCGGCGTTGAAGACTTCGGGCGAGTGATGGGACCGGTCAAGGACGGTCTGATGGGCGAACAACACCGCGGCGTCGACTACGACGTGCCGCCTGGAACCCCGGTGGTCTCGCCGGGCGCCGGTGTGGTTTTGCTCGCTCGCAGCCTTATCTTCTCCGGCGAGACGGTCGTGATCGGCCACGGCCACGGTCTCGTGAGCGTGCTCTCACACCTGAGCTACGTCAACGTGCGCGAAGGTGAAATGGTGGGGCAAGGCACGACCCTCGGCACGTCGGGCCAAACCGGTCTCGGCGCGCCCACGCCCCATCTGTGCTTCTCGGTCTACCTTCACTCACTGAATGTCGACCCCGAAGCCTTGATGGACGCAACCCTCTGGCCCGCGACAACCGGGAGGTAGGGTCACGCTGCGCGTGCCCGCCGAACCGCCAATCCCCGAGGAGGGACCGTAGGTTTACCGACGCTGCCGCAACACCTCGTACGCGGCCACCGCAACCGCGTTGGAGAGATTGACCGACCGCACCGAGCCAGGAACCTGCGGCAGGGATACCACCGACTCGCGGTACTTCGCGCGGATCCCGTCGCTCAATCCCGTGCTTTCCCGGCCGAAGACGAGCACGGTCGGACCCCCATAAGACGCGTCCCAGTACGATCTCTTCGCTTCCGCCGAGAAGAAGAACGGAGTGCCGAGTTCGCCGAGGACACCTTCGATCGCCGCGAAGCTCTCCCACACCACCGGGTTCACCGCGGGCCAGTAGTCGAGACCGGCCCGCTTCACGCGCGCGTCGTCGAGGGAGAAGCCCAGGGGCTTTACGAGGTGCAGCTGCGCGCCGGTGGCAAGACACGTGCGCCCCACGTTGCCGGTGTTGAAATGAATTTCGGGCTCGACCAGAACGATGTGCAGCGAGAACTCTCGAAGGGGCTGGTGAGGCTTGCCGGCCGACGATGGACCCTGCTCGGAAGCGGGAGGCGAGACCATGCGGCTCAGAGAAACCGTGGATAGCCGGATCAGGTCCACTCAGGCTTCGGGCTGGTAGCTGCGACAGTCCCCTTCGGCGATTTCACGACGACCTTCCGCGTTCTCCTTTTTGAACTCTTCGCTCAGCGTGAGTTCATCCTCGAAATAGCCGAGAAACCAATCCCACAACTGGTGGGCTTCCTCTCGGGGGAGCTTTTTGATGGCGTCCTCAATCTCGGCGATGCTGCTCATGGGCGGAATGTAGCACTCCTGTCGCACGCTCCTCAAAGCCCGCACGACCTCCGCAGGGATTCGCCCGTGTACCGAATTTGTACCGGCATCGCAGAATTCGGGCGGTTTGAGCGAAAGCGGTGAATCGGTGCAGCTCTTCGAGCGTCGGCGTCGTCATGCGGCCACGGCCGGCACCTGAAGGTCGAAGAGGTCGAACCCATCCTCGTGGGCGATTGCCGCGCAGCGAGGGTCGAGAGCCAGCACCGCGGGGTCGACATACGTCCGCTCGACGATCAGGTAACGGACACCCAGCCTGCGCGCCGCGGTTTCGACCCGTTCCCGCCACACCGGCGACACCCCTTCGAACTTGTCGAGCGAGCCGCTGTGCGAGCCCCAGAAGACGGCGCGCTTCGTCCGATACGCGACATAGTCGCTGTAGCCGCCGGGCAGGCAAACCACGCCGCCATCTGGAAGTACGGCGAGCCGCGCGGCGAGCGCGCGAAGCCCCGGCGGCACATGGGCGGTCAGTTCATCCCGCTTTCGCCGCATGTAGACAAGATAGAAGGCGACGGAAGCGACACTTGCCGCAACCGAAACGAAAGCGGCGAGGCCGAGGGCAGAGGTAAGCCCGCCCGCTTTCTCGATCGCCGCGGCCACGATCAGCGCGCTCGGGAAGATCGCCGACTTCATATAGTTCCGCCCCGGCCCGAAGACCCGCAGGGGCCAGGCCACGGTCGCGATCAGGCCAAGCGCCGAGAGCGAGGCGGCCCAGATGTAGACGGGGTCGGGAGAGGGCGGGACGAACACGAGGGCCAGGACGAGCGGGTTCTCGCCCAGCAGTCGGATCATCTGCGGAACGAGCCCGCCGCCCAGGAAGCCCGGCTCCTTCGGGTTCGCCGACCACGGCTCCCGTGGACCGCCGTACACCGGTGAGTCGAGGATGGGGTGCGCGCCGAATGAGCGTCGATTGCGGATCCGGAAGCGCACGGCATGGACATAGTTCGCGAGGACCCGGCCGAAGTGCCCAAGGGAGACGACCCAGGCGGCGACCAGCGCCCCGATTCCAACCATCAGATAGAAAGCGTCCGACCGGCTCATCGAGAAGACGGCGGCCAGAAAGAAGTAGACGGCGAGACCCGTCGCCGAGGAAAGGAACAGCAGGCCGGCGGCGCCAATCGCGGCCGCTATGGCCATCCAGTCGGCGGGGTCGACGGCGGCGCGGAGGAGGAGCAGGACGCTCACCGCCTGAAGAAGGATGCTGAGGCTGCGCGGGGTCAAGGCTCGTGTCTCCGAAACCATCGCCGGCGAAACCGCGTACATCGCGGCGGCGATGAGGCCCGCGCCGGGGGAGGCGGTGAGCTCACGGGTGAGCGCGTACAGGAAGACCAGAGTCAGGCAATCGATGGCGGGGGAGATCGCCCAGTAGGTCCTTGCCAGGAAGGCTTCCGGCAGGCATCCGAGAAACGAAGGGAAGACCGGCGCGTAGGACTGTTCCTCGTCTTGAAGCAGGTACTGCGGGAGTCGCACGCGAAGCGCGGGCTTCTTTCGAAACGCGCGTGCGTAAGCCAGGTAGTACCAGGCGTCGACGCCCCCGGGCTCGCGTTTCCAGAACACCGCGATGCGCGTGAGAAAAGCGACCACGGTTATGGCGACAAGCGCCAGCATCGAGGACGTTCCCTCCATGCTCGTCTGCGATCTAGAACTTCACGGCTCGCATCACCGCGCGCGGCAGGAGGCGGATCACCATCATGACCAGGGCCCAGATGGGAGGCGCGTACACCACCGGGGCGCCGCGGAGGATTGCCGACAGGACCGTCTTCGCGACATCGTCCGGGTCGCCCGCGAAAGGCGGCTCTTTCAGCTTCTGCGTCATGGCCGTCCGCACGAAACCCGGTTTGATACAGGTCGTGATCAGACCGTCAGCGCGATGAAGGTGATCGAGCCCCTCGAGGTAGTGCGAAAGGCCGGCTTTGGTCGAACCGTAGATGACCACGGGCTTCCGGCCGCGTTCGCCCGCGACCGACGAGAAGACCGCGAGACGTCCGCCGCCCCGCGCGAGCAGCCGCACCCGCGCCTCTTCGCAGAACAGGATCGTGTTGGTGAAGTTCGCGGTCATCACCGCGGCGGCGCGCGCGCGGTCCGCCCCGAGTTCGTCCTGGGTTCCGAAGATCCCGGCGCTCATGACCACGGTATCGAATCCGCCGAGAGCGGTATCAGCCGCGTCCATGGCGGTCGCGAAGGTGGTCGGGGCCATCAGATCGCAGACCCCGACCGACACCGCGGCCGCGCCCCGGACCTTCAGGTCCTCGGCGCATTTGGCGGCGTCATCGGCGTTCCGCGCGAGAACGTGGATCGAATCGCCGCGGGCCGCGATCAGCCGGGCGAGCGACCGGCCGATGCCGCGGGTGGCGCCCAGCATCACTACCTTCATGTGAGGGCCAGTCTCGCCGATTGTGCGCTCCGAAGTCGACCCTTTGGATCGTATTTCTGCTTGATCTCCCTCCACGCATCGAGCCGCTTCTCCATGCCGCGGTAGTCGGCGGCCTTTGTGAAACGGTCCTTCGCGAGGTACACGCGACCGCCCAGCTCGATCAGGTGGGCGTTCAGGGTATCCACGATGCTCTGGGTGTCGTCGCGCACCGGAAGATCGAGGGCCACCGTGGTTCCCTTCATCGGGAATGAGAGAAGGCCTTCGCCCTCCTCGCCGCAGTCCTTGATCACGGAGAGCATCGAACTGCCGCCGGTGCGACGAAGCAGATTGAGGAAGCTCTTGACGCCCTCGGGCCCCGTGGCTTCGGGAATGACGCACTGGTACTGCGTGAAACCGCGGCTCCCGTAGAGGCGGTTCCAGTTGCGGATGGCGTCGAGCGGGTAGAAGAAGGTCTCCGGATGCTCGATCTTGCGCGTGGCTTTCGAAGAATGGATGCCGTAGAAGAATGCGTTAAAGAGGGAGACGGTGAGGCGCGAGATGACAAAGTCGGGCAGGACCACGGGCAGACCGGGCCGGATCAAAGGCTGAGGCACCCCGGGCCGCGCTTCTTCGGCACTCGCCCAGCGCCCGCGCATCAGGACGCCGCGACCGAGCGATCCCGAGGCGCCGAGGGTGTCGATCCAGCCCATGGTGAAGGGAAAACGCCGCGCCGCTTCTTTGAGCCCCGCGAGGTAGGCGTCGATGTCCGGCATCCGCTCGGTTTCGATGGCCACCCAGGCCGACGGGACGCGCGGCATCTTGAAGGTCACGTCGAGAATGTGGCCAAGCAGGCCCATGCCGCCGATCGTCGCTTTGAAGAGGTCGGCGTTCTCAGTGCGCGACGCCGTGACGATGTCGCCGCTCGCGAGCCGCATCCGCATCTCTCTCACATGCGCTCCGAAGCTGCCGGTTGCGTGATGGTCCTTGCCATGGACATCGGCCGAGACCATCCCGCCGAGGGTGATGAACTGCGTGCCCGGCCCTACCGGCGCCGCGAAGTTCCGCCGCCAGAACGTGCGATTGAGCTGGAGCAGAGAGAAGCCGGCTTCGGCGCGCAGGATGCCGCTGCCGCTGGTCTCATCGAACGACAGGATCCGGTCAGCCAGACGGCACGACGCGACCACGCCGTCGTCAGGATGGGGAAGCGATGAATCACCGTACGACCGCGCGAGACCGCGGGTGAGGGTCGCCTCGCGGGTGATGGCCTCGATGTCCTCGGACGCCACCTCGCGCCCCGGCCCGAAGACGCGTCCCCAGCCGGACAACATGCTTTCCTGATTCACGACGGGTTGAAGGCTATCAGGGGGTCAGTGAAGGTTGGAAAAAACCCTGCGGTCATCGCGAGCGACCCCGACGTTCCGGCCCCCCCCGTCATCGCGAGCGGCCCCGACGTTTCGGCGGGTAGCGTGGCGATCCTCGTCCCGGAACACCCCGCCGTCCCGAGGATTGCTTGCCCCAGGGCAGGCTTCGCGCTCGGGCCACCGCAAAGATGACGGAGGTTTCGCGGGTTGCGAACGGACAGTTCGCGCTAGGCCCCGGCTTTCGCCGGGGTGACGTGGGGTTGAATCGGCGTTCTTGTTGGGCGATGGGTCCCCGGCGGGAAGCGGGGTGAAGGAGAGTTTCTCCAAATGTCACGGAGCGCGAAGCCTCCCCCCGGGGGACGAAGTCCGTGCTGAAACTCGCAATGACGGAGGGTGAGGGTCGCTCGTCGCATGGTCATCGCGAGCGAACCCGAGGTTTCGGCCCCCCCCCGTCATCGCGAGCGGCCCCGACGTTTCGGCGGGTAGCGTGGCGATCCTCGTCCCGGAACACCCCGCCGTCCCGAGGATTACTTGCCCCAGGGCAGGCTTCGCGCTCGGGCCACCGCAAAGATGACGGAGGTTTCGCGGGTTGCGAACGGACAGTTCGCGCTAGGCCCCGGCTTTCGCCGGGGTGACGTGGGGTTGAATCGGCGGTTCTTGTTGGGCGATGGGTCCCCGGCGGGAAGGACAGGGGGTTCGCCGGGGTGACGTGGGGTTGAATCGGCGGTTCTTGTTGGGCGATGGGTCCCCGGCGGGAAGCGGGGTGAAGGAGAGTTTCTCCAAATGTCACCGAGCGCGAAGCCTCCCCCCGGGGGACGGAGCACGCGGCGAAACTCGCAATCACCGCCCCTAAAGCCGCCGCACGATGTTCGGGAAGTCGCGCCACACCGGGATGCCGCAGAAGTGCTCGCCTTCCGTGCAGGTGGGCGTGATCCTTCCGCGGCGCAGGACGCAGGGCGGCCCCATGTGTTTGGCGAGCCGCGGATGCATCGCGCGCACCTGTTCCAGCTCGTCCATCGACGCGCGATAGATCTCCTCCTGCGCGTTCAGGCAAGTCCGCATCACCCACTTGTGGGCGAGGTACATGAGCGAGCCCGATTCGTGAAAGCGAAGGGCCGTGGCATTGGGGAGGACGTAGACCGCGTGTTCGTCGCGGACACCCATCGCCAAAAGGGCTTCCTTGGCCGCCCACGCCTGGCCGACCGCCTCTTCGAACACCGCGCGGGCCTCGGCGTTCCCGGCGATGAGCGGCGGCACCACGACGTCAGGCGCCTTCGTGTGCGTCAGGGTCAACATCGGCCGCGATGCCGGCGTCATCCGGTGCCGCTGATCCTGCGAGTCGGCGGTGTGCGACAGCTTCTTGAGGAACGTGTAGTTCGCGTGGTGGGAGACGCGGGAGAGCGGCGAATACGGCGAGAGATCCATCGCGTCGAGGCGGTATTGATTGAGCCCGGGTGAGAGCGCACGCTCGATCGCTTCGTCGTCTCCGAGCGCCGATCGGTCGACGCCGAGCACGGCCCGCATGGCGTCCGCGGTGATCCTTTCGGCATTGGCGGTGTGATCGACGAGCAGCGACACGCGGGGGCCGAGTTGAGCGTCGATCTCGGCCGCGGTCGAAGCGGCGGCCGCCGCCGAGCGGGGCCAGCGCGACTCCACGACCTGATCCCCCTCGAAGGGGACTTCGCCCACGCGCTCGAAGAAGGCGGGATCGTGCTCCCGGGCCAGCCGCACCATCTCGCCGATCACCGCACTCGCCTCGGTCGGCGTGTCCGATGAACGCGACATTCGGTACAGGCGATGGAGGACGATCCCCGAAATCGAGTGCACCATCGATGTGAAGGCGCCGATCGGGATCACATAGCGCGCGACTTCGATCGCCTTCTTCTCGGCTTCACGGGCGACCTTCTTTCGCCGCGCTTCCGACGCCGTGGGCGTCAGGTGACGGATATCGCCGATGATCTCGGTGGTGTCCTTCACCAGAATCTGAGACAGACGCGCGTAGGCCTCCCAGGCCTTTTCGATCGACGTCTCGTAGACGGCGCGCGCCTCGGCGGGCAGCCCGTCGGGGACATAGGCACGGGCTTCGCCGAGCTTCACGAAACGCTGCGACGACTGCTCGGAGTTGTAGAAGGGGTGCGAGTGGAGGAACGCCCACACGAACTGGCGCGAGACGTTCTCGAGACCGAACTCGAACGTGGCGTGCTGAAAGACGGTGTGGTGACCGGCGGTGAAGGTGAGCGGGCCGATGGTGTCGCGCTGCTTGTCCGTGATCTCCGAGTCGTCGATCACTCGAGGCGAATAACACGTTCGCGCGGCCGCGATGGCGCCGTCATAGGCATGCGGCCGGGCCGCGCGAAGGGTGACTTTGGGAGGGCCGGTGAGGATCACGCGCGCGCTACCACTCTTCCATCTCGAACTTGAAGCCGGCCTTCTCGCAGATCCGCTTGATGTCTTCCATCAGCTCGCCGTTGCCGCACGTGAGCACCGTGGTGCTTCCCGCGGGCATGCGGGCCAGAAGCGCCGCGCCATCCACTCCGGAGCCGAGGAGGGGCTTCGTCGACTTCTTCACGGCCTCCTGAGCGGCCGCGACGTTGCTCTCGCTCGCGTGGGCCGAGTCGAGAAGCTCCTGCTCGCGGGTGGCAAGCCCCAGGAGCGAGCGGAACAGATTGTTGGCTCGGGCCTGGCAGAGCTTCGGATCATGAGCGTCGTCGGGAGTGGGCCGGCTCACCGATCGCACATAGGCGAAGTCGAAGCCTCGGATCACCTCGGCGCTCAGCGCGCTCAGCACCTCGTCGTATCCGAGTTCGGCCGCGGTGCGGTTTGCATGGATGAGGGTGTACTTCACGGACGAGGGCCGACCGGCTGTGGCCTCGTGCGCCACCTGCTTCACCATGCCGACAAACGGAGCGAGGCCCGTGCCCGCGCCCACCATCACGACGTTTGGAGCGCCCTCGGCGCGCTGGTCGAGGGTGAAGTTGCCGACGATCCTGTCCATGTAGCCGAGGGCGTCGCCCACATGAGGCGTTCCACGAAACAGCGACTCCGTGAAGCGCCCGACCAGACCGCCGCCGATCTTCTCGAGGGTGACGTAGATCTCGAGCGCACCGCGTTCGCGGGTTTCGAAAGGCGCCGAGGCGATGGAATACGAATGGGTGACCGGCCCCATCTTCGGCGTGCCGTCCTCATTGACGGAAGGCTCGTAGTGGATGTGGCCGTCCGCATCCTTCACCTTCGTGGTGAGCTTGCAGTTCTCGCGGGTGAGGGCAATGTACTGGCCGGCCCGGTAATCGGGGAACGGCGTGCTCGGTTCAGGCTTGAGCCGGAAGATGGCCAGCCCCGGGGCCACGTCCGTCCACGCGCTGATTGTGCCGACCTTTTTTCCCGCCATGCCGGGGGATTCTAGTGGGTGGAGTGAAAGACCAGCGTCTGGTCTCTCAGCAGGCCAGGCAGGCGGATAAGTCCTGTGGCAACCTTGCGCGCGAGCGCGATGCTTGGTGCGGCAATGGAGGGCGAACGAGGCAGGTCGCCTCCGCGCCCCCTCGGCCCTGTGAGCTGAGCCGGCAGTCTGGGAACCCTGGATCGCGCTTCGTCCCCGTGTGGCCCTCACCTCCCGCGCTCCGCCAACTATGATCAGCCCACAATAAGGAGACGTTCATGATCTTGAACCTCAGGCGGGCCTCGCTGGCCCTGTCCCTTTTAACCCTCACCACCCTCGTCGCCGCCGCGGAGAAGCCGCGGATCGAAGTCGAAGAGTGGACTCTGCCGAACGGAATGAAGTGGCTGCTCTACGAGCGGCACGATGCGCCGACCATCGCCACCGGCTGGGTGGCTCGCGTCGGCTCGGCGAACGAACGGCCGGGCATCACCGGCATCTCGCACTTCTTTGAGCACATGATGTTCAAGGGCACCCACGTCATCGGCACCAAGGACATCGCCCTCGACTTGAAGCTCATCGACGAGCAGGAGCAGGTGCGAAACGACATGCGCGACGAGATGGCGAAGATGCGCGACCGGCTCCGTCGCGGCGAGATCGCGAGCATGGACGACCCGGCGGCCAAGACCGCGCGGTACAAGGAGCTCGAGGCGAAGTTCGATGCGCTGGTTCTGAAGCAGCGCGAGAACATCATCAAGGATCAGATGGACCAGATCTACACGAAAAACGGGGGCGAATTCCTGAACGCGTCGACCAACGAGGACTGGACCGTGTACTTCATGCGCCTGCCCAAGAACAAGCTCGAGCTGTGGGCGTGGATGGAGTCGGACCGTCTGCTCAACCCGGTCTTCCGAGAGTTCTACTCGGAGCGCGACGTCGTTTTCGAGGAACGCCGTCTTCGCACGGAGTCGACGCCGCTGGGCAAATTCGACGAGCAGTTCTCCGCCATGTTCTGGGACGCGCATCCCTATCACTGGCCGGTGGTCGGCTGGGCTTCTGACATTCCCATGTACACGCTCCAGCAGGCGAAGGACTACTTCGCCACGTACTACGCGCCCAACAACATCACCGGCGTTCTGGTCGGCGACTTCAAAACCGCGGAAGTGAAGCCTCTGATCGAGCGCTACTTCGGCCGCCTCAAGCGCGGGCCCGTGGCGCCTGAAGTCGTCACTCTCGAGCCAAAGTCGCTGGGCGAGAAACGCTTCTACGCCGAGGCCGAAACATCTCCGACGGTTCGCGTCTGGTGGCAGGGGGTTCCCGTGGTTCACAAGGACTTCGCAGCTCTCGATCTCATGACCGATGTTCTTTCCGGCCGAACCGGGCGCCTCACGAAGGCTCTGGTGCTCGACAAGAAGATCGCGAACAACGCGGCCGCCTACGTGAACGGACAGAAGTACGGCGGCATCCTCGGCGCCGAGGTCACGGTGAAGGACGGCCAGGAGCCGGCCACCGTCGAAGCTGCGCTCTACGAAGTCCTCGACAAGCTGAAGACCGAACGGGTGCCGGATCAGGAACTCCAGAAGGTGAAGAACCAGGCGAAGGCAAACGCCTATCGCCGAATGTCGAGTGGCACCTTCATCATGTTCCAGCTTCTCCAGAACGAGGGCATGGGCGACTGGAAGAAGATCAACACCCAGTCGGAGGACGTGGACGCGGTCACCCCCGCCGACATCCAGCGCGTGGCGAAACAGTACTTCACGAAGGAGACGCGCGCCGTGGGTGTCTTCACCCGCAAGGCCGCGGATGCCGCCTCGGCCGAGCTCGAGGATCCGGACATCGCCGCTCTGCCCGAGCAGGCGCGCGGCATGGCGAAACAGGCGGTGGCCCGTCTCAAGGGTGAGAAGGACGCGGCGAAGATCAGGGCGCAGCTCGATCAGATGCGCGGGCAGGCCGCCCAGCTGCCGCCGCAGATGAAGCCGCTCTTCGATCTGCTGCTGAAGAAAGGCGAGGAACGCCTCGCCGAACTCGAGAAAGAAGGGAAGAAATAGTCATGAAACTCCATGGAATCGTGGCTCTCAGCCTTCCGGCGGTTCTTGCCGGCTCTCTTGTTTCCGCGCAGTCGTTCGCGGACCATCCTGAGAAGCTCACCTACGCGCCTCTCACCTACACCCCACCTTCGGCCAAGGACCATCGCGTGGTTCTGAGCAACGGCGTCGTGGCCTACGTCATCGAAGACCGCGCCCTGCCCCTCATCAATATCCAGGTGATCGTGCGCGCGGGAGCCTGGCTCGAACCCGCGGGGAAAGAAGGCCTGTCCCGCCTCACCGGCTCGCAGATGCGGGCGGGGGGAACGAAGTCGCTCACCGCGGAGCAGTTCGACGAGAAGGCGGATTTCCTGGCTGCTCAGATCGGCAGCTCGATGGGGGACACCTCGGGGGGCGCGTCTTTGAACTGCCTCTCCGACAACCTCGACGACTCGTTGAAACTCTTCATCGAGATGCTGCGCGAGCCGCGTTTCCAGGAAGACCGCCTCAAGCTCGCGAAGGATCAGATCCTTCAGGACATGAAGAAAAGGAACGACGAGTCCGAGGCAATCGAGAGCCGTGAGTTCTCCGTGCTGCTCCAAGGCGACGACCACATCAGCAACAAGTTCAGCACGGAGGCGTCGATCAACTCGATCACCTCCGCCGATCTCAAGGCCTTTCACGACATGTACTACTACCCCGCCAACCTGACCCTCGCGGTGTCGGGATCGTTCACCAAGGCAGACATCGTGAAGAAGCTCGAGGGCGCGTTCGCCAGCTGGCCGTCGCCCAAGCGCGTGGTGGGCCTGATTCCGCCGGGGATCAAGAGCGCTGCTCCCGGCCTCTACCGCATCAACAAGGACGTAAATCAGGGCCGCGTCTCGGTCGGCATTCCGAGTGTCTTGCGCACGTCGCCCGACATCTACGCCCTTGAAGTGATGAACGAGATTCTCGGCGGCAGCGGCTTCACGGCCCGTATCACCAAGAGGGTGCGATCGGACGAAGGTCTCGCCTATTCGGCGGGGAGCGGGATCGGGTTTGGAACCTACTATCCGGGCCGCTTCCGCGCCTCGTTCCAGTCGAAGAGCTCGACGGTGGCCTACGCGCTCCAGCTCGTGTTCGAGGAGATCAGGAAGATCCGCGACACGCCGGTGACGGACGAGGAACTCGTGACCATCAAGAACAACCTGATCCAGACCTTCCCGAGCAACTTCGAGTCGAAGGCCCAGCAGGCGGGCGTCTTCGCGAACGACGAGTACTCGAAGCGGGATTCGCTCTTCTGGTCGACCTATCGCGACAAGATCCAGGCCGTGACCGCGGCCGACGTTCAGCGCGTGGCGAAACAGTACCTGGTGCCGGAGAAGATGATCACCCTCGTGGTCGGCAACCAGGCGGAGATCGCCAAGGGCGACGGCAAGCACGACGCCACCCTCGAAAAGCTCACCGCCGGCAAGGTGACGGAACTCCCGCTTCGCGACCCGATGACCATGAAGAAGAAGTAGGAGCCCCCGCCCGGCAGGAGGGTTACCCAACCCGGAGCCCCCGCC
>Ga0163147_10001015_pt1 | contig 43684 bp, 45 predicted proteins | sample OliLakLV19MP6G1_FD_148597 | JGI IMG/M metagenome (GOLD analysis project Ga0163147, IMG submission 148597) | Freshwater microbial mat bacterial communities from Lake Vanda, McMurdo Dry Valleys, Antarctica- Oligotrophic Lake LV.19.MP6.G1 | ecosystem: Environmental > Aquatic > Freshwater > Lake >...
GAAGGCTTTCAAGCGGCGTTTGAGGTGAGCGAAGGACAAGTGGTGGCGATTGATGGGAAGCAATTGAGGCGGTCGCATGATAAACGATTAGGGAAAGCGGCGATTTATAGGGTCAGTGCATGGGCTACCGAGAACCACCTCACGCTTGGGCAACGCAAAGTGGAGGACAAATCGAATGAAATCACGGCTATTCCCAAGCTCCTAGAGATCTTAAGTCTGAAGGGGTGCATTGTGACCATCGACGCGATGGGCTGCCAGAAAGAGATTGCCCAAGCCATTCTCGACGGTCAAGCGGACTATGTGTTGGCGCTCAAGGAAAATCAGGCGCATCTTTATCAAGACACTGTGGATTTGTTTACCCATTGTGAACAGACACCCCATCACCCCTTCGACACGGATGATGCTAAAACCGTTGAGAAGGGACACGGACGTATCGAAATTCGGGAAGGCTGGACGATTAGTGACGCGCAGCATTTTTCAACTTTTCGTACCAGTCAGCAGTGGCCCGGCTTGCTCACCCTCGTCAAAATTCGTCGTGAGCGTCGTTGGGAGGATAAAGTGAGTGTGGAGGTCGCCTACTCTATTTCTTCACTGCCCAAGCAGGCTGCGCCGTTGCTGGCTGCGATTCGCTCCCACTGGCAGATTGAAAATGCTTTACATTGGGTACTCGATGTCGCCTTCCGCGAACACGACCAGCGCGCACGAACTGGCAACAGTCCGCAAAACTTCGCCGTGCTGCGCCATATCGCCCTCAATTTACCCAAACAGGAAACCTCCTCCAAACAGGGTCTGAAAGGCAAACGGCTTAAGGCTGACTGGAGTGAGGCTTATCTCCTCAAAGTCCTTGGTGTTTAGATGCAATTGCCCTGAAAGGAGTTGATCCTGATGTGTCGCAATATTAAAACCCTGTACAATTTTGAACCGCCCGTGAGCAACGACGAAATTCACGCCGCCGCCCTGCAATATGTCCGCAAAATCAGCGGCTTCAACAAGCCTTCCAGGACGAACGAAGCCGCGTTTCTTGCCGCCGTCGATGCCATCGCTGCCGCCTCGCGCGATCTGCTCGGTTCGTTGGAAACCAACGCGCCGCCCAAAGACCGCGAAGAAGTCGCTGTAAAAGCACGTATACGATCTGCACCGCGCTTTCCGGTCATCAAGTAGATCGATACTGTGAACGTCGCCTTCAACGTATGCTAAACTTGCGCGCATGACTCAAACGTTGATGCGCCTCAAACTGCCTCTCTTGTTAATCGCCGCCGTATTGATCCGGCTCGGCATCTTTTTCGCATTCCCGTCCGTGTTCGCCTTCGACGACACCGGCGTTATACACGGCTCGACGGCGTACGACACATATGCTGTCAATTTGGTTGAAACTGGCGTGTACGGCATCGTTCCAGGTGTCCCCGATGCCAATATTCCGCCGCTTTACAGCTACGCGCTGGCGGCTGTGTATGCATTATTCGGTCGGAGCGCACTCAGCGCTGCCATTTTTCATATCGCGCTCGATGCTGTCTCGATTTGGCTGGTCTACGACAGCGCGCGCCGTTTATTCAACCCGCACGGCGTATGGATCGGCTGGTTGGCGGGCGTCTTTTACGCTGCGTATCCGTATCTGATTTTCCAAAATCTCACGCTGATCGATACGCCGTTTTTTATGCTGCTGCTGCATGTGTTTATCTGGTTGATCATCCGTTTGCGCGAACCAGAACACCCGAATCGGGCGGCGTGGAGGTGGGCGGTGCTGGCAGGCATCGCACTTGGATTGGGCACGCTCGCGCGCCCGATTTTGCCGATGCTGGCACTCGTGCTGCCGCTCTGGTTTTTGGCGCGACGTTCGTTGGTGCAGACGATTTTACGGCTCGCCCCTGTCGCGGCGATCAGCCTGATTGTGTTGCTGCCATGGTTCATCCGCAATCATGGCGTGTACGGTCAATTTGTCGCCATGAGCGTAACCACCGGGTCGAATTTTTATCAGGGCAATAATCCGCTGGTGATCCCGCTCATGCGTGCTGGATACGATGTGCAGTGGACATCGCCGCAAATTACCACCGCTGACCCGAACAGCCCCGCCGCTGACGCCGAACGCATGGCGATTGCGCTGGCATTCTTACGCGAAAACCCGGCATTGATCCCCGATTTGTGGGCGACTAAGTTTCTCGCACATTGGAGCATCGATATTTTTCCACGCTTCAACCCAACGGCGGGAACCGACCCGAATACCGCGCAAATCGGCGACTCGACGATCACGATTATGCCGGACGGCACGGTCGCGATCACCGGTCTCCCCGAAGGCGACCCAGTGACAGCATACAGCACGGATGCGTTTCAAATCGGGCGCGTCCTCCATCGCTATTATTTTGGCGGCTTGCTGGTCTTGGCGTTGATGGGCGTGATATTGACGGCGCGGTCATGGCGTGATGTCTCGCTGTTGTGGCTGGTGCAAATCGCGATGACGGTGGCGTATGTGTTGTTTCATCCGAGTACACGCTACCGCGCCCCAAGCGATCCACTGCTGTTCGTGTTGAGCGCGGCGGCACTCGTCACGATGGCGCAATGGTTCATCGACCGATGGACGACGCGGGCGCTTTCGAATCCAGCACGCAAGATCACAGGCTGAGCAATGCCGATCACACTTTTGTTCATGACGACGTATACCGGGTTGGGCGGTGGCGAAACCTCGCTGCTCACGCTAGTCGATCATCTCGATCCGGCGCGGTACACGCCGCATTTGCTCGTCCCGCGCGATGGACAACTGCCCGTGCAATGGCGCGCGCGCGGCTGGCAGGTGCATATCACGCCGTATCGCGGGGCATCGGTCTACTTTGTGCCATGGTTGTGGGGCATGTTCCCGATTGTTGGGCGTGTTGAGCAAGTCATTCGTGATCATCACATCACCGCGATTCACAGCGATTATCACAGTCTGCCGTTCGCGGTCGCGGCGGCTGGACGGACACAGGTTCCAGTATTATGGACGTGTTCGGGGTGGTGGTTTCATCCGCAAGCGTATCAGCGTCGCTTTTTTCAGCGACCAGATGCCGCTTTTGCTTCCAGTCCGGCGATCCGTGATGGCTTTTTGGGGAATCCGCCATTTATGCCGCCCGATAAAATGCCGGTCTTACCGCTTGGCGTCGATACCGAGCGCTTTAAGCCCGGACTTGACGGGTCAAGCGTGCGGGCGGATGCCAAAATCGCGCCCGATGCGCCGCTCGTCGCCTTGATCGCGCGTTTTCAGGACGTGAAAGGACATGATGCCTTTCAAGAGATGGCACGTTTAATAGCGGCTGCGATCCCTGACGCGCGCTTTATCGTCGCAGGCGAAAATGTACACGGGGCGCACGCCGACGACGCTTATAAGGCGCGCATTTTAGCGGCGCATCAGGCTGACCCCATACTGCGCGAAAAACTGGTGTATCTCGGCTTTCGCGCCGATGTCGAGCGTGTGATCGCCACCGCCGATGTTATCGTGTGCGCGTCACAGTTTGAAAGTTACGGCATGGTCAATGTCGAAGCGATGGCGTCGGGCAAACCGGTCGTCAGCACGCGGCGTGGCGGACCCAGCCTGACGATAGCGGATGGCGAAACAGGATTTTTAGTCGATGCCGATAATGCGCGTGCGCTGGCGGATAAAGTCATTGCGCTGTTGAAAGATGCGGCTTTACGCGCACACATGGGCGCGGCGGGGCGTGCGCGCGTTCAGATGTTGTTCAGCGCGAAAACAATGGCGGATCGATTTGCGGAGACGTTGGAACGGTTAATCGCAGACAAGTTATCATCAATACGAAAATGAAGTGTGTAGGGGCGACCCAATGGGCCGCCCTGTGATGGGCGGGATATGCTCCCGCCCCTACGTAAGTTGGTTTAGCTTGCTCTCGCCGGAACGGTGCCGAGTTCGCCGGTTTCGGGGTTGAAACCTTCTTCAATCGACTTGGTGCGCGCAATCGTGTAGATCATGAGTCCATAACCACACTTGGCGGCGACATCCGAGATGCAATAGCCGATTTGAATGGCGACGACGGTATTCGCATCCAGCCCTGTGCCGAGGAACGGCAGCATGTAGACGATGGGATAGAAACCCCACGTCAAGAGCAGGAGCAAACGGGTATTACGCAGCAGCACGCTGACTTCTTCTGATTGACGCTTCATCGCGCCGCCCAACTGGAAGAACAACGTGTACACGATGTACAAGAACGGGATCGTGCTCAAGAAACCCCACAGCGCGCGCGTGCCATTATCGGCAGCGATTTCGCCGGGGTAACCGAGAATAACCATCAATGCCGCCGCCGCTGCCAACTGGAACGTAAGGCGACCCGCAGTTTTACGGTCAAGGCTGAGTACAGCGATCAGTTCCGCGACCAACAACGGCACGGTCAACAACCAGTCGATGTAACGATACGCATCATTGAACGGCGAACCGCTGAACCCATATGCACCACTCTCCACGTTGACGGTGAATGCACCTTGCCAGCTTTCAAAAATGCGGAAGTAGTGGTAGCCCGCGACCGCAACGACCAGCGCCGACATGGTGAGCGCCGTACGATATTTCGGTGCGACTTGCTGGCGACCGAACACGAAGAAGATGAATGATGCGAACATGCAGGCGAACGTGAACGAAAAAGCATTGTAGACTAAACTATATTGAGCGAGTGATAGTTCTGGCATGGCTTTGATCCTTGAGACTACTGTGGTAAATCCACCAATAAAATTGGAGCTACCTGAACAGTATAACGCTACTGATGGCATAATCGGAATTAAATGGTGAACGTTCATAAAATTCTAAACATCACCACTGTTCTATTGATTTCGCGTTGTCTTCCGTATCCCTTACACCTGGGAGATCGGCTGATCCTTTATCATCTGGCGCGCGAACTTGCTGCCCGCGGACATATCATCGATCTGATCGCATTCGACGACGCAAACACGCAACCGCGTGAAGGCTTAAAGCGATTTGCAGGGGCGACGCATACGCCGCCTGACACCACACCATACCGTGATTTTTTCCGTCACATTCACATCCTGCGCGAACCCAAACGGACGCCAATTAATTATCTGGCGCGTTGGAGCGGGCTTCGACCACGCTTCGCGCAGCAAGCGCAACAGGCGTGGTCACCCGCGATGTGGCAGTTGATCGCGCGGCTGCGCCGCGAGCATGACTATGACATAGCACATCTGTTCGGCGGCGTACAGGTGTATGAATATGCGCCCGCGTTGGGTGATCTTCCCGCGATTATCACGCCGTATGAAAGCTATGCGTTGTATTTGCGGCGAAACCTCGCGCACGCGTCATCCAACGGTCTTGGCACCGCCACGCCCCAACAACGGCTGACGCGTGAACTTCGTTATCAGATCGCGCGCGGGTTCGAGCGGTTCATGTTCACACCCTATCACGCGGCGGTCGTCGTCAGCGATGTTGACCGCGCCGAACTGCTCACAATCAACCCGTCGCTCGATGTGCGTGTCATCGCTAACGGGGTTGACCTGTCGCTTTTTCGGCACGACAATACCGCTCGTCAGCCGCACACGCTGATTTTTACAGGCAATTATGAATACGCGCCGAACGTGGACGCGGCACAACGGCTCATCCACAATATTTTTCCGCGTGTACGCGCGCATTTCCCGAATGCCCACTTATGGATTGTCGGCAATGCGCCACCGCCGGAACTGCAAGCGCTGGAATCAAGTCATATTCAAGTGACGGGGCGCGTCCCAGCGATTGTTCCGTATTTGGCGCAGGCGTCGGTATTTGTCAGTCCGCTCCGCATGGGCGCGGGCATCAAGAACAAGATTTTAGAGGCGCTGGCGATGGGTTTGCCCGTGGTCGCTACGTCGATCAGTGTCGATGGCATCGCCGTACAGGACGGTCATAGCGCCTTGATCGCAGACACCGACGATGCGCTCGCTCAGGCGGTGATTCGTGTGTTGAGCGACGCGGATTTACAGGCGCGGCTGAGCGATAACGGGCGCGCGTTGATCAACGCGCGGTATACATGGACGAGCGTCGCGGCACAATATGAAGCGCTTTACGCGGAGACAATAGCATGACCGAGATACGCGTCGTCACCGGAGTGTATATCGAGCCGAACGTATGGATGGTGCATCCGGTATGACCGTGCGGCGTTATCCTAAAACGCTGGTGATTATTCCAGCGTACAACGAACAAGACAGCATCGCCCATGTGATTGGCTTGATTCGCCAGCACGCGCCATTCGCGGATATTTGTGTGATCAACGATGGGTCGCGCGATAACACGGGCGAAATCGCAGAATCGTGCGGGGCAATGGTGCTGCATATGCCGCACAACGTCGGTATTGGCGCGGGAATGCAGACCGGATTTATATTCGCGGCGCAGCGCGGCTACGCTGTAACGGTACAAAACGATGGCGACGGACAGCACGCCGCGCACGAAATTCCGATCCTGATCGATGCCCTGATGATGAGCGACGCCGATGTGATCATCGGCAGTCGCTACATTGAAGATCGCGGTTACATCACGCCGACGGCGCGGAAAGTCGGCATTGTCATTCTCAGCCGCGTGATCTCGCTGATACTGCGTCAGCCGATCAGCGACCCGACGAGTGGTTTCCGCGCCAGTAACACGCGCGCGATCACATTTTGCGCCGCGCATTATCCGTTTGATTACCCAGAACCGGAGGCGGTGGTGTTGCTGGTGCGTGCGGGTTTGAAAGTGCGCGAAATTCCGGTGACGATGAACCCGCGTTATGGCGGCGTCTCATCGATCACACCGTTTCGCAGCGCGTATTACATGGTCAAGGTCATCATGGCGATCGTGATCGGCTTGCTCCGCCCGGTTTCACGACAATAGTTAAAAATATAAGAACGATATGTCGTCATCTTATCAACGCAGGCATCTGTCAGTCTAGGCGAAATAAATAGTTTTTCCAACGCGCACAACGGCTGCTAAAGGGGCTGTAAAAATCATGTTTAGGGTCTATCAGCGCAAACGATTAGCAGCCGCCTACCAACAACGTTGGAATGCTCTGCTTTTCGTTCACTTTTTAACTTTTAACTTTTAACGATCCTCATGCGCGTCGTCATGATCTCCAAAGCGTGCATTGTCGGCATTTACCAGCGTAAGCTCGAAGCGATCGCGCGGCGCGGTATCGAACTGCTCGTCCTTGTGCCGCCGTCATGGAAAGACGAACGCGGTGAAATTCTGCTCGAACGCGCGTATACAGACGGCTATCGACTACAAGTCGTCCCGATCATGTTCAACGGCAATTTTCATGTGCATTTTTATCGTGGTATCGGGCGCTATCTGCGCGATTTTCGCCCCGACATCGTCCATATCGATGAAGAACCGTATAACCTGTCATGCTGGCAAGCGCTTTATCACGCGCGGCGGGCGGGCGCGAAAAGTTTATTTTTTAGCTGGCAGAATATTTTGCGCGACTATCCGCCGCCCTTTGCGTGGGGCGAACGCTGGGTACTCGATCATGTTGATCATGCAATAGCCGGGACGGAGAGCGCGGCGCGTGTGTGGCGCGATAAAGGCTATCAAGGTGCGATCAGCGTGGTCGCGCAGTTCGGCGTCGATCCGTCACTCTTCCACCCGTCGGAAACGCGCCCGGATCGTCCGTTCACGATCGGCGCGGTGGCGCGGCTTGTACCCGAAAAAGGGATCGAAGTATTGATCCGCGCGTGTGCCGCGCTGGGTGGTGCGTGGCGCGCACGGATCGTCGGCGGCGGTCCCGAACGGGCGGCACTTGAATCATTGGTGTTTGAACTGGGAGTCGCGGCACACATCGAGTTCGTCGGTCAGGTCGCGTCAGTGCACATGCCCGCGCTGATGTCGTCGTTCGATGTGCTGGTCGTGCCATCGCTGACGCGCCCGAATTGGAAAGAGCAGTTCGGTCCACGCGCGACCGTCGAAGCGATGGCAGCGGGCGTCGCGGTCATCGGCTCGGATAGCGGCGCGATTGCCGATGTCATCGGGGCGGCAGGCGTGATCGTCCCGGAAGGCAATATTACCGCGTTGACCGACGCGCTGCGCCGCTTGCGTGACGATCCATACGCGCGCGGCTTACTGGCAACAGCAGGACGTATGCGCGCGCTTGACCGTTACACCTATGATCAAGTCGCGGCTGAGACGGTCGATGCATATAATCGCATGTTAGGATGATGAGTGTATTAATCGATGACGATACCAACAATAACGCCCAACAACTACAATGACTTCGACCCGCGCCGTTACCTGGAAGAATATTATGCGACTGTCGTCCCCGAAAACCGTGAACTGCTGCGGTTTCTGGTCGAGTCGTTCGAGTCACTTCCCCCCGACCTGGATGTCCTCGATTTTGGTGGCGGACCGTGTTTGTATACCGCGCTGACAGCCGCGCGCACGGCAGGCACGATCATCCACGCTGAGTATCTGACGGGCAATCGTCATGAGGTCGATTCATGGCAGCGAGCCGTTCCCGCTGCATTCGATTGGAGCGAGACGATCCACGCGATTTTGGAACTCGAACGCATTGAACCGACGACGGCAGCGATCGCGGCGCGGGTGGCGCGATCGCGGACGGCAATCATGTCGGTAATCGCGTGTGACGCGCACGCCGACCCGCCTTTAGCCGCGCCTCACTTGTTCGATGTGTTGGTCACGAATTTGTGTCTCGAAGCGGTCGCGGTGAATATCCTCGAATGGCGCGCGATCCTCAAGCGCGTGGTCGGCTTGATCAAGCCCGGCGGAACGCTGCTGATGACGATGGTCAACAGCGGGTACGCGTACCCGGTTGGGGATACGTTATTTGGCGTGCTGACATTGTGCGAGGACGATTTTCGCGCGGCGGCGCGCGATGCTGGCTTGGACGAAGCGAGCATCCACGTCAGGCTGACGCCTGCCGATCACCCTGTGCATCGCTATGACGGTTTATTATTCATTCGCGCGACAACATCACGTTGAAAAAGCCTAAACGCAAGTTCTTTTGATTTTCGTATAGAAAGAGGGCGCTTATGCCTGTTGATCAAGTCGTTAGCGTCGTCATGATCGTCGTCGTCACCATTTTATCCGGCTTGGCAGACGCCCAGGGCGCGGTTTACGCCTCACGCATCTGGCAAAACGGGCAGCTTGTCCCGTCGGAGTTGGGCGCGGCGGCGTTGTTTTTCACGGTCGGCATCGGTCTGTATTTTATTGCGATCCGTTTCATGCAGCAGGTTGGCATCGTCGCGCCAGAAATTCAAAGCGCGATGTGGTATGCCGTCGTCATCGTCGGCATCGCCTTGATCAGCCATGCATTTTTTGGGTGGAACACGCTCGATCAGATCGTCGCGCTCGGCGTGATCGGTGGGATTATCTGGTTGTCGATCCGCACAGCGTAATCTGCCTGATCTTGTCGTCGAGGTTATATCGCCTACAGATCGCCCCGAAGAGGTTCGAGGCAAAGGGTTCAATTATTTGGCGGAAGGTATTACGGTTTGGATTGCCGACGAAAACCCAGAACGTATCGAGGTCTATACTCCCGGTCAAGCTGTTAAAATTTACGGGATCGACGATACATTAGAGGGCGGCGCGGTATTGCCCGGTTTTTCCGTGCTGGTACGCGATATTTTTCTGCAAGATGCGCCTGACAAGGAAAATACCGAGCAAGCGTAATTAATTTTCCAAGCCCAATACCATACACGTCGTAGTCGCGTGCGCGTACAGCTTATCGTTGGCATCGACCAGCCGCCCTTGCGCGGTGATGATCCGCTTGCCGACATGTACCGTTTCGCCGATCGCGCGTAGTTCACCGACCGCCAACGTGACCGCACGCACGAAATGCACATGAATATCCAATGAGGTATAGCCTAATCCTGCCGCGAGCGTGCTTTGTCCAGCGCATCCCATCGCGGAATCGAGCAGCGTGCAAATAAAGCCGCCGTGTACCACCCCCATCGGATTATATGATTCTTCGCTCGGCATGACTGCGAACACCACCCGCCCAACGGCGATTTCGGCAAAGCGCATCTTGAATAGTTCAGAAATTGGCGGCAGCGGCAGCGTGCTGCTCATCATGGCGCGTAAATAGTCGATGCCGCTCATGGTGCGGGCGGCGGTCGCGCCGATCATCGGGTCTTGCCATGTGACCGTGCGCATACGTTGTCCGTCTGTCATGTGACTATCCCCCATCATTTGCGCTAAACTCAGGCTTTATTCAACGAATAATCAAACATTGACTCGATTATGACTGACTCATCGCCCTCTCCGCAACAAAAAAGTCCGCCAGAACGCCGCCGTTGGCTGGAGGTGATCGGTATCGTCATTGGCGTCTTGGAAATCGTGCCGGATAATTCTGGCGGCGCTCGTTTACGCCGATGCGCTCGACAATACGCCGACTGACCAGATCGACCGTTATCAAGCGGCGTTCGAATAGGTGAATAGAAGGGATTTTTCATTATGCGTATCAGTAAACACATTCGCTTAACAGGGACGGTGTGGGCGGCAGTCGGTTTCTTAATTTTCGGTGTGATCGTCGTTGTTTATGGCTACGGCACGACACAGAGAGCGTTCGACTGGACGACATTTTTGCGCGAGGTTTATTCAAATTTTGGCATTGAAATGATCAGTATCGCGCTCACCGTGATCGTGATCGAAAGCTTGAATCAGCGCCGATCCGAGCGCGAACGCAAAACCGAGTTGATTTTGCAGATGGGCAGCCCGAACAGTTTATTTGCCATCGAAGCGGTGCGGATTTTGCGTCAAAAGGGCTGGCTGCAAGATGGGACGCTTTATCGAGCGAATTTGCGCGAAGCAAATTTGCAGGGCGCTGATATTGCGGGTGCGGTGCTGCGCGATGCCGATTTGCGCTTTGCCAAGTTACAGCAAACGTATGCCGGATACGCGGTGCTGAAAGGCGCGGTATTATCATCGGCAACCCTGGAGGCGAGCGATCTGCGCTGTGTGAATTTGCGCGACGCCCTGTTGACCAGCACGATTTTCACGGCGGCGAACCTGATCGATGTCGATCTGCAAGGCGCAAAACTCGATAAGACCGTGTTCGATTCTACGACGACGCTGCCCGATGGCAGCTCATGGGCGGCGAACACCGATTTGACGCGCTTTACCGATCCGGCGCATCCGCAGTTCTGGCGGTCAGATTATAAGGGGTCGCCCGCCTATCGTGGCGCAACCTGACGGTTATTCGCTATGCCCCTGCAAAAATCCTCCGTGTCTTTGCGTTAAGATTTTTGCTTCTCCAAATCCTCTATCACATAGCGCGCCGCCACCGCCCCGCTCAACGTCACCATCGGCACGCCGCCGCCGGGATGCGTTGTCCCACCCGCGAAGTACAAGCCCCTGACATCGCGCGCGCGGTTATGCGGACGCCGCAGCGCATTAAAGCGGTCATTCGATGACGCACCGTACAACGCGCCGCGCCGCGCACCCGACATCCGTTCAATATCGACTGGAGTCAGGATTTTTTGCTCGACGACATGTCCGCGTACGTCGAATCCGCGCGCTGCCAGTTGACCGATGATCTGGTCAGCGTAGGCGTCGGCGTGATCTGCCCACCATGCGGCGGTCGCAGCGGCGGGATTTTCTGACAGCGCGGGCGCGTTGACCAGCACGTACCAGTTTTCGCCGCCCGTCGGCGCATGATCGGCATCGGTCTTGCTGGTGATCGCCAGATAAATCGTCGGGTCGTCGGGCGGCAGTTCGCGCCGGAAAATATCGTCGAACTCACGGCGGCTGTCGGACGAGAAAAAGATATTGTGATGCGCCAATGTGTCATGGGTTTTATCGACGCCCAACAGCAAAATGAACCCCGAACACGACGGATCAACCGACGTGTAATGCTTGAGGCGCGGCGCGGCGACTTCACGCGGGAGCAATTTTTCGTACACGGTGGCGACATCGAGATTGGCGATCACGGCGTCCGCGCGCACTATCTCGCCGTTATCGAGTTCGACGCCCATCACCGCGCCCGCTTCGACACAAATGCGGCTGACGCGCGTATTCAAGCGCGTTATCACGCCGATCTCGTCGGCTAAACGGGCGAAGGCGCGCGCGATCGCGTAAATTCCGCCTTGCGGATACCACACGCCGCCGTTGAGTTCGACATGCGCGATCACGTTGAGCGTCGCAGGCGCGAGAAACGGACTCGCGCCGACATAGGTAGCGAAGCGTCCGAGTAACTGACGGAGTTTAGGTGATTTGACGAAGCCGCGTATCGATTGATCCATCGTGCGCAGCGGGTCGACGGCGGGCATATCGCGGAGCGGCGTGCGCGCCAGTTTGCCCAGCGTCGGCGGGTCGCTGTAGATGAACGCCGCCCCCGTAATACGATGAATGCGCGCGGCATATGATAAATAGGCTAAGTAGCCTTCGAGATCGCGCGCATCACCAATGCGTTCGATTTGCGCCGCCATACGTGCTAAATCGCGGGTCGCATCCAGGATAACGCCGTCGGGGTAAAAATAGCGCGTCAGTGGATCAACCGGCAGCAGCGTTAAATAATCGTCGAGTTTACGATCGGCAGATGCGAATAAATCATCGAGCGCATGACGCATCGTGATCACCGACGGACCGGTATCCCAACGATAGCCGCCCGCGCTGATCTCGCTCATTTTGCCGCCGACCTGCGCGTTGGCTTCGACGAGGGTTACGCTGTAACCGCGCGCCGCCAGCCGGATCGCCGCGCTTAGACCACCGATGCCCGCACCAATCACGATAATTTGCTTCATGTCAACCTTTTACCAGAAAAGCGCCGTAAAGCCCCTGTCTTTAGATGTGGGGATATAAGGGCGTAGCATTGTGCCTGTCGCTCAATTGTGCTACAATACGAGGAATGCCAGTCGCGGAGTTGACGCTCCCACTGTCTCTCCAACCTAGTGGGGTCAGAGCATGAGCGAGTCTAACACACACTTCAAAGCATTTAAATACCGTCTGTATCCGACGCCCGCGCAGGAACGACAGATGCTGCTTGTGCTGAAGGTTTGTCGCCACTGGTATAACATGTGCGTTTCCGAACGTACATGGGCGTACAAGTTGGAAGGGCGCAGCGTCACTATGTGAAAACATAAGAGGGTGTTACGTTAATAACGATCTACCCAAAATCTGAACGCGCCGATATTTCCGCCGACGAAATACGCCAGATCATCACGGAAAGTGGCGCTTTACCGCCGGATTTATCGTCGTAGCGCTCGATAAACAGCAGGAGGATACACCATGACTCACGAAACACTTGTACTTGAATTTACCCATGAAGAGATGGAACAAATCAAGGCGTTGGCACAAAAATACGGCTTCGACTCGCTGCTCGATTATGCGCGCGTCACCCTGTTGGAAGACGAAGAAAACGACGATGAGGACGATCTCGACATCGACCCGGCTGAGGGTTTTCGTCAAGCGTGGAATGAGGTCATGCAGGGTGAAACGATCCCCTTCGACGAATTCTTAAAATCGTCGGAAATTGTGCATGAAAAAAGTTGAGGTTTCTCCATACTTTCAACGAGAAACACTGCGCTTAGAGAAAAAATATCGTCGCATTTTCGCTGATATAATGCTTTTGGCGAAACAATTAATTGGCGGCGAGACACCCGGTGATCGTGTACAAGAAGTGACGCCGTTTGTGGTTTACAAAGCGCGTGTTAAAAACAGCGACGCGCGCAAAGGCAAAAGCGGCGGTTATCGTGTGATCTACTACATCAAGACCGAAGAACGTATTATTTTGCTGACGATCTACCCAAAATCTGAACGCGCCGATATTTCTGCCGACGAAATACGCCAGATCATTACAGAAAGTGGCGCTTTATCGCCGGATTTATCGGCGTAGATAAGCGCACACCGCGTCACTGGCGATGCGTTGTACATCGTCCGCGAGTGGCGATGGCGCAGAACAACGCAGATACACCCCGTCACCGTTTGCCAGCCACTCGATTTCTGGTACGCCACCTGTGATCTCCCGAAACGCATAATATTCGATGCCGATTGGCAGATTGCCGTAGTCGGTCGAAATTTGATCGTCGAGCGTTGTAACCGTGCGTAACGTATCGACGATGATCATCGGTGCGATTTGCGCGCGCGCCGCGAACTGATGCAAGGCGACGACCACTGCCACCGAAATCGTCGCGGATAGCAGTATCGAAATTAACACTAACCTTCGCTGCCATGACCGCCGAACCAATGCTGCTCTCACCACGACAGCACACCCAAATGCCAGCGCGGGCGCAAAGTAGATTTTATAAAAGTCATGTTCATAAACCGCATTGCGTAAAATGATCACATAGGCGAGCGCCGCGAGCGCTAATGCCACCGTGAACGCGCGCTGTATGGGCGTGCCATGCCGCACGATTCGCCACACCCCGAACCCGCCGAGCATGAGCACGGGCGGCGTAAAAAACAGCACGATATCGCCTAGCTGTCGCTGTAGCCACTGGATGAGCGTGAAATCGGCGGCGGGTTGATAAAACGACTCGACATTGCTGGAGCGCAGTGAAAATGCCCCCAATAAGCGGCTTACGCTGCCCGGTGATGACGCTTCATAGACTGCCATGAGCAGCGCCAACGCCAACAGCGCGACGATGCCCAGCGCTGACAGTTCAAAGCGGCGCCCACGTTCGACGAGGAATAGTGCCGCGATGGTCAGGCACGCCATGAGCAGTACTGCGCCCCATGCCGTCCATACACCGCACACAATCAGGGTTGCCAGTGCGATCCACCCGGCACGGCTCGGTCTTTTAATCCAGCGCTGCAAAACGACGCCGAACAACGCGATAAACATCAACGCGGGCGCTTCGTGGTTGGGCATACGTCCAAAATAGAGCAGCATCGGCGTGAGCGCATAAAACCCCGCGCTCCAAAACGCGGTCTTGTCATCCCACAAACGGCGCGCGAGCGTATAAAATGCCGCGCTGCTGACCAGCGTACACAACGCTGGAATCAAGCGTGCCGCCAGTTCGGTTTCGCCCAACACGCCGATGCTGACCGCAATTGCATACACCACCAGCGGGGGGTGATTACCATAGGCACTAAATGTATCCGGAGTCGCAGCGCTGCGATTGACAACCGGGATCAAACCGAGTTGATCGACACCATACAAGCGCCAGTTGCGCGCCGCCGCGCTGATCCACACGCCGTTGGCGTCATGATGCCCAAAAAACGGCGCATCGATTCGCACCGTCAAAAATCCCCACGCGACGAGCAAAAGTACAATCAGCCGCGCCGGAACACGTTTACGGAACGGCATAAATTTGTACCCCGTTTTCGTCGTAGACCAGCGTCAGCGCGTTCATCCAGTCCAAGTCGAAAGCTGAGCGCTGGTTTTGCGATCCATCAGCGTTGAACCATTCGTTATCGCCGTATATGACGTACTGAATGGCGCAGTTATCCATATCGGCAACCTGTCTTAAAACGGGTAAATTACGGTCGTTTATAAATGGGCGCAACCATTGATCCGTACACGTCGAGGAAAAAAACGCGGCGCGCTCATCGGGTGTCATCTCGTCGGCGTAAAAGCGCCAGGTCTGCGCTTCTTTCGGCTTGGCGTATAGGGTTTCGGGACCCAACCCGACATATGGACGCAGATCGGTGTACACCGGCAGCAAATTCCCCGTCTCCCAACTTGCCAGCACGCGCGTATTCGGCGTGGCGTTGACTTGCAACCATTCGAACGCGCGGATTATGCTGGTGGGTTGAAACGTCGGCTCGCCGGGAAAATACGCCGATAACACGCCCGTCGCCAACCAGAATACGCTCGTCAAACACATAAACGCAATGACAATCCGCGCCACCCACCGCTGCACATTCGCGCGCGGCGATGAAATTTGACCCGCTCGTGTTTCTCTTGATAGCAACATACGCCTGACGCCCAATGCCGCGCAGATCGCCAACGGCACGATCACGCCTTCGGACAGCCGTCGCTGCACGTTGATCGGCAGATACACCAGGATCGGCGCAGCGATCAACCAACCAATGATCAGCGCGTACTCGATACGTCCGCGCGCGCGCCGGATGATCAACCGGAACGCCGGAAACGCGAGCCCCACAAGCAGCGCATATGCCAATACATATTCCCAGAGCGGCGGTGAACGCAAACTATTCTGCGCGCTCCATTGCGCGAACGCCGGATTGGTCGTGAAGATATAAACATTGTAGGCGAACAACGGCAGCGTCAGCGCACACACAGCAATCGCCCGCAGCGCCAGCGCACGCGGAAAACGGCGCTGTATTATCCATGCGGTCAGTCCCCATACGCCGCATAACACGTAGATCACCGCCAGATAAAATGGCACGCACAAGCCGACGATGTTGAACAGGACGCCTGCGCCGACGACACGCCATTGCAGTCGTCCTTGATCAATGGGCGTGGGAATCAGGTTGATCAACCCCAACAGCAGTGCCGCCCGCGCCAATGCCAGATGCGGCAAGCCATATACGATCAAAAAGCTAAAGCCTTCGGGGATGGTCAGGTCGGGCATCGCTTGCGCGCCCAACGGAAACAGCACCGTCAACCAGCCGAGTCCACCTGCCAGCGTCGCCAAAATCAGCGCGTGGTAGCGTGTGCGCGGACTATTGATAAACTGCGCGATAAAACGATACAACACGAGTATATAAATCAGGTCGGCGGCGATTCGCATGACTTGAAACGCGATCATCAGCGCGCGCGGCAGTTGCAGATCGTCGCTTACCAACGCGCCGACGAGCTGACCGACGGCGATATAGGGCAAGAACACCAGCGCTTCTGGCGTGGTCGATTCTGGGGTATACACCAGTCGGAACAAAAATTCACCGCGCGCGCCGAGTCGCATTTTGCTCAGATACGAATTGGCGTCCTCGACGCCGAACAGCGCGCCGCCAAACGACCCATCGTCATTTGTTGTATCTGCATTGAACGCAAGCCCATACGGGATCGTCGTTAGCACAACCACGAAGAGCGCAAATCCAATCGCGCGCCGCCATTCCTTCGCTGGAATCATATCAGACCGCGCTGAAGAAAAACGATCAACAGGCGCACGAACGAAAATATGGCGCGTTCGTTGCGGTTAATTGTCATTGAACAGGTCATCGAAGTTGGCATCTTGCTTGCTGTAATCGGGCGGTATAATCACGGTATCGTTGGCATCTGCCCATGCTTGCAGCGCATCCATGACTTCACGAATCGGCGCGCCGGGTTCAAACGCCTCGCCCACCGCCAACACTTGCGGCTCATCGTCACTGCCATCACCCGCATACAGCGCCCACAGACCGTCCGCATTCACATCGATATACGCGCGTTTGGGCATACCGTCCCTCTTTCTTGTTCGATACAATACATCGTAATGGTTAATCCTCAGCCCGATCCTTGAAAAACGAAAGACGAACTGCGCATGGCGTTGCAAATCTTCAACGTGCTAGGACGCACCAAACAAACTTTTGAGCCAATCGAACCCGGTGTCGTGCGCATGTATGTGTGCGGACCGACCGTGTATGACCACGCGCATATCGGTCACGCGAAGAACTATATCGCGTTCGATGTGGTGGTGAAATATCTGCGCTTCAGCGGTTATCAAGTGCTGTACGTCCAAAACATCACCGATGTCGGGCACTTGCTCGACGACGGCACGGATCGCATTTTGAGAGGGGCAGCGCGCACCAAATTGCAGCCGATGCAAGTCGTCGAAACGTATGCACGCGGCTACTTTGCGGATATGGACGCGCTCGGCGTCGTGCGCCCAGATATTTCACCGCGTGCCAGCGCACATATCCCCGAACAGATCAAAATGATCGAAACGTTGATCGCGAAAGAAAATGCGTATGTCGCCAACGGCAGCGTGTATTTCGATGTCACCAGCGACCCCGATTATGGCAAGCTGAGCAACCGCCGTCTCGATAAACAGCAGGCAGGCTCGCGCGAAGACGCACGCGGCGATAAGCGCACCCCAGAAGACTTCGCGCTGTGGAAATTTGCCGAACCCGAACATATTTTGCGCTGGGAAAGCCCGTGGGGTGAAGGGTTTCCCGGCTGGCATATCGAATGCTCGGCGATGGCGAAGAAATATCTGGGTGATACCTTCGATATTCACGGCGGTGGCATCGACAATATTTTCCCGCACAACGAAAGCGAGATCGCGCAGAGCGAATGCGCCAACGACGCCGATTTTTCGCGCTACTGGATGCTCGTCGGCAGCCTGACGCTGGACGGCGTCAAGATGAGCAAATCGCTTGGCAACGTACTGAACATCAGCGAGGCGGTCAAGCAGTTCCGTCCAGAAGTGATCCGCATGTTCATGCAGAACGTGCATTACTCCAGCCCCATCGATTACAGCGAAGAGGCGATTCAGGCGGTCGCGCGCGGACATGAACGCATGATGAACGCGGTTACGCTCACACGCCGCGCCATGAACACCGCCGCGATCAGCGACGACGGGAACGCGATTTTGCAGGTCGTCAACGCGACGCGCGCCGCATTCATCGAAGCGATGGACGATGACTTTAATACGCCGACCGCGATTGCCGCGTTGAGCGAACTCACGCGCGAGACCAACAGCCTGCTCAACAGCGATATTGTCGTCGGGCTGGATGTCCTCAAGGCGATCAACGATGTGTATACCGATTTGGGCGGCGCGGTACTGGGGATTGTCCCGCTCAACGACGACTCGGTGAGCGGCGACGCGACGCGCGAAGCGAATCTGATCGAACTCATCATCAAGCTGCGTGCCGAAGCGCGCGCTGCCAAAAACTGGCGCGAAAGCGACCGCTTGCGCGTCCAACTGGCGGAAATTGGCGTCATTTTGGAAGACCACGCCGATGGTACGGTCTGGAAGGTCAATTAGCGTCGATTTGCCCGATTTTACGTTTTATGCGACGATGGACTCTGGTTCAGCTATCAAAGGAGTTCGATCATGCGTAAATGGTTACTGTTGCTTTGTTTGACAGTCGTGTTGGCTGCCTGTGCATCAGGTGGGACACCCGATGATGGCAATACAAGTGGTACGACAGGCGACAGCCCCGACACGGTGGCGCGCACCTGGTTCAACGCCCTGATGAGCGGCAGCAGCGCCGACGCGGCGGCAGTGACATGCAATGCCGAACGCGCCGCCTTTGAAAGCGGCGCCGGTGAGGTTGAAATACCCGGCGAAATCGATTTGTCAGGCGTCACCTTCACGGTCAGTGAACAAACCGATACGACGGCGGTCGTGACGATGTCGGGTAATATGGGCATCACGGTCTCTGGTCAAACCGTTCAACAAGATATCGCCGCTTCTGGCGTGCCGCCGACCGTCAATCTCGTGCGTGAAGACAACGCCTGGCGCGTTTGCAGCTAACGGCAATCGCCTTTTTTATGCCCCATACGCGTTCGCGTGTGGGGTAAAGTTTTTGCTTTGCGCGCCGTTACCGCCCCATTTTTCGTGTACAATCAGCCGCATATTGGCACTACCTCACGAGTGAATACGCATGGTTGATTTTATTTACGGACATTGGGCGATCATGGAAACGCTGCGCGCGGAGCGGCGCGACATCGATCAATTTTTGGTCAGCGAAACCATCGAAGAAAAAGGCACCGCCGCCGATATTTTGACGGTCGCGCTGCAAAAAGGTGTCAAAGTCCAGCGCGTGCCGCGCCGCATCATCGATGACCTCGTGCCAGAGGGCGCGAATCATCAGGGCATGTTGATGCGTACCAGCGATTACCCCTATACCACGCTCGAAGACATATTTGCGCTGGCGAAACGGCGCGGCGAACGTCCATTTTTGCTGCTGCTCGATTTGCTCAAAGACCCGCAAAATGTCGGCTCGTTGATGCGCGTCGCGGATGCGGTCGGCATTCATGGCATCGTCATGCAGGATCGGCGCGGAGTGGGCATTACCCCTGCCGTCGTCAATGCATCGTCGGGCGCGGTCGAACATTTACATATCGCACAGGTGACCAATCTGGCGCAAAGCATGAAAGCCGTCAAAGATCAGGATGTGTGGTTGGTCGGCATGGATATTGGACCCAACGTGCCGCCCATCGATAAAACCGACCTCAATATGAGCATTGGTATCGTGTTAGGCAGCGAAGGCGAAGGGATGCGCCGCCTGGTGCGCGATACCTGTGACATGCTGCTTTGTTTACCGATGCGCGGTGCAATCGCCAGTTTGAATGTGGCGACGGTCGGCGCGACCGCGCTGTACGCGGCGTGGCAAGCGCGCGGTTGGCAGGGCTGGCAGCACGCCGAACGCCCAAGTTTATAGCTGATTTACCCGTAATGTCAGCGCGTAATCGCGGCTTTCGCCCGATTTGAGTATACGCAAATCGCCGCTCGTGCGCGCCGCCGTCCGTCCGCCAATCGCGCTGCTGTTGGCGGGTTCGATGCCGCACACATATGCCCCTTGCCCCATCATTTTCCACTCGAATAAATGCGGCAGCGACCTGTGTTCCCATAGCAGTTCGACGTTCAAGCCGAGCGATGGATTGTGCAGTTGCGCCCGTCCTTCGCTCAAATCATGAAGAAAAACTTGTTCGCGATAGCCCGCCGTCGGTGCTTGAAACCGCGACCAATCAGCGATGCCCGCTTCGGCGTCGGCGTCGCGGGGATGCGTTTCGGTGACGGGTAGTTCGAGCGTCGTCTCAGGACTCATCAGCGGAAAGCCAAAATTGAAGTGATACAGGATCATATGCGGCTGTGGCTGAAAGCCGATATTGGTCACCGTATCGTTGATCGTCAATTGAGATGACCCCAGCGTCGTCCGAATGCGCCGTGTCATGCGCAGATTTTCGCCAAACAAGCGCGCCTGATCCACGACACCACTTATTTCGATGTGATACTGCTCACCAACCCAATCGCCGCGCATAAAAACATCTCGTGCGGGCGTCGTGCCAATGCGACCATGCAGCCCGAATGACTCGCCGCCGTCATCCCCCGGCGACCCGAATTGATCCAAGCCGCAGGTCGCTAGCAAGCCGCCGCCGAAGGTATGTAACCAGCCCACCCCATCCGGCTGGTAAAACGCCGGATGCACCTCGCCAGCCGGCGATTCCCACGCGATAGGGATGTCGTTGAAGCGACACGAGCCAATATCCAGCGCGCGGTCGGGCAGCACACGAAACGTCAGCCCGCCGCCTGTATATACATCGAGCGTCCGCATTCCGCGCCCTGCCCCATCGCTGATCTCGCCCGCGCGCACGCCCGCGATCTGCTCGATGCGCCCGACCTGTTGCAGAAGTTCGTCACGTGTCCATGTGCGACCGTACAAAGTCGTCATATCAAGAGCCTGTTAACCGGACAGAGGGTGAGGTTTCTTTCAGTCCCTGAACCATGTATCGCTCGCCGCAGGCGGCGTGTAAAAATCGGTCCATGCGCGGCTGTGCTGCGTCGCAATCGCGCCAAGTTTTTCCGCGCGCGGCAGTGCCACATCGCGCAAAAACGCAGTCCGATTTTCCGGCGTCAGAGTCACGGCTTCTTTCCAGATCGCACGCCCTGCCAGCCAGCCGCTTGCGCCTGCCGTACTGGCGATCTGCGCTTGCTCCGCGAACACCTCAAAATCGACGCCCGCGCTCAACAATACCCACGGCACGGTACAGACCGCGCTCACCCGTTCACAGGTGCTTTGCCACAACGCGCGATCCGCATCGAACGCCGCATCGACGGGGAATTCCAGTTTGAGCACATCCGCGCCCGTACTGGTCAGGCGTTCCGCCGTGTCGATGACGATTTGCGGGCGCAGCGCGGCAAAATCGGCGCTTTCTTTAGCGATACTCGCGTCCGTACTGTACGACATCGGTTCGAGAAAGACAGGCAGATCGTGCGCGTGACTTTCCTGTACCACCTGTCGGATTACCCCCTCAACTTCTTCCGCCAGCGCGCCGCTGTGTGGGTGATAATACGCCAGCAGTTTAACGGCGGACGCGCCCATCTTCTTGATCTTGCCCAGCGTCCACTGTGGGTCGAAAATCAGCTTGCGATACGTCGCATCGCCCGAATAACCGCTCTCTTCATACGACATCAAAAACCCACACGAGCCGCGCGTGTGCATGGCAGGCATCAAACCATATTGGTTGTCGAGCAGTACTGCGCTCGTCTTGGTCGTCAGCGCAGATACGATCTCACCTTTGATCGCCGCCGCGTCGTCGTAGCTCGTGCCGTCGGGCAGCATCTTACGGTAGCTACCGCGTTGATCGAACGCCAAAATCGTAAAAATGTGATCGTCGGTGCTGGTCGTTTTCAGCCCGCGCCAGCGTCCGGGTGTCAGTTGTGTCGTCATGTACTGCTCCTTGAACCATGAAAGGATTGAACCACAGAGAACACGCAGAATATAGGGGCTTTTGAACTATTTCTGTGTGTTCTCTATGGCTAAAGGCTTTTTGCGGTTTGCATGAATGCTTCAACCTGCGCGCGCGTCGCCGCGCCCGCCATTGGACCCTGAACCGTCACCGCCAGCGCGCCACACGCATTGGCGTATCGCGCCGCGTGCTGGGGTGTATCGCCGCCGAGCCAGCGCACCAAAAAGCCAGCGTCAAAACAGTCACCCGCACCCGTTGGATCAACCTCATCGACGATGAAACCGGAGACGTGGGTTGTTTCATCAGCGCTGTACACCGTGCAGCCGTCCGCGCCATGGGTGATGACCACGACGCGCCCGCTTTTTCCGGCGGTCAGCGCGCGCGCCGCTGCTTCAACGGATGCTTCACCCGTGAGCAGCATGGCTTCATCGGCGGTCGGCAAAATGACATCGGCGGCGGCGATGAAGGGCGCGAACGCCGCGCGCGCTTGATCGAGCGGCATCAACTGCGGGCGGATATTCGGATCAAAGCTGATTTTCGCCCCATTCGCTCGCGCTGTTTCCAACATATGGACGCCCAGCGCGAGTGCATCAGCGTGCATCGACAACGACGACCCCATGATGTGCAAACAGCGCAGCTTATCGAACAGCGCCGCAATGTGCGGACGATCCAGCAGCGCGGACGATAACTGTCCGGCGGCGGCATGACGCAGATGATACACAAAATCACGCGCGCCACCCGTCGTATAGGCTACAAACGCCGCCCCTGTCGTGTAACCGGGCAGCGCGATCACGCCGGACGTATCGACGCCATCGGTGATCAGTTGATCGAGCAAGTTACGCCCGAACGCGTCGGGTCGTCCGTCGTGCGCCGCGCCGATACAGCCAATCGCGCTAACGGTTGCGCCCAATCGCGCCGCCTGTACTGCGAAGATAAACGGCGCGCCGCTTGGATACGGACCTGTAAAGCCGCCCGCATGATCGAGCGGCACATCCAGCGCTGTCCGCATGATCTCGACCAGTGCTTCGCCGAAGGTGAGAATATCTAAAGGGTAGATCGTCACATCAAGTCCCCGCCATCGGTTGCAACCCGCCGTGACATTATGCTGATAACTCAGCCACGCCGACGATATGCTTGACCAGAACTTCGGCGTCATATTGTCCGCGCGGCAAGTTTGCCGCCACGCGCCCGCGCCGCATGACCACGCAGCGATTCGCCACTTCGAGCACATCCTGCATGGTGTGGCTGATCAAAATCACCGGAATGCCCTGTTCGCTCAACGAACGCACCAGCGACAAGACTTTGCGCTGTTCTGGCACACCGAGCGCCGCTGTCGGTTCATCCATGATGACCAGTTTGGCATTCCAGTAAATCGCGCGCGCGATCGCAACCGCCTGGCGCTGACCGCCCGACAAATTGACCAGATTTTGTTTGAGCGACGGGATATGAATATCGAGCCGATCCAACACTTTCGAGGCTTCCTGGCGCATCCATTCGTCATCGGTGACGGAGATGAAGCCGAACAGCTTTTTTTGCTTCTCCTTGCCCAAGAACACGTTCGCACCCACATCAAGATTTTCTGCCAGCGCCAAATCCTGATAAATCGTCTCGATGCCGCTGTCGCGGATTTGCGAGGGTCCGTGTCCGGTGATGTCCGCGCCGTCGAACGTGATTTGACCACCGTCCGGTCTATAGACGCCAGAAATGCACTTGATCAGTGTAGATTTCCCTGCGCCGTTATCGCCTAAAAGGGCGACGATCTCGCCGCGCTCAACTTGAAAATCAACCTGATTTAACGCCGTCAAGCCGCCAAAATGTTTGCTGACGCCAACGCATTGCAATACGATCTCAGACACTTGTCCGCAGCCTTTCCAGCGCTTCTTGCGCCTGGTTGACCAGCACCGCCACGATGATGACGACACCGACGACGATGAACTGCCAGATCGAATCGACGTTCAAAATCACCAATCCGGTTTGCAGCACGCCGATGATCAACGCGCCAATGACCGCCCCGCTCACCTTACCTTCGCCGCCGAACAAATTCGTCCCGCCGATCACGACCGCGGCGACCGATTGCAGCAGTGCGACCTCACCTGCTTGTGGCGCGCCCGCCGTAAACCGGAAGCTGTGCAGCACGCCCGCGATTCCGGCGGTGAACGCTGAGATCACATAAATCACGATCAAATGACGGCGCACGTTGATACCCGCGCGAATCGCGGCATCGGGGTTGCCGCCGATCGCATACGTGTGCCGCCCAAAACGCGTGCGCCCCAGAATGAACGCAAAAATGACCACGACCACCGCCGTGATAATGACTGGATACGGCAGCAGCGCCGAAATTCCGCGAATGACATCCGGCGGTAAATCTGGCGGACGCTGAAACGGCACGACCCCTTGACCCGGCACCAGATAGAGCAGACTGCCATTGCCGATCGCGCGCATTACATCGCGCAGTTCGGATGGCAGATTGCCGACGACCTGCTGCCCATCGGTGAGCAAGAACGCCGCGCCGCGAATGATGCCAAACATGCCCAGCGTGGCGATGAATGGCGGAATCTTGACGCGCGCGATAAGCACGCCATTGATGAAACCGGGAATCAAGGCGACCAGCAGCGCCATACTCACGCCGATCACCATCGCGGTCGGCACCGCAGTGCCGCCAAGCACGAGATCGCGCATACTCCGAGCCGAAATCACCGACGCTAGTCCGACCGTCCAGCCGATGCTCAGATCGATACCGCCCGTGACGACGACATACGTTTGACCAATCGCCATCAGCGCGACCAGCGTGCTGGTGACGAGAATATTCGAGAAGTTATTCAGGCTAAAAAAGCCTGTGCCTGTTGCAGAAAAGAAAATAACCATCGCCAGTAAAAACAGGTATGCCCAACTTTTGGCGAGAAAATCGAGCGCTCTGTCGCGCGTCGGGGATTGTTTTATTACCGGTGCAGTTGCAGCCATAAAGATTTATCCTGCGTCTCAAAAAAATGTACACAAGGGGGAACATCACAGATGCCCCCCACCTTCTAATCCCCCCGCTTGCAGCGGTGGAAACATACCAGCCCTCACCCTAAATCCCTCTCCCACAAGGGGAAAGGGACTTTCTACCACGTTTCTCCCCTTCTCACACAAACGAGAGAAGGGGTCGGGGGATAAGGGGTACGATGCGTTTTTTAATTCCCCGTATAGATGAATCCTGCCATCATCGGGTCATCGACGTTTTCGGGGGTGAAGACCGCGTAGCCGGTCGGGATGCGTTCTGGCATCGACGTGACGCCGCGCGCGGTCGCAATTGCCGCCACCACGCCCAGGTAACCCATGTCAGCAGGTTTCTGCGCGATCACGAGTGAGACCGTGCCGTCACGCAGATAACCGATGTTTTCTTCGCTGGCATCGAACAGCGCGACCTGCACTGCGCCGTCGCCCAAGCCTGCATTTTCAATCGCTGCGCCCGCGCCCAACGCGCCGAACGTGTTGGTCGCAAACATCCCCGTGATTTCTGGGTTCGCCTGTAAGACGGCGGCGGTTTGCTGCTGCGCGGTATCCGCGCTGTTTTCGTTGTAATCGACACGGACGACGACCAAGCCACGATCCGCCGCCGCTTGTTCGCAGCCATCTTCACGTTGATCAGTCGTGCTGATGCCCGGACGCACGTTCTGGATGTAGATTTGTGCGCCTTCACCCAACGCATCTGCCAGCGCCGAACACGCAATATAACCGCCCTGCGTGTTATCCGACCCGATATAGCTCAACGGGAAAGTGACTTCGCCCGCCGCGTAATCGCCGTCACCGATGAACGTATCGACGGTGATGACCGGAATACCTGCTTCGAAGGCTTCTTCCAATACGGGGATCGACTGCTGACGGTCGTTCGGGGCGGTGACGAGCGCGTCGATATCACCGCGCGCGGTCAGCGCTTCGATGATCGGCGCGGACACCGTGACATCGAACGCCGATGGGTCTTGTTGAATAACGGTGATGCCGAAACGAGCCGCCGCCGCATTGACGCCGCGCGACATCGTGATATAGAACGGATCAGGATTCACACCCGGCACGAATGCCAGATTGTAGCTGTCATCCAGGCGCGGCTGGACTTCCGCCGTACCACTCGTATAGATGAAACGCGCTTGGTCGGGGTCATCGACGTTATCCGCCGTGAATACTGCATAACCCGTTGGGACACGTTTCGGAATGCTCTGGAAGCCGTCGAGATACGCGTTCGCCAGCGCCACGCCCAGATAGCCCATGTCTGATGGTTTTTGCGCGATCACGAGTGAGACCGTGCCATCACGCAGATAACCGATATTTTCTTCACTGGCATCGAACAACGCGACTTGCACGCTGCCCGCCAAGCCTGCATTTTCAATCGCTGCGCCCGCGCCCAACGCGCCAAACGTGTTGGTCGCAAACATCCCGGTGATTTCTGGGTTCGATTGCAACACGGCGGCAGTTTGCTGCTGCGCGGTATCCGCGCTGTTTTCGTTGTAATCGACACGGACGACGACCAAACCACGATCCGCCGCCGCTTGTTCGCAGCCGTCTTCGCGTTGATCAGTCGTGCTGATGCCCGGACGCACGTTCTGGATATAAATCTGTGCGCCTTCACCTAACGCATCCGCAAGTGCGGAACACGCGATATAACCACCCTGCGTGTTATCCGACCCGATATAGCTCAACGGGAACTGGACTTCGCCCGCCGCGTAATCGCCATCACCGATGAACGTATCGACGGTGATGACCGGAATACCGGCTTCGAAGGCTTCTTCCAACACCGGAATCGACTGCTGACGGTCGTTCGGGGCGGTGATGAGCGCGTCGATATCACCGCGCGCGATCAACGCTTCGATGATCGGCACGGACACCGTGACATCGAACGCCGACGGGTCTTGTTGAATAATGGTCACGCCCAAATCGCTGGCGGCTTGGTTGACGCCCGCGCTCATCGTAATATAGAACGGATCAGGGTTTACCCCCGGCACAAACGCAATCGTATAGTTCATATCGTCTTGCGCTGCTGCCATCGATACCACACCCAACAGAAGTGCGACGACGAGCAAAAGTGAAACTTTACGAGTTAACATACAAAGGACTCCTTGATTAAAAGCAAGTTATTTATCGAGAAAAGCTCTGGTATCGGTACCATAGGGCGCTGCGATTATTTGACCAATCACCTCCTTAAGCGGTATTTTTCCGATGAGTATAAACACGCGACGGCGGCGTCGCAACAAACCATTTAGGTCAACCCATGAAAATTCTGATCATCGTAAGCGGCGGTGATGCGCCCGGCATCAACGCAGCGCTGTTTCATCTGGCGGATATAGCAGCGCAGCACGGCGATACGCTGATCGGCGCGCGTGGCGGTTTTTCCGGCGTGCTCGCGGAGCAGTTTATGCCGCTCGATGCGCGTGCGCTCGCGCCGCTCATCGGCTTGGGCGGATCGTTCTTGCCCTCCAGTCGCGATCCGGTTTTGAAGGAAGAAACCAATCGTCAGCAGCTCCAGGCTATTTTCAAGCGACACGGGTTCGACCATCTGATCTTGTTTGGCGGCGGCGGCACGCTGCATTATTTGCCGCCCATTTTACAAACGTTAGGCATCAACTGCGTGGGCATTCCGACCACCATCGATAACGACATAGCGGCAACCACTTACTCACTCGGTTTTCACAGCGCGTGTGAGTTCGCCTATCATGCGGTTGATGGGATTCGGGCGACGGCGGGCGCGCTTGAAGGACGCTTATTCACGCTCGAAACGCTCGGCGGCGACTCGGGTATGCTCGCGCTTTCAATTGCGTCGGGGTCAAGCGCAGACGGCGTCTTGCTGCCAGAATATCCGAACGTGGATGAAGATGCGCTGGCGGCGCGCCTGAAAGCGGCGATTGTGCGTAAGGGACACGCGCTGCTCGTCTACAATGAATATGTGCAAGGCAAAAACGAATTGATCGAGCGGATCGCCGTCAAAGTTGGGGTGCGTTTGCGCGATACACGCTTAGGACATGCACAACGCGGCGGTACATCCGTACATATGGATCGTATTCTCGCACAAGATTTTGCCAGGATCGCCTATGGTGCGGCGCAGCAGCGCGTGTCTTACGGGATGACCGTTTTGGAGCAGTCCACTCATTTTGCTTTCTTACAGCAGCATTTCATCGAGGAAGATAGGGTCAAAGCACCGAACCCCTATGCATACAACCTGATCAATGGAATTACGCCGTGAATATTCTCGCGTTCGATTTTGGTGGGACGCGCACCCGCGCTGCCTGGTATACCGTCGATGACGCGGGCAGTGTGCCAATTCAGCACCACCGCGCCGAACAAGCCACGCAGTCGAGCGACCCGGTTGCGCGCTTGATCGAACGGCTGATCGCGCTCGGTCGCGGCGTGATCCCCGACGGCGCGACGCCCGATGCGATTGGCATTGCCGCGCCGGGTCCCGCCGATAACGCGCGCGGCGTGATCTATCACTCGTATGCGCTGCCAGGGTGGAAAAATGTGCCGTTAGGTGATTTTTTGCGCGATGCTTTTCATGCGCCCGTCTATATGCACAATGACGGCAGCATGGGCGCGCTTGCCGAAGGCTGGGCGGGTGCGGGGCGGGGCGCCAACCCGCTGATCTATATGACCATCAGTACCGGCATTGGCGGCGGCGTACTTATTGACGGACAGTTGTTCACAGGCTGGAGCGGACTCGCCGCTGAGCCGGGGCATCTCGTTGTCACTGCGCCGGATGGCACGCCGACGCGCTTAGAAGCAGTCGCTTCGGGGACAGCGCTGGGTGAGCGTGCGCGTTTCTTGATTGAGACGACTGATACGCCGTCATCCCTGCGACAAGTCGCGGTCATCGATGGGGCGGCGGTCGGCACGGCAGCGGCGAACCGTGATGCGCTTGCGCTGCACATCGTCATGCAAGCCGGGACGATCCTCGGTTATGGCATTGTCTCGCTGCTGCATCTGTTTAGCCCCGAAGCAATCGTCATCGGCGGCAGCACGGCGAAACTTGGCGCGTTGTTGTTCGATCCAGCCCGCGCCGCCATTAATCAGCACGTGCTGGACGCGCGTTATCTGCCGCCTAACTTGATTCGTCGCGCACATTTTGGTGAAGATGTGTGTTTGATCGGTGCGGCGATGTATGCGGCGCGCACAAACTGACCGCACGCTAAACCTCACCCCGCACGCGCCTCGTTTTCAGCCCTCACCCCCTACCCCTCAGCCCTCAGGGCGAGGGGAGAAAAACCTTCGCGGTAGGGGAAGTCCTTCTCCGTGACGGAGAAGGGTTTAGGATGAGGGCAATCTGCGTAAGGTGAGCTAAAAGTGACTACGCGACCAGCGCCGCTGCTGCGCTGTTGACAGTACCTTCTGCCAGCGCACTCAACTTTTTGTCGGTCGCTTCTTCTTCATCGAGGCTTTCGCGCAGCAATGTAACTGCATCGGCTTCGCCAAGAAGTTCGGCATACGCGATCGCCGTGCCGTAGCCCGAAATTTCGTAATGTTCGACTTTTTGCGCCGCGCCGATCAAGGCTGCGTCACGCACTTCCTTCGCTGCTTCTTCTTCAATCGCTTCTGCGCCTTCCGCGATTAAGCCTTCCATGCCTTTGCATTTGACGCCGCCGTGAGTCTCGCCCATCGCCTTCAAAACGCGATCCAGACGTTCAATCTGTCCCTGCGTTTCGCTCAAGTGCGTTTCGAACCCCTTCTTGAGTTCGGGATTGGTGGCTGCTTTCGCCATTTTCGGCAGCGCTTTCGTCAATTGGTTTTCCGCGCTGTACAGGTCTTTCAGATTATGAACCAACAGGTCGCGCAATGTTTCCATCTTCATGATTAGCCTCATTTGCTCATGTAGAACACTATCCTCACTTTAGTCCACGTTCTCAAAAATGTTCCGCGAAATAAGCTGAGCGGATGCCAAAAATAGGACACAATCGTCGCAATTGACCTATGCTGGCATAGGTTACTTTGCTCATTCTTGATGGAAAAGCGCGCGCGTTTAGGACTTATTTAGACACTTAGGAGTATCGTTACGAAATTCGTAAACAGCCTTCGTCGCGGTCGCGATGACGTGCCCAATAGAAAGACACGCAGCATGAACGATTTTATTTGTATCAGCCATCTCCGATGGGACTTTGTCTGGCAGCGTCCCCAACACCTCCTTTCGCGAATGGCGCTGACGTACCGCGTTTTATTCGTCGAAGAACCGATGACTGCGATGCATCTGCGCGAGCCACAGATCGAAGTTACGCCGCGTGTATTGCCCAATGGCGCGCAGATCAATGTCGCGCGTTTGCTTGTGCCCGCCGCTCATGATGAATGGATTGGGCATGGCGACCCGCGTACGCAGCCGATCTATCAGGCGCTGCTGAACAAATATCTGAAGGCAAATCGGTATCAACAGCCGATCTTATGGCTGTATACGCCGATGGCGCACGATTTTACGTCGATCCCACATCGTCTTTTAGTTGTCGATGTCATGGATCAGTTGTCGGCGTTCAAAGGTGCGCCGCATGATCTGGTCGATTACGAGGCGCAGTTATTACCGAAAGCGGATGTCGTTTTCGCGGGTGGCACCAGCCTGTTTCATGACAAAAAGCTGTTCAACCAGCACACCTATTGTTTTCCGAGCGGCGTCGAAATCGAACACTTTGCGCGCGCCGCAAACCGTGATGCGTTTGCTCCACCCGCGCCGCTCGATACGCTGTCTGCACCGATCATCGGCTACTTCGGCGTCATCGACGAACGCATGGACATGGAGTTGATTCGCACGATGGCGCAGCGTCATCCCGAATGGAACATCGTTTTGTTAGGACCCGTTGTCAAAATCGACGCGGCGGAACTGCCACAAGCGTTTAATCTGCATTATCCCGGTATGCGTTCGTATGCCGACCTGCCCGCGTATCTGGCACATTTCGATGTCGCGCTGATCCCGTTCGCACTCAATAAATCGACGCGTTATCTCAGCCCGACCAAGACGCTCGAATATATGGCGGCGCATAAACCCGTCGTCTCTACCGCCATCGAAGATGTGCGGGCGCTGTACGGCGAAGTCGTCCAGATCGGCAGCACCCATGACGAATTTATCGTGCATGTCGAACAGTCTTTGAAGTGTTCATCACCCGATCGGCTAGCCAAAGAACGCGCGTTACTCGTTCAGCATTCGTGGGACAACATCGTCGCGGGAATGCTTGTCCTTTTGGAGCCGCGCCCGGTACAACTGCCGCGCCGCGTGCCTGCCCCCATACAAACTACTGCTGTGAAAGTGAGCTAAATCAATGACTCAGAAAATCGTCATTCTCGGCGCGGGTCCTACCGGATTAGGGGCGGCTTATCGTCTGCAAGAACTTGGACACAACAACTTTACGATTTACGACCGCAATGCCTATGTCGGCGGGCTGGCGACCAGTTTTGTCGATGCCGCCGGGTTCACCTACGACATCGGCGGACATGTCATGTTTTCGCACTATCCGTATTTCGATGCGCTGGTCGATAAACTACTCGGTGACGACTACACCGAAATCATGCGCGAAGCCTGGGTATGGATGATGGATCGGTTCGTACCGTATCCATTCCAGAACAACATCCGTCATTTGCCGCCCGAAGTCGTGCTCGACTGTGTATTGGGTTTGATCGACTCGCAGCAGCAGCCCGAAAAACTTAAAGCCGCGCGTAATTTCGATGAATTGATCGACGCCCAGTTCGGTAAGGGCATCGGGTCGATTTTCATGAAGCCGTATAACTTCAAAGTATGGGCGCACCCCGTCAGCCATATGAGCGTCGATTGGCTCGGCGAACGTGTGTCGCTGCCGAACTTGCAGCACATTCTGAAAAACGTGATTTTAGGCGAAGATACGGTGTCGTGGGGACCTAACAACACCTTCAAGTATCCACGCTATGGCGGCACGGGCGGTTTATACACCCCGTTCATGAAATATGTCGGTAATCGCGTTCGCCTGAACAAGGAAGCTATCAGCATTGACCCGCAGCGCAAACAAATCTCGTTCCGCGATGGCGATGTGGTCGATTACGATGTGCTGCTTTCGACCATGCCGCTTGATTTGCTCATCGGGCGCATCAACGCCGCCCCTGATTCAATACGGGCGCAAACGCATCACCTGCATCATTCAAGCGGCTTGATCGTCGGCGTTGGCGTCAATCGTCCCGTCGATACATCGAAGTGCTGGCTGTATTTTCCAGAACCGACCGCACCGTTTTATCGCAGCACGTATCTGAACAACTATTCACCAGAGATCACGCCCGACCCGAATCAACATCTGCTGCTGACCGAAACCAGCTACAGTCCGTACAAATCCGAGGACAAAAGCACAATAGTCGATCGCGTCGTGCAGGGCTTGATCGATGTCAAACTGCTGCATGAATCCGACCGCGCGCTGATCGCCAGCACGTACCTGATCGATGTCGATTACAGCTATCCCGTGCCGACGACCGATCGTAATCATGCCTTGGCGATGATTCAGCCGTGGCTGATGCAGCACGACATTTACAGTCGCGGACGTTTCGGCGCGTGGGAATACGAAATCGGCAATATGGATCACTCGGTCATGCAAGGCGTCGAACTCGTCAATCATTGGCTGCTCGGTCAACCCGAAACGACCTGGAAGAATTTCGCCAAGGCTGACGCACCGATCACCATCAACACCGACGATGATTTTTACTCGACTCCTGGTCACGGCTGGGTACGGGCGGGCAGCGCGACGCTTAGCGAAGCCGAACCGACCATGACCCATGTCAGCATCGACGCCGCCGATTAACCGATGGCAAGCTGACCTACGAAAGTGATCGTTCATGGCAGACACGTTGTTCAACAGTTTTTTTATCGGTGGCTTTGAAGCCTCCACGCATGTCCTGCGTTCTGGTAAACGCCTCGATATGCTGGAGGCAACCGGACACACGCGCCATATCCGCCGTGATTATCAACGGCTGATGGATATGGGCATCAACACCGCCCGCACGGGGATACGCTGGCACTTGATCGAGCAGCGCGCCGGCGTTTATGACTGGTCGAGCGCGCTGCCGATGATCCGTTCGGCGCGTGAGACTGGAATGCAGTTGATCTGGGATTTACTGCACTACGGTTATCCCAACGATATCGATTTGTTCTCAACCGCCTTTTTGCGGCGTTTTCGCAAACTCGCGCGTGCGTTCGCGCATATGCTGGCACAAGAAACCGATTACGCGCCCTACATTTGCCCGGTCAACGAAATCTCGTTTTTCGCATGGGCGGGTGGAGATGGCGCGCACATGAATCCGTTTGCTAACGGACGCAGCTTTGAACTTAAATGCCAGCTCGTACGCGCCGCGCTGGAAGCGACCGACGTGATGTGGGAAGTATTTAGCGACGCGCGTATTTGTCACGTCGATCCGGTGCTGCACATCGTGCCGAACCCCGATCGACCGTATGAGATTGCCGACGCTGACGGGTATCGAATCGCGCAGTATCAAGGCTGGGATTTGCTCGGCGGCATATTCAAGCCAGAAATCGGCGGTGAGGCACGGCATCTTGACGTGTTAGGCTTGAACTTTTACCCAAACAACGAGTGGGTCTACAAAGGCGACACGCTCAAACGCCACGACCCGCGCTACAAACCATTTCGCGAAATCATCCGCGAGGTATATTCGCGCTACCAACGTCCGATGTTCATCGCGGAAACCGGTGCTGAAGGCGATCAGCGCGTTGAGTGGTTGCGGTATATGTGCAGCGAAGTGCGCGCCGCCATCGACGAGGGCTTGCCCGTACATGGCATCTGTTTGTACCCGATCATGAATTTTCCCGGCTGGGAAGATGATCGCGATTGCCAAAACGGCTTGTGGGAATACCCCGACGCAAACGGCAACCGCCAACCCTATCATCCACTCGCGCAAGAACTGATACGCCAGCAAGCCATGTTCGAACCGATATTACAGGTTCAAAATTTCAGCCAATTTTCCTAGCCCTAGTTCGTACTAATGGGGCTTAAGCACCGACCAAATCTCCTGTAGAGTCATCGTATCATCTGCAAGGCGTAAGCTGGTTCATACTCCTCTCATCGTCCACCTCAGCCGCTTGCCTGAAGCAAAACAGGAGTGTAGAGGTTATTATGAACTACAACATCGCCGTCGTTGGAGTCGATACTGACGCGCAGCACAGCATCAACCAGTTTTTTCGTGGACAAAAAGTCCAGCCCATTGAATTGAGCTATATACTCTCCGACAAGATTATGGCGCAAAGCGCCACGTTCGATCTGGTCGTCCTGGATATGCCACCGATACGATCCGTGCGTGACTCCGAACGACTTTTTCAATGGGTGAAAGCCTGGCGTCATATTCCGATTGTCGTTTTAATACAGCCTTCGGATGTGCGTCTGACGATTCCGTTACTCGATGCGGGCATTGATAATTATCTGGTCAAGCCTTTTTCTGTCGAAGAACTGTGGGCGAAAGTTCACGCGCTGCTGCGACGGCTCAAACCGACATCGATGCCCGGTGAAACGCATCGCACCATCGAGATTGGCGGTTTTCAAATCGATATCGTCGCGCGCCGTGTGTTCATCGATGATGGAGACATCCATTTGACGCGTAAAGAATTTCTCCTGCTCAAAGACCTCGCCACGCACATGGACTCGATCCGTATGCACGAAGAGCTGCTGGCAACCGTGTGGGGCGGCGAATATGGCAACGCCAATCATTATCTGCATATCTATTTAGGCAGAATCCGCAAGAAATTAGGTCCAGTTTACGCCTCGCTTATCGAAACCATCCCCAGCATGGGGTACATGCTTCGCTCACGTCTGGGTACTGCGCAGTAAATCAAAGGTCAAGCATCAACCCTATCCCCCAACCGCAGCTCTAGCGATAGAGAGGAGGGAGCAGCTCTCGACGAGTACCCCTCTCCAAGTGTTGAAGCGCGACATGCGCCCGCTGATGGGTGATGTGTTTGTTCCTATCTGGCGCAGATGGTCAATCGCAGCGCATTTTGATGTATCATGGCAGCATTGTTGACAGGAATATGTGTCTTGAAACTACGGCTGTCGCTGCTGACTCTGATCACTTTTTTGCTCGCCGCGTGCCAGCAGAGCGCGGTCGAAGATATTGAAGATATTCCCACCATCGCTGTCATCGAAGACCTGGCGACGGTCTTCCCGCTCACGCAAAACGCGCCGCCCGCACCCTTCAACGATACGGTAACAGCGTTCGCGCGCGTCGATAATGGCTTGAGCGATCTGGCGGGATGGCGCTACGTCGTCACCCTGCAATTCGATGGCGTGTTTGCCCGCACCAGCCGCGCAATCGCTGGGTCAGCACGCGCCGAAGTCTGGTTCAATCAACTGGCGTCAGCGCGGCGCATCACGTTCGCCACCGATGGTCCACTGTTTGAAGAAACCGGACAAGTCGTATATGAAGCCGTGCGTCTGGCGCGCGATGCGTTCCTGGTGCGTGATAGTATGTGCGCGCAAAACCTGGCAGGGCAAGCGGGCGACGCCCAAACCGCCGCCGACATCGGTGCGGGCGATCTGGTCGGTGGGGTGGCGCGCGCGTTCCCGGCAGGGCGACGCGCGGTCATCAACGGACAGGACGTGTATTCGTACCGCTTCGACGATGTCGATTTAGTCGTCCCATCGGTACGTCTGGGCGATGGCAGTTCGCAGCGCATCATCAGCTACGATTTGTGGATTGCGCCATCGGCGGCTGCGGTGACTCGTCTGTACGTCAATCTGGAAGTAGAAAACGTCATGCTGCTCGATAGTCAACTGCCCGTGAGCGGACAGATTATTATCCGCTATGACCTGCACGATGTTGGCACGCCATCGAACATCAGCGTGCCAAACGGCTGTTAGCCTTTCATCTTTCCCTGTACAGTGAGCATACAGGCGATGGGCGTTACACCATGTGTGTAATCAGTTCACTCAGTTGCATCCGTTCATGACGAATATGCGGCAGCACTTCACGCCCATAAAAATCGATGACCGCTTCTTGCCCCGCTTGCCCCGAATGGATATACAGATGGGTAACGCCCGCCGCGCTCATTTTTTCGATGTTCTCGATATGCGTCTGGGCATCCGCGCCGACGACCCAGTTTTCTGTAACTTTATTGAGCGAGAGTGCCGCTTCAGCCCGTTCCAGAATATCGCGCGGGTTGGGGTTATCGACAAATTCCGTCCATGCGTTCGGGAGAAAACGCCACATCTGCGCGGCGTAATTGCTCGATTGGCGTTCACCGACAAAGACAAAACTTTCGGCATGAATCGGCATGTATGCCGGGTCTTTACCACTCTTACGCGCGCCAATTTCAAAGGCGCGGCGCATCTCTGGCATGACCACACTTTCCGCATCGCTGATCAACCCGTCGCCATGCTCTCCGGCGAGTTTCATGCTATTTTCGCCAGATGCCGCGATGAAAATCGGGACAGGTTGTTCAGGCAGTGTATACAGCTTTGCGCCCGTCGTCTGGTAATATCTGCCTTTGAAGTTTGTGACCTCACCTGTCCATAATTGGCGAATCAACGTGACCGCTTCGCTCAATCGTTCGGCGCGCTCGTCATAATCAGCCCAATCACCGGTCGCCGCTTGCTCGTTGATGGCTTCGCCAGAACCAACGCCCAAAAAGACGCGATTCGGATACAGCGCACCCAACGACGCGAACGCTTGCGCGACAATCGCCGGATGATAGCGGAATGTCGGACACGTCACGCCTGTCCCCATTGGAATTTGGATGTGCTGCCCCAACGCACCTAATAACACCCACGCAAAGCCCGAATACCCTTGATTATCCATCCAGGGTTGAAAATGATCACTCGTCCAGACCATGTCAAATCCCGCTTGTTCAGCGCGGATTCCAAGATCGATCAAACGCGGCTGCGTAAATTGTTCGTGTGATAACACAAAACCAACCGAGACCATGAAAAGACTCCTCTACTCGTCTTTTCATTAGACATCGGTTAATACAGGTTTGCATGCGCCAAAGCACCTAACACTCAGCGCCTTTTGAAGTGTCTTTGTTAAGGCAGTGTCGCGGGTTTTTTCTTAGAGTAAATGCGCTTTCTCAATATCAGCATAGTCATACGCGAGTTCGCGCCATGCCTTGCCCAACCGCTTGAAGCCTTCTTCAATCTCGGTCGGTTTTTGCGCGGCGAAATTCAGCCGTATCTTATAGCTGCCCGATCCATCGGTGAAAAATACGCTGCCGATGCCATAGGCGACGCCCATTTGAATCGCCGAAATATACAATTCGCTCGCCGTTGGACCCGATTTGGGCAGTTCAATCCACAGATACAAGCCGCCTTCGGGAATATCGAACTTAGAACCCGTCGGCAAAAAGCGGCGCGCTGCATCGACCGCGACATCGCGGCGGCGACGCAGCTCGCGGTTATTGCGTTCAAGCTGCTTCGCCAGCACGCCACGTTCCAGCATCAGATGAATCGCGCGTTGATTTAAGCCCGGCGTCGAAATATCCGCGCTTTGTTTAACACGTATCAGCCGTTCTAAATGCGTCGTGTTGGCGATGACATAGCCGATTCGCATTCCCGGCAGCAGATTTTTCGTGAACCCGCTCGTATGAATGACTATCCCATTTTCATCGAGCGCCTTGAGCGGCGGCACTGGGTCGCCTTCATAACGAAATTCGTGATACACACTGTCCTCTAACAAGGTCAGGTGATAATCGTTCGCCAGATTCAGAAGTTGGCGGCGGCGGTGGATCGGCATGACATGCCCCGTCGGGTTCTGGAACGTCGGCATTACATACAGCAGACGCGGGTGATGATCGAGAATGATATTTTCCAGCACATCGAGTCGAATGCCATCCTCATCCATCGGTATCCCCATCACCTGCACGCGGCGTGTGCGCGCGATGTCGAGCATCCCCAGATACGTCGGGTTTTCGGTCAGCAATAAATCGCCTTCGCCCAGAATCGCCTGCACGATCAAATCGAGCGCTTGCTGCGTGCCACCCGTGATCAAGACTTGATCCGGGTTGCACTGAATGCCCAGTGCGCTCACATAATCGCGTACAGTCGCGCGCAGCGGTGCGTAACCTTCTGGCTGTTCGTAACCGAGCGCGCGCGCGCCGTCGCGGTCAAGCACGATATTGAGCGCATCTTTGAGGTGATGCACCGGGAAAAATTCGGGCGGCGGTACGCCATGACTGAAGTTGATCACGCCCGGTTTGCGCGCCAGCCGCATCATCTCGCGCAGGCTGCGATCTGGCATGAGCGGCGCGTCAAGCGGGTGATGATGTCCATTTCCGTTCGATTGCATTAGGTGTTGTACGGGTGCATCGCTCTCGGCGTGTTCGCCCGCGACGAACGTGCCGCGTCCCGCGTGCGCGCTCAGATAGCCTTCGGCGCGCAGTTCTGCATAGGCGTTGACCACGCTGATACGACTGATGCTCAACGTACGCGCCAGATCACGGCTGGCGGGCAGGCGCGTGCCAGCCGTCAGCATACCGCTGTCAATTTGCGCGCGTACATATCGAATCAACTGCCGATAGATCGGTTCTTCACTTTCCCGATCCAGCGGGATATGAAAGTTTGAGGCGACCAAGTGTTCGTCTCCGAAAGGTGCTTTACGTATTCGAGCCTGATTCTTAAGGTATCGGGACGGATCAGTCCATCGATAAGTCCATTATAGACCAAAATGGTCTTACAGAACATCAGACTATTACCCGTCGTCGAAAAGCAAAAAATATGATCTAAAGCATTGCCGTCGGGGCGCACCGTGCTGTGCCCCGACGCAAAATGTGACCAACATAACGCAAAGATGCGAAGACCCGCCCGCATCGTCTATTCGCCCCCGTCTCGTGCCCCGCTTCCCCAAATAATCTTGTCGGTGATGATGCGTACAGTCATAGCGCCGCGCACTGTGATTTGACACGACAAACGTGGGTAACCAAATCGTTTCGCCAGTTGATCATGCCAGTGGGTCGGGTCGGGCGCGCCTGCTTCGATCAAAACGCCGCACGTCGCACACAAGCCGCGCCCACCACAGTTGAGCGTCCGCGTGAGCGGCGCATACGGTGAAATACCCGCGTTGAGCAGCGTTCGCCGCAGATTCGCGCCATCGACGACCGTCAGGCTGCGCCGCTCGTCATTGATGAGAACGTTTACTTCGTAATTCATCGGTCGCACTCCCTATTGCCTACATATTTTGTAACTTTTTCGTCAAATCTTGACTCCACCATGCAATTGTGAGGTACGATAATGTGGTCGAGCGCAAAACATCACCACACAAGCATACGTGCAGCGTTGACGTTTTACCTGTAATCTCATGCGCGATTAACATCTAATCACTAACTTAAAGCGTATATCATCTTTGTGAGTGTCTGTTCAATTGAAAGGGTGTCAATTATGAATTTAGGTCCTGGTGAACTCCTGATCATTCTGTTGATCGTGTTGGTGCTGTTCGGCGTCGGACGCATTAGCAGAATCGGCGGTGAATTGGGCAGCGCGGTCGCGAATTTCCGTAAAGGCATGAATGCGGGAAAGACCGAAACCGCCGCCGACATCACCACCCCGCCGCAAGTCTAAACCTGCACGGACACAGACAAGGGCGGTTGCGATGGACTTTTTAGGCATTGGCGGTTTGGAACTGGTCGTCATTCTGGTCATCATGGTCATTGTGGCAGGTCCTAAACGCATGATCCAATGGTCGTATATTCTGGGGCGTGAACTGGCGAAAGTCCGCAAGATGTGGGGCGAAACTGCCAAAATGCTGCAAAAAGAATTCGACACGGCGGGCATCGATATTAAAGTGCCCGATCAAGTGCCGACCCGCGCCAACTTGCGCACCGAAGCGATGAAGATGCTCGCCCCGATCACCAAGCCCATGCAGGATGCGATGGACGAGGTCAAAGGCGATATCAACGAAGTCAAAAAGACCGCCGCTATGATTCCTGGTGTCAATACGGTCGGGACAAAGCCGGGCGCGTCCAAGTATTCCCCGGCACCCAAACCGCAGCCCGCCGAAACCGTGCCTGCTCCTGTGAATGGGAATGGCACGGCGCCCGCACAAACCGGCGACTTCGGCGCATGGGGGACAGGCAGCGGTTCGGAATAAATTACATGGTAGACAGTGATAAGTTTACGGAGCATTTCCTCCCCCTACCTGAAAATGGTGAGGGGGTTGCTATCAATTCTAAAACCGGTTCATTTATTGCGGTGTCTCACCAGCATGTTCTGAATACGATGTAATTGACTATAGTCAAGCTGATTTTCTCGGACTAAAAGTTCGATCAAGTGTTCAAGCTTGATTGGATTTCCCGGCGGAATATTTGTGACAAGGCGTTCGATTTCGGATTCGACCCGAGTGCCGAGCGACTCGGGTTCGACAACAAGCCGTTGTTGCATCCAGTGAATTTGTTTGATTAAGTCGTCCCACGGCGGTTTTTCAGAGCGTTTTGAAGTGAAATCGAGCGCCTGAATTTTGCGGAGTTTAATATGAACGTCACTGTCGTCAAAGTTGATAGGGATAATGTGTTTGCCCCGCCCTAGCGCGTAACACCACTCATAATTCACGTATTGAGACTGCGTTGCTTCTGGCGTGATGATTACGACAACAATTCGACAGGCGTTGATCGCATCGTCGATTGCCTCCTCCCATCCCATACCTGGCGAAATATTGCGCCTGTCACGCCAGTAGGTGATTGCAGGTTGCGCACGTTCAAATTCTCTTTCCATGACGTCTACAAAGTATCGGACACGTTGCTCGAAGCGGTACGAAATAAAGACATCATGCAGACTCTTGCTCGTTGCGTAATCAGCCATGACAATGCAACTCCACAAAACTATCAAAGGCTTGCACGATCTGATTTTTCTCGACGACGAATTCTTGATCACTGGCGGCAGATATATAAACGATATCATCGTCTATCATGAAATAGACCAATCGATTCACATCCCCATTGTAACGAAGTAATTGAAACACGATTTCATCACGGCAGTTTTCGTTCAGCTCTGTCAATCGGCAGATAGGTTCACGAATCGTGGAACGATACAACATGTCATTTCACCTACGATTCACATGTTTCAATGGCATCATTAATGATCTTTGGAAGGTTTTCTATCAGATGGAAGACAGCCTGACGAAACCGATAATAGTCGTCCAATAAGCCTTCAGTGGCTTGGTCGCATTTAATCTGATGGAACGCGTATAATTCTTCCTCTTCATCGACTCCAAATATAAGAAAGCTATTTTCATTGCTTAAGCGGAGAATCTGAAGGATGATGCACTCGCGTTTCTTCTTGTCTTGCGGCAGTCGATTTCGCTGCAAAAAATAATGGCGTGTTGCCAGACGTTCATGTTCTACAAGGAAGGTTTCGATATCCACGGTCGTTTGTGCGTTTATGGGGATATGTTCAAGAATTCGCGCTGGATTTCCGCCTCCGTTGGCATACACTTCTGTTTGCAGTGGACTCTGCTGTTGCAACCAGGTTGCCAGAAATTTGAAATTCGTCTGCTGTATCGGTGACGGAATCATGTGGGGTCATATCCCTACTTAAGTTTACGAAGGCGTTCGAAAGCGTTCGTAAGAATCGGATCGTTTGTATGCAAAGCCAATTCTGCAGCGCATCGAGGAATCTTGATGCGGTGTGAATCTTCTTTCTCAGCGACAGCGGTTAGCTCACGAATATGAGTGAGACTTTCGGGCGAAAGCGTATCTTTTCTCCCAGAACGCAAGCGAGAAAACTGCGCCAGCAATAGTGGATCGCGGGTCGTAAGACCGGGCTTGTGCCTGTGTGCTGTACGTCGATTGGTTTCTGCCAGTTCTTTGGTTGAGTCTACTGCAATCTCATATTCAAGGTATATCAGTCGCGTAAATAGTTCAGACATCTCAGGCTGATAAAGGGTTCCGCCCAGGTCGACGTATTCGACCAAGAGTCTACCCACGAAATGGCGAAGCTGACGCACATAGGCAATGTTTCGCATCTGCGTTTTTGTGAGCGCATCGAATGCGTCCATTAGATAAAATAAGTCGTTTTCTAACGACTCGATTGTTGTTGAATTCATCTTTCACCTTATAGCTTTACAACCGACATCACATTCTGAGAATTTGCTTAAGAATCGCAAAAGCATCCGGCGTGATACGCTTGGCTTTGTGCAGCTTATCGATTGATGACACCTCGTGCCAATGTTTGGATGACCCAATTCTCTCACTAACTTTCTCAAGCTCAAATTCTACTATTCTACCCTGAAATTTGCATTGTGCTACAACGATCTGATCACGAATAGGCTCAGGTTTGTGAGAGAGATCAATCATGTCACTGTTGTCAGGGTTTGGGTACAAATAAAAGGCACTATCATACGTGCTTGGAGGATTGCCGATGCACTGCCTCACGAAATACTTTTTTTTTGCTGTAGTGCTGTTTTCAGCCGCTCAACGGCTCTCAGCTCGGAAAGTGGAGATAGAGGACCATTGGCAAAGGGGAAAATGGCGGGAAAAGACGCCGCTACTTCGGAATGATTCCACCCCCCACCAAAAATATCGCTTTCCAACTTTTGAAACAGCCGCTGAGACGATAAGGGAGTGAGATGATAGGTATAAGGATTGCTGTTCGGGACGCGAAACGCTTGGAAATTGCTACCTGGCGGCGCGATGAGGAGCGCTGGAAAATTACTCACGTCTTTATTGTAAAGCTCCATGTATTCTGTACGGACATCATTGATTTGACCACACAAAGCATACATTTGTTCTAAACTTAATGCCCGATCATGCGGACAAACAAATACCAGTGCTTTCCATGGAGTTTCCCCGTCTTCGTTGTAATCGAGAAAAATGCTGTCCTCCGGTCCTGGAGTAATATTAACCGAACCCGCATTTTGAGACCCATTGAAAATTTGCTGAAACGCGCTTGTCAAGGTTGGACGCAATTTGCTGTCTGAGCGAAACAATGCGTTTGTATATGTGTGTGCCGACATATTCAAGTACGGCTGACGTTCGCGGGCAACTTGGTAATATGTATTAAACACAAAATGGATGTTTGCGAGGTCATCGGGCGCAATCGCGTAAACAGGTCTGCCATCGATGATGGTCGCCTGCACGAATTGGTGAAGCTCATCGTTCACAAGTTCGTCAACATCGTTCGCGTACCCCTCACCCACAATCCGCAGCACTTGGTCTCTTGGAATATAATGCTTATCTACAGGGTTTGAATTAGGACGATATGACACGTGCCATAAGGCATAAAGAAAATTTCTTCGGATGTAAAGCGGTGCTGTCCAATTACGAATTAACGTGGTGTCGATAGAAACAATAGCTTGTTCAAGAAAATGATCGATCATGATAAACCATTTACAATGAAGGGCGATAAGTTGGAGTATCACATTTCTACAATACAAATGCAACTAAATTGCCTAAAAACTGACTTAGAACATGTTCGAAATAAACGTTTTTGTCCTTTTCCGTCGTCTCTACGCATCACGTTTAATCCCTAACCCAATCCAAACTTTTGCGTTCTATCCAACTCTCCGTATGATTAGAGAGACTTTTTCATATTGAATGCGGCAGGCAGTAGGGTAGGGATCACGAT
>Ga0163147_10001017_pt1 | contig 43590 bp, 30 predicted proteins | sample OliLakLV19MP6G1_FD_148597 | JGI IMG/M metagenome (GOLD analysis project Ga0163147, IMG submission 148597) | Freshwater microbial mat bacterial communities from Lake Vanda, McMurdo Dry Valleys, Antarctica- Oligotrophic Lake LV.19.MP6.G1 | ecosystem: Environmental > Aquatic > Freshwater > Lake >...
CAACTGGGCGATGGCGATTTTCATGGGGTAAAATTCAGGTTTTTCAGGGACAAATGCACAGTTTTCTCAAGTCCGGTTATTGATTTACATAAAGAAGCAGATCACCAGCCCTTCCGTGTCCCCCTTGCGAAAGGAAAATAGATCGATGTGCGCAGAAAGCCAGTTTAATTTTCTCCGTGTACTCTGTGCTCTCCGTGCGAAATGAAAATAAAAGGATCAGCGAGGTGCGAAATAAAGACAGGCTCAATGTTGCACAACCACTTTCTCTTGCTGAACTAACACTCCATCTGTATATAAAAGGACAAAATAAAGACCGGATGGCAGACCACTTGCATCTATAAATTGACCATTGTTTTTTGAAATCATTCGTCCTTTAAGATCAACGAGGGTTATTTGGAGCCCTACTAAAAGTGAAGGATCTTGGATTTTGATATAAATTTCATCGGAGGCTGGATTTGGAGAAATGTCAAATCTATCTTTTGAAACGGTAGGCACATTTGGTGCAGATACCATCATCGTATCGCATAGAGGATCACCCAGTGCTCCGAGACGGTAGTTTGGAAAGTGAGGTAAGGTGAAATTATTTACAAAGGGAAATTTCAGAGTATGCTGCTCAAATCTGCAGTCAAGCCCTTTTTTATTTGGTTCCTGGATGATATGAAGCCATTGGGAGCCATTGCTGACATTCATAAATATCCTGTCATCGGGTGTGCGTTCCATATAGAAAAAGCGGGTAGCCAGAGGATCTGCAAATCCATCATATTCTCCAATCAATTCAAGACTGGATTGGATATCTTCTGCATTTGCATCAACTTGGTATAGACTGGTGAGGGTATTGACATAAATGAATTTGCCATCAGGAGAAAATTCACAACCCCCGATGATATTATCAGAAGGAGGTGTGATTACTTTTTCGAAGTTGCTTAAAGTTCCGTTGTGACGATCAAAGTCATACAGGAAAAGTCCATTGAGTGGATGAAACCAGGCAAAATGACTGCCATCAGACGAAAACTTACCTTGCCCTGCTTCGGCAAAATGATGTGTTGTGTCACCAATAAATTGCTTTCCAACATAAACCGGTCCATCTTTACCAAGTAAAACGATATTGAATGAATTCGACCAGCGGTCAGGTGTAATAAGCCACCAGTCCATGCCATTTGCATTTTTTGTTGCAGTGACAGGGGTACCAATCATGGAAGTATCAATGAAGACTGGAATATTCTTCAACAAAACTTCACCTTGTCCTCCTGGAGAAGCCATCTTTATTTTGGCGTAATTGAATCTATCTATCTGGACAAGAATAACTGGATCAGGATCGGCATTATATGTCGTGCTCAAATAGAACACATGATAGACAGAGTCATTGTAAGTATCTGGAATGCAAATCATATTCTGAAATCCTCCATAGCCATATTCTGGGCAGAAAATCCCATAATCGATGTCCGATGAATTTAACGAATCTCCGTTGATGAGTTCTTCATTCTCTTTATTGAGCAAAAGACAGCCATTTGAATAAAACATTAGTTCCCCTTGCTTATTACATATAGATAAGTTTTGAAATGGATTCCTTACATATTTTGGATGGGGGTCCATAGTTAGTGGAGTGGTATTGAAATCAATTACAAATCCACCATGTCGATCTGTAGTTGTATCAAAATCGATTCCTCCCATGACCCATATATGATTATATTTCAATCCACAATAATCTTGCCCTATTAAATTATTAGTCAAAAGAATTCCGACGAATAATTTACAATATGTAAGGAACCCTTTCACTTTTAAGCTTTTGAAATGATAAGTTTGTGAATCGAGTATTTTCCATCCTGAGTTTTTAACTTGATAAAATAGATCCCAGGAATCAAACTTGTTGTTTCACATTTAGCAATATTCTCATCGATCTTGATTTGTATAAAAAGGCGTTTTCCAGTAATATCAAATACTTCAATATTTGCTATTTCATCAGAGGAAGTAATTTTAAACCCTTCAGAGGCAGGGTTTGGGCTAACCATTATTGAAGGAGATAATAATTTCTGACTACTTCTAGGATTGATATAATCACACATACCTTCATTATCGTAATACCTGTTAGTGGAGTCGATTCTGATCAATGATCGGGCATGATAAACAGGGTCGCCATATCTATCTGGACAATTCATGGCTAGATCAAATAAATCGACAGTGGATGTCAGTGAATCATTCTTTGCAAAATCTAGAAATTCCAGCAGCGTGAACTGAAGATGCTCCTGCCACGAGGAATCAGGACTAATCGATGAAATGTAGTCAATGGCATTTTCAATATTCGCTCCTTGGTTGACTGAGATCAAAGAATCCTTATCAAGATAATTGCATTCAAGCAGATATATGGAGTCATGTTGCAGTATCATTTCATTCAACAGAGAATCATTGTTCCTGTCTTCTAAGATGAGGCTGTCAAGTAGATTAATTTGATCAAAGTAGGTTGACATTTCAGCAGGAAAATCTTCAAGCACACTTAAGAACCCACCGTTGTATTTTAGGGCGACAGTTAAGGAATCGTAAGCATTGGAAAACTTTCCTATGTTGAGAGATTTATGTGTATTCAAGAATGTGTTAATTGGTGTTGGAAGCAAAGTGCTAGATACATCCTTAAGTCTTCTAAAAGTATTGAATCGGCTCATCCAGCTTAGGGGATTGTCAAAATACTCAAATCCAAAATTCCCGGCAATCACCTCAAGATCGAGACTATCCCAAGCTGCCAATTGAGAATAATATCCTATACCTTCTGGGCAAATTTCTTCATTAGAGCAATAGAAGGATGTGCCAGACTCATCTGTAAACCAATTAACATCTTCAGTTAATATTGATGGTGGCTCAAAAAGAGGATTATCTTCACTATCATAATAGAATCTGGACTTTAGACTAAAATTGCCAGGTCCCTCATGCACTGCAGCATAATCATAATAAGTGCCCTCCCAAATATTGCCATGGTGTTCCTGTATGCCTATCATTGTGGTACTCCCCAGGAACAATCCCTGCCAAAGATCAGCAAATATATTTCCACGAAGCAAGCTTTTACCTGTGTTTTGACTCGAAACCTTGATGCCATATCTAAAGTCTGTAACTTCATTACAGCTAATATCAAAGTTATTTGCACCTTCAAAGTAGATGCCTGATGACATATGAAAATTACTTTCTAAAGGTTCAATGTCACCTGTTAGAAAGTTGCAGGACACAAGTGGACTTTTGGATCCATCTAAATATATACCAAAAGCATCATCTTCAGTGTAAGGTTCTACAACAATGGTATTGTTCATAAAAGCATTCTGATGGCCAGCCCGATTTAGAATGCCATACCTTGCATCACCTACGGTTATAAGGTTATTTTCAATATTCCAAAATAATGGAATAGGAAAATCATTTATTTCTACGCACGCAGAGGCATCACCGTTTCCACTTACATTTATTTCATTGTTTGTTACACTCCCAGTGGTGGGCACACATAGGTTAAGAAGTAAACCAATGTCAGTTGCAATGATAGAATTGTCATCAACGGTTATTTTACGGTTTTTGATTTTGCTTAATTCAATACCAATACTGACTTCATTCATGGTCAAACCTGAAACCTCAATAGCACCTTTGTCATTGTATATACCGACATCGCAGTTTTCAAAGTGATAATTATAAAATGGAGGTGACACACCGATCGTGTTGCCATTTATTCTCGCAAATTTACCATTGCTGATATGGATGCCATATCCTTCTATCTTGGTGCTAATTGATGGATCGTTGCTGATGTTCTTAAAGAAGGCATCTGCCATAACTAATGAAGCATGATCTAAGACTATACCGTTTGTCAGGTTTTCAAAATAATTGGCATTGTCATTTGCGCTAACTGATCCCGGTAAAATAAAGGAAGAAAGGTAGCTGGCAAGAATCCCTGCATATGGTTTTGATCCAGGTGTAGGTGTCTGACCTTCAAATGGAGGAAGCATTTCACCTGATCCAATAAAAAGGTTGTTATAGAAGGCATCGATAATAACATACGAATCTTCAGGCTCCTCCGGACTTGATTGATACAAGATTGGAGAGATATATAGACCAACATAATTATTTAAAAAGATAGATTCATGTGAAGATATTTTAGCGCCTCTTTCAGCTCGAATGCCATATTGTGCGTTTTCAATTGTACATTCGTTCAATATTAAACGGCCTCCTTTCTTTACATAGAATCCTTTCCACATTTTATCACATGATTTGATTATAGCATCATTCAGGTAAAGGGTGCTTCCATCTTCGATGATGAGTTCAGCGCCAGCTCCCATAATAATAGCACCGTTGCCAGCATGATTATAGATGCAGTAGTCAGGAACGTCAAAGATTATTTTATTCGGGACATATACTCGTTGCTTGGTAGTTGAATTACATGCAGTGTTCGCCCCGCCTGTAAGGGGAATCAGAGCTGCATTGTTGAAGTAGTCATCTATGATATCGGAGGCATAAATGTAGCTATTGAGGTTTGCATTTCTATTGGCTGTAGGATCTAGATCATAGGTATGCGTTCCAGCTACACTATTCGATTTTTTTGTGACCCTCACGACGAATGAATATGTATTGCCACTGGCCCAAGTAGTGGCAATCATTGAATAATTATATGATACGGACTGTCCGTTAGAGAGAACAGGAGTTTCAAATTCAATGACATCAAAATCTCCAATCAATTCCGGATCATTATCAGGAAGATTTCCAAAGTCATAATAATCAAACTCAATATCTTCCGGAGCAATCCGAACCAAAAAGGCGGAAGAAGTTCCACTACACGTGATGTCAAGTGTAAATGGTATCTGGTCACAGTATCCTTGAAATATAGATGAATTGCCAGGACCTGCTGTGAAAGTAAATCCACTTTGACTGTGCAGATATGAAAGTGGTGAAAGCACCATTAGAAATAGGACTGGAATGAAAAAGCGTAGTTTGGAAAGTTTAAATTTTACTGAATTAAGCAATGGAATCTTAGTATCAGAGCACCTCTTTCGATGCAATACGTTGATAATCAATAAATTGGTACGGGGGGGGTAATTTGTGGTTGATTTTTTGACATTTTCATATTAAATAAATTTAGGTTACATAGAAAATAAAGGAGATTTAAATGCAATGAATCTGTAAACAAAGACAATACTGCCTGAGGTAAGGAAAAATAAATATGATGAGGTAAGACTATTTTTGATGGCTCATTGACGTGCGGTTTTTTAGGGTAGTAATTCTCGTATTGTTGCTACGACTAAAACAAATATAGTATTTCTGAATTGGAATTTCAAATAAATTTTATACTATGATGCATATGCGCCATTTTATAATAGCACATTTAATTTCTCCTGCACAGGAGTCTAAAATATCAGTATCATTTTAAAGTGAATGTGTATAGGCGTGTTTTATATCTATGCACCAGCTTCATTCACTTCGGCTAACTTTTTTAGCATTAATTATTTTTCCTATTTTCCTCAGCCCCTTGTTCCTTTGCTCCATTATCCCTTACCCTATACCCTTCGGCCCCTTTAGCCCTTTCAGCCTCTTCCGCCAACCGGTCATCACACATTGACACCGAAAACCTTACCTTTGCCCTCCCGCATACCGTATGAGTCAATATATCGTTTCCGCCCGCAAATACAGGCCCCACACCTTCGACAGTGTGGTAGGGCAGGGACATGTCACCGATACACTGACCCATTCCCTGCTGTCAGGACAAGTGGCCCATGCCTACCTCTTCTGCGGACCTCGAGGGGTCGGCAAGACCACAGTAGCCCGGATCCTGGCCAAGGCCATCAATTGTGAAAACCTATCCAAAGAAGGTGAAGCCTGTAATGTCTGCCCTTCCTGTAAAGCGTTCGATATCAACAGCTCCTTCAATATTTTTGAGTTGGATGGAGCGTCAAATAACTCTGTGGAAAACATCCGGGCACTGGTAGAACAAGTTCGGGTGCCACCATCACAGGGTAAATACAAGGTCTACATCATCGATGAGGTACATATGCTCAGTCAGTCTGCCTTCAACGCATTCCTCAAGACGCTTGAAGAGCCACCTCCCTATGTAAAGTTTATCCTGGCGACGACGGAGAAACACAAGATCCTGCCCACCATTCTTTCCAGGTGCCAGGCTTTTGATTTTAGACGCATCATTGTGCCGGAGATCGCGGCGCATCTCAGATCCATCTGTACGACGGAGAGTATTCAGGCGGAAGACGAAGCCCTTGTCATTATTAGCCAGAAGGGCGATGGTTCCTTGAGAGACTCCTTGTCCATTTTTGACAGGATCGCGAGTCAGTCTAAAGGCAATATCACCTATGCGGGTGTACTCGAAAGTCTGCAGCTACTTGATTACGATTATTTTTTCAGGATGACTGACGCTTTGATGCGTGAGGATATGACAGACGTATTTCTGACCCTGGCAGATATTCAGAAACGTGGTTTTGAAGGAGAAGCTTTTATAGGTGGGTTTTCAGAGCATCTGCGCGATGTGCTGTTATGCAAAGACACAGCTACCGCCACTTTGCTCACGCATGGGGATAAAATAAAAGCAAGGTATATGCTCCAGGCTCAGGCTATCCGTAAATCTTCTCTGATCACTTACCTCGATCTGATCAATCAATGTGAAATTAACTACAGCCGCGCCCTCAACAAATGGCTGCACATCGAGATGGCTCTGGTCCGTATGTGCTACATGCACCGCCGTCAGGATAATGAAACGATCGCTCCTTCAGGGGCCGAAAAAAAAAAGCCTGATCAATCAGTAAGTTTTCTTCCACCAACACCAAAGCCTGAAAACGGAAACGCAAAGGCTGAAGAAGTTCCAGACGCTATGCCGGAAATAACGACTAAGGATGCGTATCAAGAGCATAGGGAGCCTGTTGTAAAAAAGGAAAGCACACCACTTCAATCTTTGTCTGGTAGTGTTGGTTCGCTAGCCGATCAGTCATCCGACTTAGCCATTCCTTCACTCAAAGGATTAGGTAGCCTGCGGAAGAAGGCCGAAGACCAGCATGAAGAGGAAAAGAAAAAAATTCCAGTACTCGCGCTCTCGCCATTACTTGATTTCTGGAAGGAATATATTGAAAGCCACTCTTCTCCATCGCTCAAGCAGACCATGCTCGAAGCTATTGTAGAGATTAAAGGCGAAAAAACAATCTGCATCCGTACAGGTCACCAGACTGGAAAAAACAGGATAACCGCTGAGTCTAATCTACTCGATGGCCTGCGCAGCCTGGTGAGAATAGCAGAACTCCAAATTGTCATCGATATCGATCCGGATCTCGACAAAAGCCGTGACCTGATCAAACCCAAAAAACTCCTCTCTAATCGCGAAAAATTTGAACTCCTGTCAGCGAAGAATCCATTGATCAATGCCCTCAGGGATAAACTTGATCTTATACCGGATCAAGAAGATTAATCATTGAGAGTTGTGAATTGTGAGTTGTGAATTGTGAGTTGTGAGTATTATTTGCAGCCGGAGGCTGCACTATTTCCTTCGTGCCATGCGTCTGACGTCTGCGAGTCTGACGTCTGCGAGTCTGGCGTCTCCCATTTCATCCAACCCATGCAGCCTGAGGCTGTCTTATTTCCTTCGTGCCATGCGTCTGAAGTCTGCGAGTCTGGCGTCTAAAGCCTGGCGTCTCCCAGTTCATCCTACCCATGCCACAATTCACAATTCACAACTCACAACTCATATCTTTATCCGCACCTTCCCCTCCGTCAACTTTATAGTATCCAGCGTGGTTTGTCTCTTGTATCCTGCGCCTTCCGGATCTATGTTTTGTTCAAAGCCGGTAGCACCTGTGACAGCTTTATCCTGCAGTTTATTCGTCAATCTATTAAGGCCGCCAAAGGCCGTGGCAGATGTTTTTTCTTTCCAGATGGAGCCTTCTAGCGTTACATTGAAAGTGATATCCTGATACCCGTCAGGTCCATTGACAACATCAATAGTTTCTCCGTTAAAGGCTGACTCACCTACGTGATATTCCATTCGTGGTGTTTTGGTTTCTTCTACATATTTCACATACGCTATTCCTTTGTACTTGCCGGTGAGGTAGGCGGCATTAATGCTGTCGCTTTTTTTATAGTTTTCATCCTCACCGATGATGAGGTATGAACCCGGCTCGTTCAGATCTCTGCCATCAAACGATCCCAGCCAGATGCGCAGGGATATATCGGGACTGATGGCATTGCCGGTGATATAGCCGTATGCACCGATCTTGATGCGGTGGGGCTCCGTTTTGTATTCCTTACTATTGACCAGCACGGACATGGTGTTCGGATTTCCTTCCTGGCTGAATAGGGAATCGGTGCTGATCGCCAGTACCATCAAGAGGAATAGATTTTTCATAGCTTATTTTTTGAAGAACAAACATCCAAAATTAGGTATTAATTGCAGGGAGGGCCAAATAAATCAATGGTCACATCCAATAGTTTATCCATGAAACAATAGAATAGAAAGTTTTTATTCGCGTTTTTGTGAATCTATGATTTGTAGAGTAATTATTTGTCTTTTCCAGGATCCTTACGGATATAAAATGGGTGAGGGTCATATCTTGCGGTCATGTACCGTCTGCTCAAATTTTTCCTCTTTCGTATAGACCCTGAGAGCGCCCATCATATCACCATGTGGTGGTTTATGCTGGTGCTTAGGATCCCGGGCGGAAAAGCGCTATTTAGGGCTCTATTTCAGGTGCATCATCCTTCATTGGAAAGAACAGTGGCGGGGATGAAATTTTCAAACCCGGTTGGGCTAGCGGCAGGTTTTGATAAAAACGGACTTTACCTCCATGCTATGGCAGCGCTCGGTTTCAGCCACATTGAGGTAGGCACGATCACTCCGGTAGCTCAGGCTGGTAATCCGAAACCCAGACTTTTCAGGCTTATACATTCAAGAGCGCTGATCAACAGAATGGGTTTTAATAATGATGGGGTAGAGGTGCTGGCAGAAAGGCTTGAGAAAAAAAGACCACCAGGGCTGATCGTGGGTGCCAATATCGGAAAAAACAAAACCACCCCTAACGAAGACGCGGCCTACGACTACCTGATTTGCTTTGAAAGGCTATACCATCTCGTAGATTATTTCACCATCAACGTTTCTTCACCTAATACGCCCGGCCTACGTGCTCTTCAGGATAAAGAACCTCTTACAGAACTATTGACCGCTTTACAGACAAATAATCCTGACGACAAACCCGTGTTTTTGAAAATAGCCCCTGATCTCACCCTTGAGCAACTCGATGAAATCGTGGACATCATCATGGAGACTAACCTCACCGGTGTGATTGCAACTAATACGACGATCACCAGGAGCGGGCTGTCTGAGTCAAAAGAGATGATTGATTCCATGGGCGCTGGAGGTTTGAGTGGCGCCCCGCTGCTAAATATGGCCGTTTCAGTTGTCAAACATCTAAAAGAGAAAAGCAATAATCGCTTTGTAGTCATCGGTGTTGGCGGAATTGAAGATTATACGGGGGCAAAGAAACATCTTGATGCAGGTGCAGATTTAATCCAGGCTTATTCCGGCCTTATCTATACAGGACCCGGATTGGTGAAAAGTATCCTCAAAAGACTGAAGACTAAAGACTGACGACGTCAGTCTCATGACGCAGGAGTTTTGGTCGGGTGCACCTCGACCCACTTAACCACCCCCTTACCCCATAAACTTATAAACTTATAAACGTATAAGCTCATAACCCCATAAGCTTATAAGCCTATCTGTATACCTCCCTGAATCAGAGGATTATATATCATCCTACCCTTTATCCCCTACATTTCATATTACGTTAAAATGATATGGTATCCTTTTTGAAAGTTAATACGTCAAAGGGCTTAACTAAAACTAAGATCTAAACATAAAGCAGGCAGTCATGGAGGCTAAAGAAAGGGCAACAACAAAGAAAAACTTTGTGGGACAGGACCATTTCCTGATGGATATGAGATTCTGGCTCATCTTGCTGATGCTGGCAGCATTCGTCGGCTTCCTTATATTCCTCAATCCTGCATGATCAGATTTTGAACCTCTTTCAGACCAAAAGAAACTTATAACCGGCTAAGACACACAGCAAAACCCAGTTATAATCCCACAAACCCCAAAAACCATTTTATCACAAATACCCTTTTTAAGTCTCACCCCTTCACCTCTTTTTCTTACCGATGCCCTGTCCCATGGGCAATGCATTAGCTTTGCGACAATGAATTGTGTCACACTGGAGTCCGTTTCCAAATCCTACGGCGAGAAAATCCTTTTAGATAATATAGAGCTCAGGGTCAACCAGGGCGACAAGATAGCCCTGATCGCACAGAACGGCAGCGGTAAGACCACGCTCATGAAGATCCTCTGCGGCATTATTGCCCCAGAAGGTGAGCATGCCAAGGTGCTGGCAGCTCCCGGCATCCGCATTGGGTACCTGGATCAGGAACCTGATTTTTTACCCGGCGATACGATCCGGGATGCCATCATGAGTATTGATCTCCCTGAGATCAAGGCATGGGGCGATCACCACAAGGCCCTGGAAGGAGGTGATGCAACAGCTTTGCAGAAGGCCGCTATCGCAATGGATGATCAGCACGCATGGGATATCGAATCCACTATCATGCAGATGTTGCATCAGTTGTATATCGAAGATCTTGAAAAGCCGATCCAACAACTCTCCGGCGGTCAGAAGAAACGCCTTGCTATGGCCATGATCATTTTGTCAAGACCTGATGTGTTAGTGCTCGATGAGCCAACCAATCACCTCGATATGGCGATGGTGGAATGGCTCGAGACTTTTTTTCAGCAGCCTGATAAAACATTTCTGACCGTAACACACGACAGATATTTCCTTGACAGAGTTTGTAACCAGATCATTGAGCTGGATCGTGGCAAACTCCGCTCTTACCAGGGTAACTATTCGGACTACCTGGAAAAGAAAGCATTACTCAATGAGAATATGCAGTCTTCACAGGAGAAGGCGAAGCAATTGATGAAAAAGGAACTCGACTGGATCCGTAGGATGCCCAAAGCGAGAACCACCAAGAACAAAGCACGGATAGATAATTTTGAACACGTAAAGGCGGCCGCAGCCAGAGTGCTGTATCAGGATAGCATCAAGATGGAAATCGATATGCAGCGCTTGGGTTCTAAAATACTGGAATGTCACAACGTTGGATTTTACTATCAACCTGATAAATGGCTGATTAAAAGTTTCGATTTCAAATTTCCAACCCGCGACAGGGTAGGGATCATCGGTCCGAATGGTGCAGGAAAGAGTACGTTTATTTCATTACTCACCGGAGAATTGCAACCTACCCAGGGTAAAATCGTACATGGCGATACGTTGCGACTGGGTCATATGCAGCAGGATGGATTGAGGATACCAGTGGATAAAAGGCTGATCGATATCGTCCGCGACATAGCAGATTATATTCCACTGAAAGGTGGTGGCAAACTCACGGCCGAACAGTTACTCGAACGGTTTTTATTTCCGAGATCACAACAACAGGTGTATTATTCGCAGATCAGTGGTGGAGAGCGCAGACGATTGTATTTGCTCACGATCCTCATGGCCAATCCGAATATGCTCATTTTGGATGAGCCTACCAATGATCTTGACATCATCACCCTCAATGTGTTGGAAGATTTCCTCATGGAATATCCGGGTGTACTGATACTCGCATCGCATGACCGGTATATGCTTGATAAACTGGCTGACCATATCTTTGTCTTTGAAGGCGATGGTATCATAAAGGATTTTCCGGGAGGCTATACCGCTTACAGTATCTGGAAAGAAAGCGAAGAGGCAGAAAAGATTGTCGAAGCCGCCGTCAAAAACACATCCACACAAGAAGCACCCACTATCGACAGGAATGAAGTTCGCAAAGCCTTACGCCGAACTGAAAAATCGATCGAACAACTCGAAGCCACCAAGTTGAAACTGGAAAATAATTTTCTCCTTCCTGAGCCTTCTCTTCAGGATCTCCAGAAGTGGGACAAAGAATTGCACGCGACCATAGCTCAACTCCATGAAATAGAAACCACTTGGTTGGAGCTCTCTGAACAGCTCGAGTCTTTTGCCTGAGAGGTGTGAGATGTGTAAGACAGTGAGACCGTAAGAGGGTAAGATTTGTGAGAGAGTGAGAGGTGCAAAGCAGTGGGAGGGGATTATTTTTCGATTTTGGAAAAAATATTGAGATTTTTGGTCACATTTTGGCTGGTTGAAGACACTTATAGTTTGGGTGAAATAATTCAATTCAAACTTTATGAAGTCATATACCGCAAATCTCCTCGAGGATCTAAAAAAAGCCCATCGATCTTCTTCTGAGGATGCCGATAAGGCTACGCCTGCTTCATTTGAAATGGAAATGGAGGCTATTGAAAATTGGGTTGCAGGAAATGATCCCCCTGCTACGTTAGCAAAGCATACGGGGTTGGCTATTGAGCAATTTCCTTCTGCAGACCAATTTACGAGAGAGGATTTAATAGCAATCATTGATGCTTTCCAGGAGATGTTGTTAACATGGAATATGCAAGCCGATTTTCCATCCAATTTGCCAGCAGAAAGAGCCTATCCGCTATTGATTGGATTACTCAAAGAAGAAGCCTGGTTTTTGCCTGGAGGAATGTTGCATCATGACTTTTGCACCGGATATGCGCCTGATTGCGAATTGTTGGAATATTGCCCGTGCACGGAGCACTGGAATATATAATGTGTGACAGAGAGAGGTTTGAGGCAGCTAGGCAGTGAGAAATAGCGATGGAGTGGAATGTGTTGGTTTAGTAGAAATATTTAAAATGAAGTAATTCTCTGGGAGATGACCAATGAAGAATTCAATGAATTATTCAGGAAGCGAACAATTATCTTTGCGCTCAAGGTGATTGAATTTCTTGAGACTGTACCATTTAATTCTGCAACTCGTGTATTGTCATTTCAAATATGTAAATCAGCTACTTCTGTTGGTGCTAATTTCAGGGCTTTTTGTCGTGGCAGGTCAAGAAATGAGCGACATGCAAAGATTTGTATTGTAGTTGAAGAAGCTGATGAATCCGTTTACAGGCTTGAACTTTTCGCCCTTGCAAAATACGGAGATGAAAAACTGCTTACCTGGCTCACAACAGAGAGCATAGAATTAATTAAAATCACTACCTCTATCAAGCACTCAATGAAATAGAATGACACCCTCTCACTTTCTTACCCTCTCACTTTCTCACCCTCTCACTTTCTTACCCTCTCACGCTCTTACCCTCTCACACTCTTACCTTCTCACTTTCTTACCTTCTCACTTTCTTACCCTTTCACTCTCTTACAATCACCTGCTTCACTGTAGTCACCGTATTATCAACTTCGAGTTGAAGGATATAAACTCCAGCCGGGATATTCAGCTTTGACGGCTCGATCTTCTCCACATACTTCCCATACCCTTTCTTCTCCTCCGCTATGATTCGTTTGATGATATGACCATTCATATCCAGCAGGGATAGGCTGACCACAGATCGCGTATGGAGTTTATACGATACATATATTTCATCACTGGATGGGTTAGGATAACTTTCAAAATCTAAGGATAGAGAGGAGTTACTTTCAGGTGCTATAGCAGTTGTGAAATCCTGTCCATTGGCCAGGTGTGTCCAGATGCTTAGTTTTCCTTTTTGGAAACGCGTCCAGATAGGGCGTACGATGCCATTGTGCGCGGTGATATTGGTGTAATCACCAAAGAACACGCCTGCATTTGGCTTGAAGGGAGATTCACTGATGCGCCTGTTGTTAAACGTCTGTCCGCCATCTTTTGATAGAGCCAGGTATACATCTGTCGAATCATCATCATGGTGGCGTCGGTCATAAAAGACAAAATATAAGTATCCATTGGTTTGATCGATAGTCATCCATGTAAAAAATTGTTGTTTGCCGGGAGCGTCATCATTTACGCGTATGGGCGCACTCCAGGTGTTGCCTCCATCAGTGGATTTGGCAAGGAAGATATCGGTATCGTTGCTTCCGTTTCGCTGATCCGACCAGTTGATATAGATGGTGCCGCGATACGAGCTGTTACTGAGGTCACAGGTTGTTACGGGAAGTCCGTTGGCCCTGTAGATGCCTGAGATGGTGTAATCCCATCCTGTCGGCATCGGATCAACCGGGATATCACTATCAAGCCACGTAAGGCCTTTGTCCAATGATCGGTCGAAGACAATTCCTTCAGGACCGGCCCATGAGACATAGACTTCACCATTTGGTCCTACAGCAGGGACGGCGCCTTCTACCGTATTATCACTATCCACACAGTCACCAGATATTTTATTGATGCGCACAGCCTGAGACCATGTCTCTCCTGCATCGGTAGATTTTGAAAATAAAATAGCACTGCTGTCCTGAGGATTCTTGCTGCCGTACACATCAAACTGTGTCCAGGTGAGGTATATGGTATTGTCCGTCCGATCAATGGCGAACCATTGTTTGTCTTGTGCCTTTGTACCATTCAACCCTGTATATGAACCGTCATTCCAGGTTTGACCATTGTCAGTTGTTTTCTGACAGACTATTCTGTCGATCCAGTTGCCGGACGAAGGGTTTGAAAGATGGAAAAAATAAAAGTTGCTGTTGATATCCACAGCAATGGCCGGATCACCCCACACGCCGTGACTGGACTGTAATGTGCGGACAGACCATGTGCGTCCTGTGTCCAGGCTGATATAGTATTGGTTGATATTGGCGGCTGCGATGATGACATTCGGATGGAGGGGATCCATCATGATCGAGGGCTCGTTGGGGAAGCCCTGGTCATTGATCAGGATGTTCTGGCTATATGCTGAGCAGATACTAAAAGTCAGTAAGGTATGGAAGAGGAATTTGCGCATAATCATTAGAACGAATAAGTACGAAGAAGCGTCTTCAAAGTAAGAAAATCCGTTTTAAAACGATGCTGTTTAACCGACGGATAAAAATTCCTTTGTTCGGAGGGCAGACATTTTTTTTAAAAAATATTTTGATATTTCACAATTAAGGATATATTTGTCTTTAATAGTTCTTTCACGTTCAAAATAAGATCTTATGCACCGTTTACGTTTTACCCATTTTTTATGCTTGGCCCTTGTGGTCATTTCGCTGGTAGGCGTTACCTCCTGTACCGAGGAAAATGATCCTATCCAAACAGGAAAATCGCTGGTTAAGGATTATGATGCCAGCGTACCGCTTCAATGGAACCAGTTGTTCCTTGAAATTGATAGATATTCACCCGGCTACAGGCCTCCGGCAGCAGCGAGGATGCTTGCCTACACAGGTTTGGCTGCCTATGAAGCAGCAGTCCAGGGCATGCCGGAGTACAATTCGCTGCAGCACGAATTTCCCGGCCTACAATTACCTAAGGTTCAAAACGGCAGTGAGTATAATTGGCCGATTTGTGTAAGTACCGCGTACGCCAATATGTTTAGGTATTTCTACCCTCATATCAAGGCAGGAGATGCCTATAAGATTACAGCGCTTGAAGATAAATTCCTCGAAGAGTTCCGTGATGAGATAGCTCCGGATGTCTTGGAAAGGTCAAAACAATTCGGCTATCAAGTCGCCCAGGCCGTTTTCGCCTACAGCGAAACAGATTCTTACGGTCACGAGGCATATAACAACCCCCGACCTGCCAATTATCATCCGCCTACAACTGGTCCAAATGGAGAGAAACTCTGGCAGCCAACTTTTCCGGACTTTAGCTCGGCCTTGTTTCCGTATTGGGGTAAAGTAAGGCCGTTTGCTATGAATTCATCTGACATTATTTCTAAGCCACCTTTACCATATAGCGAAGAACCTGCTTCATTGTTCTATCAACAGGCAAGTGAAGTCAGATATATTGTCAATCTGGCCAATTTTACCACCCAATGGGTTGCTGAATTCTGGAGTGATGATTTCTTTGAATTGACCTTTGAACCTGCAGGACGTCAGGTGGCGATCGCCAATATTCTGGTGGATGAGGATAATATTCCTATGGATAGAGCGGTGGAGTTATATGCAAAAATGGGAATGGCATTAGCTGATGTTGGCATAGCCGTTTGGAATTCAAAATATATCTACAATGTCCGTCGTCCGATCGAATATATCCGTGATGTCATGGAACCCGGATGGCAAACCATCCTCAATAACCCCTTAAATAATGTTAGGAGTCTTACCCCCGAATTTCCTGCTTATCCATCAGGGCACTCAGGTTTCGGAGGCGCGGGAAGCGCTATCATGGCAGATATCTTCGGAAATATGCATCCGTATACAGACAATTGTCACCAGAATCGCAATGAATTCAACGGAGCGTCAAGATCCTATAACACGATCCTTGAAGCCGGAGTTGAAAATGCGTATAGTCGGTTAGCCCTGGGTGTTCACTTCAGGATGGATTGTGATGAGGGCATCCGATTGGGATACCTCGCCGCTACAAGAGTCAATGCATTGCCCTGGCGAAATTAAATATAGGAGATGCTGTTTTCAGTGGTGTGAAACACATCTGATATAGGGAGTAAGGGAGGGATGCCGGAAGGCATTCCTCCTGAAACTCAAACCCACGTCTGAATATCAACCTGATTCCAATTACCCTCTACCCATGTGATGTCGTTTGAAAGGAGATTCCTGGCTAGCGAGCCCTTATGTGTCATGATCTAAATAAATTTTACTATCAATTCTTGGCTTCTTATGTAACCTAAATTACGTTAAAATGGAATCTTCAGGTAATGCAAAAGGCAATGGGACCAACGGGTCAGTACCAAAGAGTATTTCTTATTTTATGAATACCCAAAATTGGTGGGGGCCACTAACCTTCATTGCCATCATCAGCTTGCTCGGTGTGGGAATGATCGGATTTCAGACCTACAATGATGCGCCACCGATGGCCGGGTTTGTCTCCAGCAAAGGAGATGTACTGATCACCAAGGAATCAATCATCACAGGTCAAATCGTATTCCATAAATACGCACTGATGGAGTACGGTAGTTTCTTTGGCGATGGCGCACAGCGCGGGCCTGACTTCACAGCAGAGGCACTTCATCATGTGGCTGAATTTATGAAAGAGTATAAGATCAGCAGATTCAAGGAAGAAAAAGGTGTGGCTCCGGATATGATGGAAGCGAAAATCTTCGGCGAGCTGGTGAAGGAGGAACTGAAAGTAAACCGGTATGACAAAGCCACCAACACGGTAATGTTGTCCGATGCTCAGATCTATGCTCTGGACAAACTGAATACCTATTATACTGATATCTACATTGATAAAAATACGGATGATCATTTTCCGCCTGTAGGCTATATCGCAGATCGGCAGGAGGTTACTAACCTTAGCCGCTTTTTCTTCTGGGGTGCTTGGGTTTGCGTCACACAACGTCCCGGGAGTGAATATAGCTATACGCACAACTGGCCTTTCGATCCCGGCGCAGGGAATACACCCACATCTCCCGTCATTCTGTGGAGTGTGCTTGGACTGCTTGGATTTGTGCTTGCCTGCGGACTTGTGCTTTATTACATAGGACAATACAATCAATTACCCAATAAATTCTTCAAGCCGCCTGTGCGCGACTTGTTCACGATTGAAAAGGTCAGGAATTATGCACCTACTAAAACACAACGGGCAACCTTCAAATTTTTTTTCGTAGCTATTTTGTTATTCTTCCTTCAGGTGACCAGCGGGATTATCACCATCAATGATTTTATAGATTTTTTAAGTTACGTCGGGATCAATATCGCCGGCGATTTTCCGGTCACAATCTCCCGTAGCTGGCATCTGATGCTGTCTTTGTACTGGATATCTACGTGTTGGATCGCTTCTTCTATTTTTATTCTACCCATTCTATCCAAAAAAGAAGTTCCGGGACAACTCAGGTTGATCAATATCTTATTTGTCTTGTTGTTCATCCTCGTTGGTGGATCTCTGACCGGTATGGTTATGGGTCCGCTGGGTATGATGGGAGAATGGTCTAATTTCCTTGGCCACCAGGGCTGGGAATTTGTTGATTTTGGTAAAGCATACCAGATCCTGTTGATGGGCATTTTCATCCTATGGGGAATTGTAGTCTACAGAGGCATCAAACCGGCATTGGTCAAGCACGAACCCTGGAATCTTCCAAACTGGATTTTGTATTCTGTCATTGGGATTCCGTTCCTCTTTTTGTCGGGGTTTGTTGCGCAACCGGAGACCAATTTTGTGATAGCAGACTTTTGGAGATGGATGGTCATCCATATGTGGGTGGAAGCTTTCTTCGAAGTATTTATTACGGTGATTGTCAGTTATCTCATGGTATTGATGGGACTGGTGAGCCGGCAGGCGGCAATTAGGGTCGTGTATTTCGCCACGATCTTATTCCTTGGCACAGGATTGCTGGGCATTTCACACAATTTCTATTGGAATGCCAAACCTGTAGCCACCATGGCATTGGGGAGTGTTTTTTCTACACTGCAGTTTGTGCCTTTGATCTTACTGACTGTTGAAGCATGGCGCTTTAAAAATATGCCCAGACTGACCGTGGGGGATGTAGCCTACAAGAATCTCGGTGAATTTGGATTTACGGAAGTATTCCTTTTTCTGATTGCTGTCAATTTCTGGAATTTCTTTGGGGCCGGTGTACTGGGGATTATCATCAACCTGCCGATCATGAATTATTTTGAGCATGGCACCTATCTCACTATCAACCATGCTCATGCTGCATTGATGGGCGTGTATGGTAATATTTCACTTGCCGCTTTTCTGTTTGCTTCAAAACTGTTGATTAAGCCGGGCAACTGGAATAAACAAATTATCAAAATTTCTTTTTGGTCTATCAATGCAGGGCTAATGCTTATGGTTCTATTAGATCTTTTTCCGGTAGGTGCTATACAGTTTAAATCGGTCGTTGACCGGGGTCTGTGGTTTGGCCGGTCAGCCGAATTTATTGAAGGAGACATTTTTAAATCGTTTACATGGTTAAGGGGAATAGGCGCAACGATCTTTTATCTGGGCGGCGTCATTCCGCTCGTGTGGTTTGTCATCACCAGGATCAGTGCTGTCAAGAAATGGATTCCTGCTCCTGCAATTCCAATTGATACTGAACTGGAACCCGAACCAATTGTAGAGGAAATGGTATGATTACTTTCTCCAAAACCAAAAGTTATGGAGTCGAAAATTTTTGTCGAATTAGTGTGATTTCTTTTTTTTTAGCCCCGGCAAAAGAGTTCGGGGCTTTTTATTTCTTTCCAGCCAATAAAACGAGTCAGTTCCCTTAAGAAAAATGAATTATTTTGTCGGTTAAAGATCATTGAATGTTCTCCAAATCGACAGAATACGCCTTGCGTGCAATTATATACCTGGCCCAGAAGAGTTCTGTAGATTATAAAATCGGTATTACAGAACTGTCTGAAGCCATCGATTCGCCTAAATCATTTACAGCAAAGATTCTACAGAAGCTCACTCGAGGCAATAGATTCATCAGCTCTAGCACAGGCCCCACCGGAGGCTTTTATCTGACCGATCAGGCTAAAAAAAAATCTTTGCTTCACGTACTCACCCTGCTGGAGGATGAAGGGATTATCACCGGCTGTATATTGGGTTTGAAGGAATGTTCAGAAAAGAATCCATGCCCGATGCATTCCCAGTATAAGATTATCAAACCGCAACTACTCGATATGCTGGACCATAAGACGATAGCCGAACTTGCCAGTGAAATGAAGGATCCAAGGGTCGTCATCCACAATATTGTAAGAAGGTAAGCAGTATCGGGAACCCTAAATGAAAAAAGAGGAATGGTTTCGGCCATTCCTCTTTTTTTTATTAGCCACCAATACGGGTAAGCATCTGATTAATTATGCCATGGCAACTCACTGACACGTTTAGATGCCAGGTAACCCAGGCGCAAGCCCTCATCGCAATCCATCCGGAAATGAACGCCCAACGGGAGACGGCTGTATGCATTTTCAACCCCTGCTTCCATAATGGTGTTGTAGGTTCTTGGTGTACTGTTAAATTCAATACGCCCATTGTGGCAGACATCCGTGTATGTGGTGTTGTTACCAAAGATTTCAGCCATTACGGAGCTTCCGGCCCCACCAAAACCAGAGTGGCCAGATGGGTATGCAGGGAATTCCGGTGTCATGCTCTGGACATTATTAAGCGGGTTATTCAGTGCCGTGTTCCAGCCTGGTTCCATCACGGTCCTTACGTACTCAATAGGGCGGATGACATTGTAGATATATTTTGAATTCCATACGGCGACACCCACATCACATAAAGCCATGCCCATTTTAGCATAGAGTTCCAAGGCTACATCAAGACGTATATCCTCCTGGTCGACGAGGATATTGGCGATGGCGATTTGTCTGGCCGCAGGTTCAAACGTGAGTTCGAAAATATCATCACTCCAGAATTCAGCGACCCATTGGGTGGTGAAGTTGTTCAGATTCACAATCGTCCTGACTTCATTGGCCTGCTGGTAAAAGAGGGAAGACGCATCTTCGCTATACGGAATTGGGGGTTGGGCCAGGAGGTCTGTGCTATTCATACCAAAAGTTCTCACCCCGCCCCAGTATGGAAACAGGGCTGCTGTGTAATCAGGAAATGTCGGTTGCCATAGTTTCTCTCCGTTGGGGCCTACTGCCGGAGGAATATAACTTGCAGGTCTTGGATTTAAATAAGCCTCATGTCCGGGGGTGTCCGTGGCGCTGAATGCATATACCGACTCAGCGACTGCTGCTCCAAATTCTTGAGATCTTGTAAAAACTTCCTCACCTACGGATGCACGGTATTCTTTATTGAATTGATTTTCCAGTGCTGTGATTTTGGCCTTGTGCTGGGCAGACACGTGCGGATAGAAAAGCCTGAACATAGTGGCATAGGTCGCATTGATCGAGGCAGGCCAGTGATACTCTTTTGCCAGATCTGCAACCGGCAGATTGAGTCCCTGAAACTGGTATCTAAGTGTATTATATTCTGGCATGCCAGGCACCGCGGATTCATAAGCTGCAAGCCCGGTGTATGCCAGCAACCTTGCTGCTGCAGGTGGGCGGTAGCCAGGAGAATACCTGTCTATCTCCAGAAATAATGTGTTCCAACTTAGCGGGAGAGTTGCATCATAGGATTCTACCAGTTGTGCATCAGGGCTCACAAGAGACTCTTCTTTGCAGGAAGTGGCCCATACTGCAACCATGACAACCAGCAGCAGGACAATTTTGCTAAAGGAGTGACTTTTCATTTGGAATTTCGATTTTATTGGCTAATTATTTAAAGACAAATATATCCATATTTTAAAATACAATACAATAATAGAAAATTTTAATAATTACTCCAATGTAACTTCCATGATGATGGAAGAATTTGAATTTTGTAGTGGTCTCGCAGATGCGTAATAGCCCCCTTTTCTTTAAAAGTAGAACCTGTTTTCTGGTTTTTATTTATCTTCATACTTCTTCCCAAGCACGGCACCCCTGGAATTTTTATAAACCAATATCCATGAGAAACACCATTTCCATTGGCTTATTATTGTTGGTATGTCAGGCAATTGCACAGCCAGGCACGGTTACCGAACATCTTAAAATCGATCAGTTTGGCTATCCTCCAGATGTGCAGAAAATCTGTGTGGTCAATAACCCGACTGCAGGCTTTGACTATGCCGCAGGTGATTTTTATAATCCAGGAGCGACACTTCAGGTAGTCAAAGCTGCCGACAATAGCATGGTGATGTCAGGTCCTGCAAATTCGTGGCATGGAGGTGCAAGCTACGACCAGAGTGGTGATGCTGTCTGGTGGTTTGATTTCTCCTCAGTCACCACTCCGGGCACTTATTATATCTACGATCCGCTCAATGCTAAACGATCCTTCACCTTCGATATCAAGGATGATGTATATGTAAATGTCCTGAAGCAATCTGTCCGGATGTTTTATTTCCAGCGTTCCGGTTTTGCAAAAACAGCTCAGTATGCCTTTGACTGGACAGATGGAGCCAGTCATCTCGGTTCGCAACAAGACCTGGACTGCAGACTGGTGACCAATCCTGTACCCGGTTCCTCAAAACAATTGCAGGGCGGCTGGTTTGATGCTGGTGATTACAACAAGTATGTCAACTTCGCGTACGAACCTATCCATGATTTATGTCTGGCATATATAGAGCGACCGGAGGTATGGACGGATGATTATACTATTCCGGAATCCGGCAATGGTATTCCCGATCTGTTAGATGAAGTGAAATGGGAACTTGATTGGTTACGCCGCATGCAGCTATCGAATGGTTCTGTGCTGATGAAAGTATCTGTTACAGATTTCTCGGCAGCCAGTCCACCCAGCGCAGATATCGGTGCGCGCAGGTATGGTCCGGCACAAGCTTCGTCGACCCGCACTGCGGCAAGTATGTTTGCGATTGCTGCCATAGCCTACAATCTTTCAGGACAACCATCAATGCAACTCTATGCGGATACCCTTGAGCAGGCCGCCATAAATGCATGGAACTGGCTGATCGCCAATCCCGCCTATTCGTATTACGACAATGCAGGATTTTCTAGCGCCAATCCTGAAATGAACGAATACCAGCAATTGTCAACACAGGTAGGTGCCGCCATCCTCCTCTTTGCACTGACCGGGCAAACCACATACCGCAGTTATGTGGACGATCATTATGATGAAATGCATCCACTCCAGTGGGGATTCTGGTATCCATGGGAAAGCATTATTCAGGACCTGCTCTTGTATTATTCAGACCTATCCAATGCTACAATCTTCGTTAAAAATGCCATCCGCTCTTCCTTCACCAATTCGATGAACAATAGTAGTCATCTTCTTCCTGCCATCAACAATACGTCATGTGCCTACCGAGGTTTTATGAACAACGATGACAATGTTTGGGGAAGCAATCGTCCGCGTGGACATACGGGTTCTATATTTTACAACGTCATAGAATATGAAATCAGTGGAAACACATCGCTATATAGGAATGCAGCAGTTGGATATGTCAATTTCCTTCATGGCCTCAATCCGATCAGCACGGTGATGCTGACCAATATGTATGATTATGGGGCAGAAAAGCCGGCTAATGAAATGTACCATAGCTGGTTTGCGCACGGTACAGCATATGACAATGCAGTAACGTCGCTCTATGGCCCTGCTCCTGGCTATCAGCCCGGTGGATTCAATCCACAATTTCATCCGGATCCTTCCTACAATGGGGATATCGTCCCTCCTGAATTACAACCTTCCCTTAAATCCTATAAAGACTGGAACACCAGCTGGCCTGAAAATTCATGGGAAGTCACAGAGACTTCCATTTCCAACCAAGGATCCTATGTCAAGCTACTGTCCAAGTTTGTGCCGGCACCATGTGTAAAAACAATTACCAATGCCTATGATTCCGGATTTGGCACCTTACGTCAGGCGATTGCTTGTGCGAATGTGGGTGATACCATCAAACTAAAATTGCCAGCTAGCGCTACGCTCCAGTTGACGAGTCAGCTGGTCATCAACAAGCATATTGTTATGGTCAATGCGCTTTCCGGACAGGCCGGAGTCAATTGTGTGGTCACCGGCGCAGGGATAGTGATCAATAGCGGAAATACTGTGCACTTGCACGACTTATTCTTCACAGGTGCATGCACCAACATCATTCAAAATCAGGGTAATCTGCATTTGCACCATGTCAAATTTGATGCGACTGGTGTGAGTGGAAATGTGTTGAGAAATATAGGCGGGGAAGCCAGGGCGTATGGAGTGGTGGAGTTGAAGCAATAGGAAAGCCAAAAGAGGAAAGTCATCTAAGACGAATTGGTCTACGCGTAAAATATACCGAGTCCCTGAGCTTGTCGAAGGGAAAAGGGTGAATGGGCGAAAGAGAAATGTCTTCTAATACGAATTGGTCTATGCATAAAATATACTGGCTCCCTGAGCTTGTCGAAGGGAAAAGGGTGAATGGGCGAAAGAGAAATGTCATCTAAGACGAATTGGTCTACGCGTAAAATATACCGGGTCCCTGAGCTTGTCGAAGGGAAGAGGGTGAATGGGCGAAAGAGAAATGTCTTCTAATACGAATTGGTCTACGCGTAAAACATACTGGCTCCCTGAGCTTGTCGAAGGGAAAAGGGTGAATGGGCGAAAGAGAAATGTCTTCTAATACGAATTGGTCTATGCATAAAATATACCGGGTCCCTGAGCTTGTCGAAGGGAAAAAGGTGAATGGGCGAAAGAGGAAAGTCATCTAATACGAATTGGTCTACACGTAAAACATACCGGGTCCCTGAGCTTGTCGAAGGGAAAAGGGTGAATGGGCGAAAGAGGAAAGTCATCTAATACGAATTGGTCTACGCTTAAAACATACCGGGTCCCTGAGCTTGTCGAAGGGAAAAGGGTGAATGGGCGAAAGAGGAAAGTCATCTAATACGAATTGGTCTACGCGTAAAATATACCGGGTCCCTGAGCTTGTCGAAGGGAAAAGGGTGAATGGGCGAAAGAGGAAAGTCATCTAATACGAATTGGTCTACGCGTAAAACATACCGGGTCCCTGAGCTTGTCGAAGGGAAAAGGGTGAGTACCTCTCTCCACGCCGTCCCTTTCGCGCAGCGAAAGAGGCGGAAGATGTGGAAGTCTGAATTGAGAATTGAGTATTGAAAAGAATGGTGAGATTAAAACTGGGTCTCCCGCTGCTCTTGCATTTGATTTCGATGGGGCGAAAAGCAAATTTCATCCTAGTCCGAAATATAAACAAGATGTGATTCCTGAAACAGGATTCCACTGATTTTTAAAACATACAAACCTTGATTGGTTATATCAGGATAGATGGTAAGTCTGTTTTGATCAGATAATTTTACATCAGTCTGTTTGAGTACCTCAAGTCCCGTGATGGATGTGACTGAAATAGTCAGACCATCTATTGGAAAGGGCAACTCCATGTTGATCTCGTTCTTTGTCGGATTCGGCCAAAGAATAGTTTTAAGTTCGCTTGATGCTGACGGAAAATTTGTAGCAGTTGTCATCCCTCCTTCAATCGCCCCTGCAGTCCGCGGATTTAAAAAATCATCTCCATGGTAATCTTCCATTGGATCAACTACCGCATATCCCACTCCCACGGCTGCACTCCCTTCCATCAAACTAAAATCCTCAGCAATCACATCAACAAATTGAGGATCCTCCCCAACTATATGATCTGTATCCTCAACAGGTAGAATGGGTCCGGGCCAGTTACTATTTTCACTATGAAACCAAAAGTTATTGGAAAATGTAAAGGTCTCAGGCGCTGTGTTCGGGCCTATGTTGCATTCCACACTCACCAGGTTGTCAATATAGATGATGTTGTTGCGAAAGATATTATTTCCGCAGGGCGGAAATCTGTCCGGATCCACTGTCTCCTGTAAGATGCGCAGTACCCATTTCGTAGGCAGGTAGATGGTGTTATTCACTACCTCACAGTTGATCGAGCCGACAAAGGCTATTGGGGCATCGGAGCCTATGAAGATGTTTGAATACACTTTCAATGCTGCCGCTTCATATGGGGCATCTAATGGCCTGAAAAATTGTAAGCCGGTCGAACCACCCAGGTTCAATGTGCGTGCACCTCCGTTTTTAAAAAAGTTTCTCGTTATCCGTATATTGCTCGTGCCCCCTTTGGCCTGCACTGAATTGGATCCCTGGTTTTCAAAATGACATTGGGTGATCAGGCCGTCATGGCAACCCACCATGTCAATACCGCTTCCACCTGCAGACCCGTTCATAAATATACAATTCCTGATTTCAAATTGATCAATGCCTGACATTTTCAACAGGTCATTATTCCCCGTCGCATTTATGTTGCGAAAGGTGCATTCTTCAAAAGTGATATGATGCGATGGTGTTTCATAGGAGCCCCCGTCATCAAAGTTCACACCATTACCGGTTTGTTCCTGAAATATAAAACCCGCAATATGAAGATAGGCTGCGTCGGTAAACTGCCAGGCATTGGAGCCACCGGAATAGATCACGGTTTCCCCGGGTGCAGCCATAAGATAAATAAGGGCTGCAGATGTTCCTTGCAGATCTGCGACAAACACTCCTCCCTGGAACACACCTTGGTGAACCAGTATGGTATCTCCCGGAACAGCATTGGTTGCTGCCTGTTCCAAAGAGTTATAAGGATACCCCAAACCGACATGTAAAGTGATAGCAGAAACCTGACTGATGATACTAAATGTCAGGAGCATAATGATGGTGGTGCGCATAGTGTCCGACTTATATAATAAAATAAAGATAAGTTCCCCCGCCACAAATGCCGTGCATTTGACGGGATCTTCGCTGCGCTATGATTTTTTCTTTTGCCCTCTGCCCCTTTCCAACTGACCCTTGCTCCTTGCTCCTTGCTCTCTGCTCTCTGCTCTCTGCTCTCTGCTTCTTGCCTTTAAAATGGCCTCACCGCCCTCACCGCGCAAGCAGATCCTTTGTTGCTCTTGCCCTGATTGCCATTGGTAAAATTTTGCACCAAGGCGCTGTTTTTACCTTCTTCGGTTGAACTCCAGTAATTACCCTTGATATATTCACCAAGATGCTTTCGGTTCTGATAGATGATATTCAATTCATCTTTGGAGGGTAAGCGCCAGCCTCCAATGTTTTCAACTTTATAGGCGGCACATATTTTTTGTGCTTTTTCGTAGTCAACACTTCCTACTTCTTTGCTGGAGACGATCATGCCATGATCTCCTTTAGCATCTACATAGATGACGATACCGCCCCCGTGCGACTGGCCGAGTGCAAACTTGCCTGGATTTGATGTGTTGGGTTTAGGTTTTACCGGTGTTGTCGGTTTAGGTTTTACCGGTGTAGTATTTGGTTTGACTTTTGGGGTAGATTCCGGAGTCTTGGTCACTTCCGGCGTCTTAACTTCTGCTGCTTTAGTTTCCACCGGAGTGGTTACCTCTGCGGGATTAGGTGCTGGCTCCGCTACGGCGATATTTTGAATAGCAGCGAGGCTGTCTTTGATTGTTTTTTCTGCCCAGTACAGGGAATCAATTCTTGATTTAGCAGCTTCAAAATATTTGCCTGAAGGAAACGCTACCAGGTAATGGGCAAAAGCGGTACTGTCGTTTTTTTGCAAGGCTTCTTTCCATGACGTACGATCGTCCTTGCGTGGACCACCTTTTGTCATGAGCCAAATACCGAAGGCTAAGATCAATAGGCCAGCACCAATAAAAATATATTTTTTACTTCCACCGGCGGCAGTCTCAGTAACGCCGTTCGCCTGTCTTTCCTTGAGTGCCTTTTCCTTTTCCTGTTGCTTGAGGAGCAATGCTTTTTCTTTGTCCTGCTGCTTTAGTCTTTCTTTTTCTTCCTTTTCACGCTGTGCCTTTGCTCTTTCAGCCTGGAGTTGTTTTTCTCTTTCTTCTTTAGCCTTTTGGGCTCTTTCTTTTTCAAGCGCTAATTCCTTATCCCTTTCCAGTTTTGCTTTCTGGGCCTTTTCTTTTTCAAGTTGCAGCTGACGTTCTCTCTCTTCTTTGTCGCGCTGAGCTTTCTCCCTCTCTGCCTGAAGTTGTTTTTCCTTCTCTTCGTTTGCTTTCTGGGCCTTTTCTCTTTCCAGTTGCTCCGCTTTTTCTCTTTCCTCTTTTATTTTCTGGGCCTTTTCTCTTTCGAGTTGATCAGCCTTCTCTTTCTCTTCTTTAGCTTTCTGAGCTCTTTCCCTTTCCTGTTGCTGCGCTATATCCTGCAGGCGTCTGGCTTCTACTTTTTCTACTTTTTCAAATTCTGCAATGGCGGCAAGCGCGAGCGTTTTATAATTGCCATGTGGATACTGCTCCAGGTAATGCTCGTATATGTTTTTGACGTGTTCCTGTTTGGCCTTCTTCCAAAGCAAAGCTTCCAACTCGTCCTCCTTTTGTTCTACCTCCAGCTGCTTGATCATCAGCATGGCTTCTTCCTTAAACGAACCACCGGGAACCTCGTTCAGGTATCTGCGGTAGGAAGCGATGGTATTGAGTTTGCAGGCCTCTTCCCAATGTGCATTATCACGCCTTTCTTTATCCTGTTCCTCTTTGGCAGAAGACAGCGGGGTAGAGGCTTCCATCTGGATATTTTCAACCGGAAGACCTCCGACTTTTCCATCGGCTCCCAGGCTTAAGTTCAGGGAGATGATGAGCTGGCTGAAACCTGCAGTATAGTCGGAGGTGAAATCAATTCGCTGCAGCCTTCGTAAACGGAAAGGTGCGAGACAGTCTTCCAGGAGAACAGGAATTATTTTTTTTCCGGATTCAAGTGCGAAGGATACCTCATCCATTACGTTTGTGGATGCAGTTGAAGAGTTGGTCAGAATTACTAATACATATGCGGCTGAATTCAAAGCTTTTTCTACAGCTGCATCCCAATGGCTTCCTGCCGGGATATCGAGTTGGTCAATCCAGATATCAGCGCCAGCCTCACGAAGATCCTTCGCCAATGTCAGTGCAAATGGCGAGTCAACCCGGGAGTAGCTAAAAAAGATTTTCTGCGTGGACATGTTGTTTACTATAAACCGTTTGCTCTTTTCTGATCACTGCAACACGAAGAACGCTCCCGTGCTTTTTTGAGGCAATATCGAGCCAAAATAGGGAAAATTCAGGAAATTTAGAGTAACTGGTAGCTTTCGATTAGTAATTGGAACGATATCGGTCTTTGTTGGGCTTTGGTCAAAGTAATAGTTGTAACCAAACCAGGTCAGGCCTTCCGCTTCAGGATGCGCTTCTTGTTAAGATGGGCGATGACGGGTGCCATCTTAAAGGTGAACGTATCATAAGCCTGGGTCTCTTCATCAAGTTCATCAAATGGCACCAGGTTCCAGTGGCATTTCAGGTTTCCTTTCAGGAAATTCCCCAGGTTCTTGTCAGAGACTCCGTCTATCCGGACAAATCCATTGATATACTTTTCAGCATTCCATCGGTTGTGTTCCATTCGTGCAATGCTATCCCAGACACCTTCCTCAAGGGTATCAAAGTCGAGTTCTTCACCAGTATCCAGATCAGTAAGATCCGCCTTGACATAGCGTAATTTTATAAAGAGATGTCTGGCTGGTAAACGGTTGGAATCTTTCTGGGAATCCTTAATCTTATCCCACTCTTCCTGCATGCTGCCCAGTTGTGTTTTATTCTTGACAGCCTGATTCCTGGCCCATTCATAGTGGATGTGCTTGGCGATAAAATCCTCTTCTTTCCGGTTGTCCACAATCGTTCGCTTATTGCACACTTCATCATCCATGTTTAGCAGTTCGATGTTCAGTGCTTTCAACTCAAAGGCTACATCCTTGAAGATGTTGACCAGGGCCGTATTCCTGGGCAACAAGACTTTAATCGGAGGAATGGATTTTTCAAAATCCGCATACCGGTTATAGGAACGCAAACTGCTTTCCTTCGATTTTTCACCTTGTGAAAATAAGTGCTGCCGTAGTTTGCGTGAATAATATACACTCTTGCCGTCATCATCGAGGGCTAGAAAACAAAGCGATATTTCATCACAGGGCACCGGGCATGGATCCACAAAGAAATTATTGGTGTTTTCATACCTCAGGTCGATGGTCTTGTCAAGGAAAGGATAGAGAGCGTTTATCCTGGAAGAAATAAGGTTGACATCATCAGCGATCACGGTGATCCTTGTTTTTTTTAGATTGGCAAAGTGATACATCTGTGCCGCCTCCAGGATGAGGTATTGGGCGGCCAGGTTATCTCCCATGATCAGCAGGTGTGCTGCCGGATCCCCTGCATCGTTGAGGTTTACATATTTGTCCGGGCTGAAATTGTCAATCATAAAGATCGCCGCTAGCTGGTAAATGGAAAATACATGATAGTCCATTTTGCTACCACCCTGCCTGAAGGCCATATTGTCCGGTACCGCTTTTTCATGAAATTCTTTAAAAACATTCATGGTATAGAAGTCATCTATATGTAGGACAACCTGGAGGATGTTGTTCGGCACAAGGGCTGCGGGAAATTGATTATAAATGTGCGTTGCTTTTTGGGCGATATGAATGTTTATTTTTTCATCATTGGTAAGTGCCAGGAGTACTTTGGCCTTGAGGACATTTGCCTTGTGAAGCATATCCTCATCGACGGCATTGCCTTCCAGAACAATCACGCCTTTCTTTCGCATATGACTGATACTCCCATGCTCGGTATTAGGTTCTATCACCACGATTCTGGAGGTGCTCCCTTCATGCTTCAGGTGGTCGAGAATCAGTAACTCAGCTTTCCTGCTCAGGCCACAGACGATGATGTGATCCTTCCAGAAACGTATTTTAAAGAGCACGAAATTTTGGTTGAGCGGCTCCCACAAGGCGAGAAAAATACCACCCGCAGTCAATGCCGGGGCGAGGAATCTGGATACCTCGAGGGTGAGCGGAATAGGCCCGGCAACACCCCCCGAATTCATTACAAAAAGCTGTAAACTAAGATAGAGACTGGATAACCAACTCAGCGGCTCGCTATGCAATGCTCCATGTTGATGAAATCCAAATGTTCCCAATACCAAAGTGAAGAGCACCAATTGCGGGAACAGCCAATTGTATTTCCTGAGGAAATCAATCATCTGCGTATACATTGAAGTAACAGGAAGCTTGATTTTCCGGAGAAATCAGGAGAGGCAAGGGTCTTTTCTGTTTTGGTCATTAAACGGCTGATCAATGACGGATAAAAGTACAAGTTTTCCCCGGATTCAACTTCCGATGCATAGGTACCTCCTAATCTCCTATTTCCTGTTTCCTATTTCCTGCCTCCTATCTCCTGTTTCCTATTTCCTATCTCCTGTCTCCTATCTCCTGTTTCCTATCTCCTACCTCCTGTCTCCTGTTTCCTGTTTCCTATCTCCTATCTCCTATTTCCTATCTCCTATTTCCTATCTCCTATCTCCTGTCTCCTGTTTCCTGTTTCCTATCTCCTATCTCCTACCTCCTATCTCCTATCTCCTACCTCCTATTTCCTGCTTCCTGCCTCCTATCTCCTACCTCCTATCTCCTATTTCCTATCTCCTATCTCCTATTTCCTATCTCCTATCTCCTATTTCCTATCTCCTATCTCCTGTAACCTATCTCCTGTTTCCTATCTCCTATTTCCTATCTCCTATTTCCTGTTTCCTATTTCCTATCTCCTATTTCCTATCTCCTATCTCCTATTTCCTATTTCCTATTTCCTATTTCCTATTTCCTATTTCCTATCTCCTATTTCCTATCTCCTATCTCCTATTTCCTATCTCCTATCTCCTGTTTCCTATCTCCTATTTCCTATTTCCTATTTCCTATCTCCTGTTTCCTATCTCCTATTTCCTATCTCCTATTTCCTATCTCCTACCTCCTATCTCCTATCTCCTGCCTCCTATCTCCTGTTTCCTATCTCCTGTTTCCTATCTCCTATCTCCTATCTCCTATCTCCTGTTTCCTATCTCCTATTTCCTACCTCCTACCTCCTATCTCCTATCTCCTATCTCCTATTTCCTATATCCTATCTCCTGTTTCCTGCCTCCTATCTCCTGTCTCCTTCCTATTTTCACCAAACCATTCCATCATACCCTATGCTACTTGATACCATCAACCAACCAACCCTCATCATGGATGAGCAACGCTGCAAATCCAATATCCTCCAGATATGTCAGAAGGCAAGCGAACAAGACGTTGTATTACGCCCACATTTCAAAACCCATCAATCCCACCTGGTCGGAAGCTGGTTCCGGGATCTGGGTGTCGACAAGATCACCGTATCATCAGTTGGGATGGCTTCATACTTTGAGGAGGACGGTTGGAGGGATATTACGATAGCCTTTCCTGTCAACATCCGGCAGATCGATGAAATCAGGAGTCTGTCTTTGCAGGCCAGACTTGGATTACTTGTTCTTGATGCTGATGTAATAGATGTGCTCGGAAGTAATCTGGATAAGGAGGTTGCTATCTGGATCAAAATGGATGTAGGAACCCATCGTACCGGGATTGATCCTTCACAAACCAATTGTATTGAGCATATAATGGACCGTATGGCAAAGTATCCACAGCTATCGTTCAGTGGATTCCTGGCCCATGCCGGCCATACGTATCATAGCAGGTCTATGGCTGATGTCCAGCGTATCTATGATGAGTCGCTAGCTATTCTTCAGGATTTGAAAAAGAAATATGCAAGTGCCTATCCTGATCTTAAAATTTCACTAGGCGATACACCGGGCGCTTCCATGGTTGAACAATGGGGTTCGGTGGATGAGTTGCGCCCTGGAAACTTTGTTTTCTATGACCTGATGCAGGAACAAATTGGAGCATGTACGCTGGATGATATCGCCGTTGCCATGGCTTGTCCTGTGGTGGCTGTTCATCCGGATCGTCTCCAATGGATTATCTACGGGGGTGCGATTCATTTTTCAAAAGACTATATCACACTGGCCAATGGCCAAAAATGTTTCGGCCGGATGGCTCAAGCAGATGGAGCATCATGGTCTGTAAAAAATGCGAATGGGAATCCATTCATCATCTCTCTGTCCCAGGAGCATGGAGTGGTGCAGTGCACAGCGGAAACGTTCAATCTCTGCAAGCCAGGTGATCTTTCGCTATGGCTGCCCGTGCACAGCTGCCTGACAGCGGATGCGATGGGGGAGTATTTAATCACCGATGGAGAGACTGCCGATCACTACAGAAAACGTTTTTGGGAGTTGTGAGTGGAGGAGCTTCCCCCAAACTCTGGTTTCCAATTCTCACATTCTTCACTCGGAATTCCTGGGGTAGCCTGGAGCACAATAGCTTAGGATTATTATGCGCTTTCCCTCAAGAAAGGAGCAAAAGCAAAGAAATGATAATTATTACTCACCACTCACAATTCACCACTCACAATATTTATACTATCTCAAAACTCAGTTTCAAATTGACCCTATAGGAACTAATCTTCCCTTTATTATCCACGGTGACACTTTGATTCTGGACATGAGCGGATTTGATTCCTTTGAGCGTCTTGGATGCTTTTGCAATTCCTTTTGAAGTAGCATCTTCCCAACTCTTTGGAGAGTCAGACATGAGTTCAATAACTTTGATTACAGCCATGTTGTTTGATTTTTATAAAAAAATATAAAGTACAGTCAATATACATCTGGAAACGGAATTAGTTTATAGTCTGGCACATTAAGTTCCTAACCTCCTAAGCCTACCGTTTATACTCAACTTAAATGGGTAGTGCCGTTGCAGGAGCAAACTCCTGCAACGGCGATGGCCGCTCGACCATTGAGATATTTTGTTAAGAATAGCGAAAATCTCTTAATCTCCTATGCCTCTAACCTCCTAAGCCCCTCATTCAACCAACTCCTGCAAACCATCCTTGGCCTGCCCATAATCAGGATCAAGTCGCAAGGCCTGTTCATATGCAGATTTCGCGTCATCAACTTGTCCTTTCAGGTGGTAGATCTTACCCTTGTAAAACCATGCGGCTGGATTTGCCGGATCGATTTCGCCGAGGATATTTATTTCTTTCAAAGCGGCATCGAGGCTGTCCTTGTACATCAGAAGGATACCTGCATTGAGATAGGCTTCCGGATATTGGGCGTCCAGGGAATGGATGTGCTTGTAGATGTCCAAAGCCTCTTGAATTTTGTCGTTGTTTTGAAGAAAGTATGCCTTAGCGTGCCATGCGGCCACATTGTTCGGGGCTACTCTTACCGCATTGTCAAAGTATTGACTTGCGAGCGGATTATGGGTCCGGTCCATCAGATCCCCGAGGATGACCCATGCCTCACTCATGTCTGGATTGCGTTCAACTGCGGACTGAAATGCACCAATCGCTAAATCGGTTTTCCCCTGATCACGATAGATCATACCCAGCATAAAGAGTGCTTCAGGATCACCCGGCCTGATTTTCATGATATCCGCGATTGTGCTCAGTGCTGCATCGTATTGTTTGAGGATCAATTGAAATTCTGACAATTTGAGTTTCGTATTGATACTATCCGGATAGAGCATGACGACGCGTTGCATAGTCTGCAGGGCCCTGGCTGATTGATAAGAATCCATATACACATCCGCCAGTAAATGGTGCGCCTTGAGATTGGTGGAATCCAGTTTTAAGACGTTGGCAAGATCCACGATGGCCTGGTCATACGCTTGGCGTTCGTAGAAAATTTCACTGCGCTTGAGGTAGAGGGAAGGATCATTTGGAGAAGCCTGGATCGCTTCTGTCAATCCATCAATAGCAGGATCGCCTGTAACCCCCATGTCAGCCTCGCCTGTTGTTGATTTTTTGCAACTCAACAAAAGTGAAGTGAAGAATAGAAACGTCAGCAGGTTTTTGATACTGCTTCGAAAATTATTTGATTTCATAAAATGACTACAAACCAATTGCATTTCCTGCATTCGGATCGGAATATTATTTCCGGTTGAGAAAAAATTTCATGCCCATATCTGCTATGTCGTCCAGTACACTTCCATCACCGTCCTGATCCAGAAATCGTTGTAACAATCCCATTTCCTGGCGTTGATTGGTTTGTGAATGGACACTTCCGGACAGAACACCACCGATATTTTCCGGACTCACTTCATGCTGTTTGCGAGCCTTGCCCAATGCAGCCAAAACCATAGGGGCTAACGCGATCATCAGTTTGCCGATTTGGGCTGCATCCAGGCCGGTTGCTTTGCCTAGCATGTCGTTTACATTGGACTGTTTGCCTCCGAGAATGTGCCCAAGAATACCCGCACCATTGAGCATACTTGAATTGTTTGTCTCTCGGTTGCCAAGCAGGAATCCTGCCACATCGTCCAGCAAGCTGCCATCATGATCACGATCAATAGCAGACACAAGCGCGTTTGCTCCATCAGGTGTGGAAGCGTTTTTATTCAGACCTGCTACGAGGGTAGATATAATCCCTGACGCTGCCGCTTCGGTCTGCTCTGTGGATTCAGCCCCGATGTGTTGCGACAATTGTTTTATTAGATTTTCATCAAGCTGACCTTGAAGCAATTCTATTACGTTCATTATTAATAGTTTAGAAAAATAGTATTGAAAATGGATTTTGGTTAGCCGAATTATAAAATCAGGTGATTGACAAGGTAGGGGATTAAGGGCAGTTGACAAAACAGAAGAGGTATTTTGAGGTGCGGGTTTTGAAAGGAGTTAATGCTTGGATCGCTCCTGCAAAGCCCCTGCCTTAAATGGGGGCTAACAATTTTTAAGATTTTTCTGAGTACACTCTTTAGTTGAATGTTCATTTCAATATATCAGTACCATTTACCTCCTTTGTCCTGTCTACCCCCTTTGCCTTTTACCTCCTTTGCCCCCTAAATAGAGGTACCAGATTTTATTGCATCTCAAAAGAGCAAGAGTATGGGAGGCTGTTGCAGGAGCGTCGCAGAGAGCGTAGTCGAATTGTTTGCTCTGCAACCACAGGAATCACCACCAGAATTCCTGTAGAGATTCACTATTGAATCCTCATGGTTGAAGAAGCAAACAATTCGACTACGCTCTTTGCGACGCTCCAGCAACGGCCAACAGTTTGGAGCTCATTGACCTCCTCATGCAACAGCAAGTATTCAGGTCTATTTCTTAATTATATAGACGAACAAGTCGAAGTAGGACAAGGAGTCTAAAGGGTCACAGACGGTCGAGCGGGTCACCGCGGTCTGAAAAAGGACAATATTCCAGTCCTATTCCCCATTATTATCCAGCGACCCTCAAAGCACCCGTTTCTCCAGCTTTTTTGGCTCGAAATTTGATATTAAATAAGTTTGTAATCTGTTGTATTAGACCAAATATTTCCCCCAGATGTTGTATAAGGTATTCATTATCAGTGTTTTTTTTGTTTTCTGGAGTAACCTGCATGCCCAGGATCAGACGACGTATATACGCAAATACCAGGATCTGGCCATAGCGGAAATGATGCGCACAGGGATTCCGGCGAGTATCAAACTCGCTCAGGCCATCCTTGAATCGAATTGCGGACAGAGCGAACTGGCCTGCAAAGCCAATAATCATTTCGGCATCAAGTGTGGAGGTAGCTGGAATGGAAAAGCATTTCATAAGGAAGACGATGACTATGCAAACGGTAAGCTTGTAAAATCCTGCTTCAGGGAGTTTGAGTGCGTGAAAGACAGTTATATCGCCCATTCCGATTTTCTGGCTGATCCAGGCAAAGCCACCAGGTATAGCTCCTTGTTTCTACTGGACCGGGCTGATTATAAAGGCTGGGCCAAAGGCCTTTCAAAGGCAGGGTACGCCACCGACCCCCAATACGCCAACAGGCTCATTGAAATCATTGAAAAGTATGAGCTGTTCAGGTTTGACAACGAGTATGAGCATATGCTCGCGTCCGATGCACCTCCATCGTCCGCTGCGCTTCAACTGGTCAAATACACCAATGATGTAAAATATACAAGGGCGCTAAAAGGCGATAATGCATTGACGATCGCACGTCGGAATGAAATGTCTGTAGGCCAACTGATGCGGTATAATGAAAATATCAACCGCAAGGACCAGGCTTTGGAGACCGGAGAAAAGGTCTATCTCGAATCCAAGAAATCAAAGAACCACGGCAAACAGAAATATCACGTCCTCAAAGAAGCAGAAGATCTGGCAGATATCTCTTCCTTGTATGGGATCAAGCTTGAATCGCTGATCAAGCGCAACGGACTGAAGAAAAATGAGGTGCCGGCTCCGAAGCAGAAAATCATGTTGAAGGGAAAAACAAAAACTGAACTGCGTACGGTGGACCCGTTTGAAACACCCGGAAAAAAGAAAACCACTACACAAAAGCCCGGACCATCCTATGAAGTAAACGCAACAAAAAAGGACGCTGACCAAAGCATGGCTTCAGTCTCGACATCACCTGGCGTAGGCAGCAAAAGCAATGCGGGGGCGAAAGGTAGTTTAACGAGTACGCATACCGTGATGAAAGGAGACACCCTCTATGGGATAGCCAGAGTATATGGTTTGTCTGTTGATGATCTCAAATTGAAGAATAATTTGTCTGCCGATACTATTTTCGTGGGGCAAAAACTGGTATGGAAATGAAAAACAGGCTAGGTGTCTTAAGTATATTGATATCGTCAGCGGTTTTGACCACATGGTCGGCTACAGCGCAGGGAACGGTATATTCCCTGCTTGGCGGTCTGACCATGAGTACGCAGACGGTCAATGGTTTTGAAAGAGATCCTTTCCTCCGTTTTCATGGGGTAGGCTACATGGAGTCAAGTAGCGAGATCAGTCCCAACTCCCTCTATGCAAGCCTTGGGTATCATGTAAAGGGAAGCGCAGTGAATTCAGCCGCTTATTTTGATCTTAACGGTAATGAGCAAGCCAGACAATCCAACTCTATGAAGTTTCACAATCTCTCTCTTGGTTTTGGTGTCAAGCAACGTAAAGAAGTGGGAGCTAATTTTTTGAGCTATGGTTTTGGAGTGCGGGGTGATTTCAACCTTAGTACGGATTTTGGTTTCCTGTTTGCCGGCCTCGAAGGCACGGAAAGAAATTTTACTTATGGACTCGATTTCAATGTCGGGTTTGAATTTCCGATGAGTGAGCTGATTAGCACCACGATTGAATTTGGTTTTTCGCCGGACCTCAGCGAACAGATCTACATCCCTTTACAGAATACAGGATATAATTATGATAACGGTCAGCCGGTGATCATCCAGGAATCTTCGATCAAGAATATCGTCTTTGAAGCAAGGGCAGGTTTCAGATTTTGGAAAAAAGTTATTTACACAGACTAACAAATACCTTTCTGGTAGAAGGCAAAACGCTTAGAGCGTGTCTTCAAATGCTCAATTGTTCAAACTATACTAGCCGCTGTTTGCTGCCTGTCTTGTGAAGCTACATTTTGATGCATAACCATGTCTGTGGCTGATCTTCGCCGCCTTTGATCGACAGTTGTCGTCAGGTTGCAGCCGTATGTTTACGTATAATTTCGGCTATTCTAAAAAAAGACTTGCATTTTATTTTCCAACTCATTAAATTTGGAATAAGGTATTGGTCGTTCATGGCTTTACCATGCAGACGGCTATCCTTGCATTTTATTCCTTCACCAAAACTTCACTTGTTATGAAAACAACGAGATTGTTTGCTTTTACCTTGCTCTCGATGCTCGGTCTGGTAGCCCACCATTCCGCTGGCACAGCAGGTCAGTTGATAACTGACCAACCTACTACAATTGTAATTGGAATACCGTCCCCTCCGGCCATTGGCGGATGGTATCTCATGATGGAAAAGTGTCCCGGATCAGAAACACAGATCTGTTGTTGTTCGGACGGTAACGGCTATATATGTAATGGGAACTCGGTTCGTTTTTACTGTAAGTTTGGTGGCTATTTTGAATGCACCGGAGACCTTGGGAATTGTGAGGAGAATCCTTCCATATGTGATTCATGCTGTCTTGGCGGCAGATGTTAAATTCAAAACTCTAAAATAACTTAGCCATGAAAACACGTACGATTTCATTTATCATCTCTATCCTTGTCATCAGCAGTTTGGTATTTCTCTTCCAGAAGAAATTGAACTGTCAGACTAACCAACTTGCTACCAGTAGTAAATCTGAAGCCGACAAATCCCGCATTTCGATTTCTAATCCGGATGTATTTCCTGACAGCGGACCCATGTTTGCGGAGATGTGGACAGCACCCGAGTATATCCTGATGGACCATATCCCTGAGGATATCAAGGTGCATCATGTCCGACAACCTGTGATTACAGATCAGCAGATTTTCATTCCGATGCTCAGCAGCCTACCGGATGTACTGGTCTTTGACCGCGCAGGGCACTTTCAGCGCAGGATTGAGTTCGATTTCCTGCCAGACGCAGTTTCAGATATTCATATTTTTCCTGACCGCAATGAGATACTGGTTGGCGATAGTCAGCAAAAGCGTATCTCAGTCTTTGATCTTGAAGGGGTCAGGAAGGAGGACAAGCCGGTAGGTTTTCATTTCCTCTATTTTGCCTATTCACCGACCTCGGACAGGTATATTTTTTACCTGGCCAGTGATGGCCTGCAGGCGAGTGAAAAGGCCCTGCCCTTCGCCATTACCATTACAGATGCCAGATTTAATGTACTCCATCGGTTATTCCCCTTATCATCTCTGGCTTTCAAAGCACCGTATTTTTCATCGCAGCGATTTCAGGTTGAAGGAAGCAGTGTGTATTACAATCCGGATTATTCAGATCAATTGTATGCTATAGATTTTGATGGGGAAATTGAACTCATGCTTGACCTACAATTAGCTAATCAGGAGTATTTGGATGCGATGGATCTTTTGACAGGCAGGCCGTTCACGCCTGCCAATGTGCAAATGCTAAAAGAAAAACTTGCTGTGGATTATTTTCTCGTAGGAAAGGAATACGTCTTCGTCGGGAAAATCCCACAGAAGCACAACAAGGATCTGGTCATCCAGCGAAGTTCAGCGAGAAGTATGCTGGTGAATTATGCTACCCTGATCACTAATTTCGGAGACCATTTTAATTTTGGATATACTCGTCCATCCTTTATGGTGAATGATAAATGCATTTCGATACGTAATGCCAAGGATTATAATTTGAGTTGGGATTTCATCGATTCAAAGGAGCAACTCAACCACTTGCCCGGCCGCATCGCTGACAACCAATGGGTGATGATGATCTTTAACCCTAATGATAAGGTATGGTTCCCGCCTAAAGAAACCGAGAGCCCGACATCATCATTGTCAATTGAAATGTTTCCTAATCCAGCTCATCAGTCCTGCAAAATTCAATTGGCCGGCCTGGAAGGGGATTTCGGACTGCAGATATATTCCACAGACGGGGTGATGCGGTATGATGAAAAAGGAACAGCAGAAGGGCAACCTGCATCTATCGTCGTGAATGTGTCTAACTGGACACCAGGAGCATACGTCGTCCAATGTACTATCAGCGATGCGGTCTATGCCAGAACCCTGATCATACAGTGATCATTGAATACGATTACATTGATTTAGTGAATACAATATTGTAATGATTGTCTGACCAGTGCCCCTGCATCAGGGGCACTGGTTTCTACCATCCGTATGACATCTTCTACAGTCGTCTCCTGTATTCGTTCCGGCGGATAACACACGTTTGATACAACCGAAATGGCCAGCACCTTCATGCCGATATGATGCGCTGCAATCACTTCGGGAACGGCTGACATGCCTACCAGGTCTGCACCAATCCTGTGCAGATATTCATACTCGGCAGGTGTCTCCAGACTAGGTCCCGCATTACCTGCATAGACACCATTGTGGATTCTAAGACCAAGTTTCTCGGCTTGTGTTTTTGCAAAAGCCATCCAGACACGATCGTAAGCATGCATCATATCAGGAAAGCGAGGCCCCCATCTTTCTTCATTCGGTCCCCTCAGCGGATTTACCCCCATCAGGTTGATATGGTCTTTGATGATCACGATGTCACCTCCTTCGTAAAGTGGGTTGAGTCCACCGGCGGCATTTGTGGTCACCAGGTGGGTGCAACCGATTTCGCGCAGTATGCGCACTGGTCTGACTACTTCATTTATCTCATGCCCTTCATAGTAGTGAATCCTGCCGGCCAGTATGGCGACCGGCACATCATTGATCACCGCAAAGGATATTCTACCCTTGTGGGAGACAACCTTTGGTGAAACCATACGGGGTACTTCACTGGTATTGATCTCCTCGATGATGTTTAAAGAATTGACCCAACCGCCCAACCCGGTACCCAGAATAATCCCGGCTTTGGGAATGAAAGGCATTTTGCGTTTGATGTAGCTTGCCGCCTCTTGTACCAATTGATATTCTTCCGTATGTATGGGCATCAATCGATGATCATAGTAGCATGGTCAAGTTCTTGCTGTTCGATATGTGCGGGAAGCTCACGCTCCCGATATTGCTGGTCTCTGAGTTGCGGCGTATATCCTGCATCACGAATGGCTTGCTGAATACCATTGGCGGTAAATCTGAAAGGTGCCCCTGCCGCAGAAACGACATTCTCTTCGATCATGATGCTGCCCATATCATCAGCACCTGCATGAAGACAAACCTGTGCAGTCTGCTTGCCCACGGTAAGCCACGAAGCTTGTATGTGCTTGACATTAGGTAGCATAATCCTGCTGATCGCAATCATGCGAACATATTCGTCAGCTGAACATTGGTTTCTGGCGCGTTTTAATTTTTTCAACAGCGTACCGTCATCCATGAATGGCCATGGGATAAAAGCCAGAAATCCTACAGCCCCTTCCGGTCGTTCAGACTGCACCTTTCGTATATCAACAAGATGCTCCATCCGTTCTATCAGTGTTTCGATGTGTCCAAACATCATGGTGGCAGACGTCGTCAATCCTGTACGATGAGCAGCGCGCATGATATCGAGCCATTCCTGTGCACCACATTTGCCTTTGGATATCAATCGGCGCACGCGGTCATTGAGTATTTCTGCACCGGCACCCGGTAGCGAGTCAAGACCAGCGGCTTTGAGTTGGATCAGCACATCGTCGTGACTCATTTTCTCCAGTTGGCATATATGCGCTATTTCAGGCGGACCCAGTGCATGGAGTTTAAGTTGTGGAAATTCTTTTTTCAGGTCACGAAACAGATTGACATAAAAGGACAACCCAAGGTCCGGATGATGACCTCCCTGCAGGAGTAACTGATCGCCTCCCAGGCGAAACAATTCTTCGATTTTCGGACGATACTCCTCTATGGTAGTGACGTAAGACTCCGCATGCCCCGGGCGTCGGTAGAAGTTGCAGAACTTGCAGTTGGCTACACAGACATTGGTGGTATTCGAATTGCGGTCAATAATCCAGGTTACTTTCGATCCGGGGACGGTCTCCTGGCGCAACCGGTTGCCTACATACATGAGGGCAGAGGTAGGAGCGTCCTGAAACAGGGCCAGGCCTTCTTCGGCGGTTAAAAACTCCTTTCGGAGTGCTTTTTCTAATAGGGATTGTACCATGATCTTTGTCTGAAACAAAGATAATGGAAGATTGATGTGAAGAATGGGAAATGATTTTATTTTGGCTTTGCACCGAGCCAATATCCCAATCTTACCTGAACGACGGGTGTTATGAATTTTGAATAATAATGATAGTCATCTTGATTGAAGGTGTGGACCAATCCGAGATTCAAATCAAAGCTGAATCCCTTGGGTGTATTTCGCTGCATGCCCCAAACAGCACCTGTCTGACTAACCCATTCATGCTCTGCATAGTCAGCGACCGGTGAATACCTGCCGATGTAAACAGGGGCAATATAGTTGGCACTATTTAATAATGTCCGCAGACCCTTTCCCTCTCTTTTGTTAAGGTTATAATAGTTTCTATATTCAGCCTTGAAGGATGGCGTAAAATAGATATGTGCATTCCCATTAGTGTTTTCATTCTTGCTCAAGATCAATGCATCCATATAAGCATCAAAATTGAGCGTGCTATATTTTGTTAATTTCTGCTCGTATGAAATGCCTGGCAAGAAGAAATTTAATTTTAACACATTTGAAGTTTTGACCTGCAATTCATTTATTTGGGCGAAACCAGTTTTTGCACATAATATCATAATTGCAACCACAATAAGGTTGAGATTATTTTTCATTTAAATAACGTTAAGAATTAAAAAAATCTGGACGGATGTTTTACACCCTACAGACGACCTAATGACGGGTATTAGTTGGGTATCGTATGGAAAAATATGGTTCTACGCTATATTTAGTGAACCAGAAATAGCAAAAAATGATTCCGGAAGAACTTTTCGCTGCGGCACTGGGGTTACAATCTCCCTGGTTTATTGATCGTATTGAGTTTGAGCATAATGAGCAGAGTGTGGTTCTTTCAAAGCTACATCTACACATCATGTATGATCCAGGTCATGTATTTAAGAACGATAGTGGAAAGGAATGTACGGTCTATGACCGTGTGGAAAGGAAATGGCGTCATGTGAATTTTTTTCAGCACGAATGCTATCTCTATGCCCGTGTCCCAAGGATTAAACAGCCAGACGGAAGCGTCACGACAGTTGAGGTTCCCTGGTCCCGGCCCGGAAGTAGCTTTACCCTGATGATGGAAGCCTATTGTATGGCAATAGCGTCGAGTGGGATGAGTCTTCCAAAGGTTGGAAAGTTGGTTGGTCTTGAAAGTCGGGTGATTGGTCGGATGATAGATTATGCAGTTGAGAGAGGTCTTCAAAGGAGTCCACTTCAGCAAGTCAAACAATTGAGTATTGATGAAACAAGCAGTAAGAAAGGTCACAATTATGTCACCATTCTGTCTGACGCAAAGGCAAAAAAGGTGGTGGGCATAGGTATTGGAAAGAACAAGGAGGCCGTACAGTCAGGGATTCAGGAGATGGAAGCAAGAGGATCAAAAGCCTCCAAAGTGAAGGAAGTGGCTATCGACTTATCTCCTGCGTTTACAAGCGCTGCACTAGAATACTTTTAAAATGCGAGTCTGGTGTATGACCGTTTCCACGTTGATCAACTTCTTTCCAGGGCAGTGGATACTGTTCGGAAAGCAGAGCGATATGAATCAGCTCAGTTGAGAGGTACCAAGTATATGTGGTTAAGAAATTATAAAGACATGAAAGAGAAAGATCAGGAAATGGTGTAAAGACTAGAAGTGACCCATCCGTGTGCGAGCACGTGATGGTTTTTTTGTGAAGATTAAAAGCAATCTACCTGATCAAAGTGACATCTCCTGTTAATAGTTGACTCTGCCCCTCCTTGTCAGTGTACACTAATCGCCAAGCGTAAACTCCTGATT
>Ga0163147_10001021_pt1 | contig 43508 bp, 34 predicted proteins | sample OliLakLV19MP6G1_FD_148597 | JGI IMG/M metagenome (GOLD analysis project Ga0163147, IMG submission 148597) | Freshwater microbial mat bacterial communities from Lake Vanda, McMurdo Dry Valleys, Antarctica- Oligotrophic Lake LV.19.MP6.G1 | ecosystem: Environmental > Aquatic > Freshwater > Lake >...
ATGCTTTGCAGTAAGGTCTCTAGTAATTTGTCAGCAGATATTTTTTGCGTCATGATTTATACTCTACCATGCTGTGTCTAGATTGTGAACCTTTTTTTGCTGTTACCCCTATTTATTGAGCGGATACAAACCCGGTTTCTTAGATTTCTCGCGGGGGCTAGAAACCGGGTTTTTTCGATAATACTCCGTTACAGGCGAGAAAAATCGCAAAAACCCGGTTTCTTAGATTTCTCGCGGGGGCCAGAAACCGGGTTTTTTCGAGTATACTTGGTTACAGGCGATAAAAACCGAAAAAAACCCGGTTTCTCTGGTTGTAGCGCGGGCCAAAAACCAGTACAATAACCAACAACCACCAACCAACAAATCATGCGCCCCAAACTATTTATCGAGAACATCATGCCGGTGAATATGCTAAACGAGCAGGTTCATTACGAACACGGCGGCAATCCATTTAAAGGCTTGCACCGCTGGTATTCCCGCAAACCTTTATCATTTTCTCGCGCTTCGGTGTTAGCGTCGATTTTACCCGCAGATGTCTCATTACAAGAGTTTGAATATTTGCTGGGATTGGAACCGGGGAAGGAAATTAAACTCTACAAAACTCCGCCTTCTTCGGTGAGAATTCAAAAAGTTCACGACTATTGCGAGCAAGTTTGGGGGAAGCGCACGCCGACGATTTTAGATGCGTTTGCGGGTGGGGGAAGTATTCCCTTTGAGGCGGCGCGGTACGGGTTGAATGTGTTGGCCTCGGATCTCAATCCGGTGGCGGTGGTGACGATGAAAGCTGCTATGGAATATCCGCTGAAATTTGGCCCGGATTTACAGGAAGATATCGATAAATGGGTGAAATGGGTGGGGGATGAAGCTGAGAAAAGATTGGCTGAGTTTTTCCCTTCTAACCCCCCTCAATCCCCCCTTGTCAAGGGGGGAAGTCAAGGAGAGGAAACTGTGCAGAATTATTTGTGGGCGCATACGGTGGTTTGTCCGAGTTGTCAGTCGGTGGTGCCGCTGAGTCCGAATTGGTGGTTGAGTAAGACGAGTAATTATGCAGGTAAGGGACAAGAGAGAAAAGTTACGAGTGATTGGTGTGCGGTGAAACCGATTCCTAATTTGGCACAGAAACGAGTTGATTTTGAGTTGGTGAAGGGGAAGAAGGGGAAGGAATCGACGATTAAAACTGATGATGGAGAGTACGATCCGAGTGTTTATAACACGATTAGCCGAGGTGTGGGGAAATGTCCTAATTGCGATACTGTGATTGAAGATGAAGCGATCAAAGCAATTGCACAATCTTCGGGATTGGGACATCAGTTATATGCAGTTGCTTACCGTCAAGGCAGCAGTTATTTAGAATTTAGAATTCCCACAGATATCGATATAGCAGGCTGTGAAAAAGCATATAAAGTTTTACAAGAAAAAAGAATTGAGTGGGAATCATTAGGATTCATTCCTATGCAAGAGATTCCCTCTAATACTCATAGAGGCCCAGATATGTACCTTTATGGCATTTATCACTGGCAAGAGATGTTTAACTTACGGCAGTTGCTAACTCTTGTTACTTATGTAGAAATTATTAACGAAGCTAAGCCGCTACTACAGGCTGAGTATGAATTGGAGAAAGTAGAAGCGATTATTACTTACCTAGCTTTAGTATTAGATAGATGTGCTGATACAAATTGTAGATTAGCTCATTGGGATTCAGCCAGGGCTGGTTGTAAACCTGGATCTGCACAACACTCCCTTAATTTAATGTGGAATTATCCAGAAGTTAGTGGGGCTGGTAAATTATGGAATTCTTGTGCTGATGCTTTTGCCTCAGAATATAAAAGTCTTTGTTCTTTATTCGGCACAAAACCCCATTCAACTGGTCTCCCAGGAATCGAACAATACAACCCAAAAAGCATCCAAATCGATGCCGCATCCGCCGATAACCTATACCATATTCCCGACAATTCTGTCGATGCCATTGTCACTGACCCGCCCTACTATGACTCAGTGCGATATGCTGAATTAACAGATTTTTTCTACGTTTGGCAACGAGCAAATTTACTCGATATTTTCCCTAATCTATTTATTAACGAACTCACCGACAAAGATAGAGAAGCAATTTCAAATCCCGGACGCTTCCGCAACATGGGCGCATCCCCCGACGAACTCGCCAAACAAGATTACGAAGCAAAAATGGCCCTCGCCTTCACCGAATATTACCGAGTTTTGCGCGAAGACGGCGTGATGACAGTCCAATTCAACCACAAAGAATCGGGGGCGTGGGATGTACTCACAAAATCCCTCATCGATGCCGGTTTCGAGATTACCGCATCCTGGGCCGTCAGTACCGAAAATCCCCAAAACCTCCACCAAGCGCAAAAAAATTCAGTTTCCAGTACCGTCCTTTTAGTTTGCCGCAAGCGCGACCCCAATGCCGCCCAAGCTTGGTGGGACGATTTGCGCCCAGAAGTCGCGAATCTCGTGGAACAACGCGCCCCGGAATTTGAAGCCAACGACATTACAGGAATCGACCTTTATTTAAGCGCCTTTGGCCCGGCTTTAAATGTGTTCAGCCGTTCCTATCCCATCCTCGACAGCAGCGGCGAAGAAATGCGCCCGGAAGCTGCATTTGCTGAAGCCAGAAAAGCGATTGCAAATTATCGTTTCCGCAAACTCGTACAAACAGATACTGCGGGATTTGACGCGCTGACACAGTGGTATTTTCTCGCTTGGGATGCCTTCCGCGCCGTCGAATTCCCCTTCGATGAAGCGCGACAACTCGCCCTCGCTGTGGGTGGTTTCAATGTGGTTGATTTAGCAAAAGTCTACAAACTCATCGACTCAGCTAGCGGTACTTGCAAACTTTTGACACCGAAACAGCGATTGAAAAAAAATGCTTTTTCGGTAAATCCGCAAGAGTTTACGATGACATATTTAGTGGATGGATTGCACGCAATTATTGCTTTGTATCAAGAGGATGGAGATATTCAAATCGTGCGGGAGTTTATGAAGAAAGCTAATTTGATGGAGAATGATAATTTTATGCGGGCGATTGAAGTGGCGTTGAAAGTTATTCCCCGGATTGGGGATGAGAAGAAGCGGATACCGGAGGAGAAGGCTTTGTCGGATTTATGGTTGGTGATGGATGAGATTAAGGCGAAGGTTGTTTATCAACAGATGGATATTCCGTTTGAGGGACAGTTGAGTTTATTTTAGGTTAGGTCAATTTAAGCTCAAACCCGCAGTCCGGCTTCAGGCAAAACCCACAGTCCGGCAGGGGTTTAAACCCCTGCCTCATAGCGAAAGTCGTCTGAAGACGACTAATACCAATTTTTTATGAGGCTGCATAGAATCCGATCCCCCCTAGCCCCCCTTAATAAGGGGGGGACAAGATTCCGATCAAAGTCCCCCTTATTAAGGGGGATTTAGGGGGATCGAGATATGTGCAACTTCACATTAAATTGGTATAAGATTAAATGCGATTTTAATATATCATTGATTCTCGATCGCTCTGATGCGTAAATTCAGTTGAGCCGATATTTTGTAACGAACCTAAACTTGTATAATTAACTCTTCAGTCCTCTTTAGAGGACTTTCGCTATGAGACAGGGGTTTAAACCCCTGTCGGACTGTGGGAAAGCGTATTGTTTATCGTGAGGAAATCTGGAACCAGGTAAACCGTATTGGCACATAACTAATAAATTAACAAATAACATGAATTTAGAAAATTATCCCTGGCGGATTAGCTATTCTAGCAACGAAAATAACCCGATCGCAGATTTTTACATTCCTGCGTTAGAATGTGCTGTACAGTACGATCGCAAGTCAGGATTTTTCAACAGCGCTATCCTGGGTAAAGTCGCGCGGGGATTGGGCGCAATGCTGCACAATCAAGGGCGGATGCGCTTAATCATGGGCTGTCAATTCAGCCCGCAAGATTTGCAAGCTATCCAACAAGGTTACGCCCTCCGAGATGCTGTTGCTATCCGCCTCGATGCAGATTTGCAGCCGCCCAAAACTTTCGCCCAACTCAAGCATTTTGAAGTCCTCAGTTGGCTGATTCAAAACTGTTATCTCGATATAAAAATAGCTATTCCCCTCAAGTCTGACGGCTTACCGGTAGATAGTGACAGTTTACTCGATCGGCAGCATATGTTTCACGAAAAAGTCGGCATTTTTACCGACAGTAACGGCGCACAATTAGCTTTTAGCGGTTCCAATAATGAATCTCTCAGCGGTTGGGAAAGTAATGTTGAATCTTTCCACGTTTATTGTGCCTGGGAAGGTGGGCGAGATGCGGAACGAGTTGGTGAGGAGATTTTTCGGTTTGAGCAGTTGTGGAACAATTTATCGCCGAATGTGCGTGTTTTTGAAGTGCCGGAAGCGGTGAAAAATAAGTTGCTCAGTTACGCGCCCAGTAGCAAGCCTGTGTGGAATCGGGAGGAAGGTTTGGCAGCGGATTTTGTAGCGGATGAGGAAGGTTCGGCAGCGGATTTTGTAGCGGATGTAACGGATGTTGGGAGTCGGGATTTAGGGGGAGTTATTGGGGATTTTGAGTTATCTCAAGATTATGCTAAGTTTGAACCGCTTTTCAATTTGTACGCTTCACCAAGTTGTCTCGATTATTGCTTGAAATCAATTCCGATCGCACCTTGGCCGCATCAGCTTAAAATATTGCGTAGAGTTGCCGCAAATTTCCCGAAAAGTTTCTTGATTGCGGATGAGGTTGGATTGGGGAAAACTATTGAAACTGGGTTGATTTTGCGTTACTTGCTTGTCAGCCAAAAAGTCAAACGTGTGTTAATTTTAGCACCAGCCAGCATTCAGCCGCAGTGGCACGAGGAATTGCGCGAAAAATTCAATTTGCACTTTTGGAGTTACAATAAAGGTGAATTGAAAAATCCCTATGGGGAGAAGAGTCAGTCTGGGGAGGAAAATATTTGGAATTCCCGAAATCTAATTTTAGCATCATCTCATTTAGTCCGCCGGAGCGATCGCGCCCAAGAACTTTTAGCAGCGCAACCGTGGGATTTGGTGGTACTCGACGAAGCCCATCACGCCCGCCGTCAAAGTCCGCAAAACCGCAAGGAAACGCCTAATCGGTTGCTACAGTTAATGCAGCAGTTAAAGGAAAAAACCCGATCGCTTTTGTTATTATCCGCTACGCCGATGCAAATTGACGCGATCGAGGTTTTCGATTTATTGCAACTTCTCGGGCTGCGCGGGCATTGGGCTTATGGTGAGAATTTCTGCAACTATTTTAGCACATTGTCCGCAAAGCCCGATCGCCAGAATGTACGTTTTTGGCAGCAGATGTCCGTCGGTTACTTCCAGGAAGGAGGTTTGCCGTGCGATCGGTTGCAGCAATATTTACAAAAGTGCGATCGATTGCTATATTATAAGTTGCGCGATGTCTGGGAAAAAAACCAGCGAGTCAACCCGCAACAAATCGCTGAAGACGAAGCCTTCATCGCCGCCTCCCGCCAATATTTGACAGTGAATACTCCCCTCAAAGATTTGATGTTTCGCCACACCCGCGACACCTTGCGCCAATACTATCAGCGGGGATTGTTGGATTGCGATATTCCCCGCCGCGTAGTTAGAGATAATGCGATTACTTTAGAAAATAAGCGCGAAGTGCCGCTTTATCTGGCTGTCAGCAATTACGTGCGCCACTTTTACAATCTCGCACAAAAAGACAATCGCAAAGCGTTAGGATTTTTGATGACTCTTTACCGCAAACGCCTGACAAGTTCGTTTTATGCCATTCACGAATCCTTACAGCGCCGCCTCGAAGGGATTAGCATTACTGAGGATGATTTTCAGGATTTAGATGATGCGGATGATGTAATATTAGAAGGGATGGAATCTTACTTTGAACCAGCCGATCCTGAAGAGATTAAATATTTAGAAGATTTACTGTATCAGTTCGAGAATACCGGGGAAGATAGCAAGCTTTCGCATTTTATCACAATCTTGCGTCAAGAACTGGCACAGCGGGAAAGTGCGATCGTGTTCACGCAATACACCGACACGATGGATTATCTCAGAAGTGCTTTACAACAATTATATGGTGCTCAGATTGCTTGCTATTCCGGGCGCGGGGGAGAGTTGTACCAAAATGGGGAATGGCGGGTGTTTCCCAAGGAACAAATCAAAGCCAAATTCCGAGAAGGAATCATCAAAATTTTACTTTGTACCGAGTCGGCTTCCGAAGGGCTAAATTTGCAAACCTGCGGCGTTTTAATCAATTATGATATGCCTTGGAATCCCATGCGGGTGGAACAGAGAATCGGCAGACTCGATCGCATCGGACAGATTTATGATACAGTCAGGATACACAATTTTTATTATGACGGCACTGTAGAGGCGAAGGTTTACAAGAAATTGCGCGATCGGATCAATGCTTTTCAAACCGTAGTGGGCAATTTGCAGCCGATTCTGGCGACAGTGCCCACTTTTATCGAACAGGCTGTGATGAGTGCAGATCCCGAAGAAGAGGGTGTTTTGTTGGCAGAGTTCGATCGCATTTTAGACGCACCGCCGTTGCGTCTTGGACTTGATGAAATGGTAGCAATGGATGTAGAATCAGACTTGATAGAAATCCGTCAACCTTTGCCGCCGACTTCTCTGTTTCCTGAAACCATCGAAGATTTGTTTGTCAATTCTTTGATTTTAAAGCAGAGTGGTGCAACTTTCAACAAATCGGAAAATCGCACTTGGCAGCTTAACTATAAAAGTGGCAATTATTATATCACATTTTACCCGGATATCTTTGAGGAAAATCCTTCGTTGCAATTGATGAGTTTTGGGAATCCGTTGTTTGAAGAAATGCTAAGTGCGATCGCCCTTGTGGCAAACTGTTCTTAATCGAATATGTTTGAACACGCTTGGGTTAAAACTATTTATGCCCCGGAGATCCCCCTAAATCCCCCTTAAAAAGGGGGACTTTGAGCAAGTTCTTGTCCCCCCCTTTTTAAGGGGGGCTAGGGGGATCGGGCTTAACTGAACAGTATTGGAATATGTTTAGCCTGTTTTGAGCATTGCTAGGGTTTGGCGATCGACTGTGGCACTTTTAGGACTAAACTACTCTTAATAACGATCGTCCTTTTTATTTAATTTGCACAATGTCTTCAGAAACAAACTCAGCGACTCAAGCTACAACTGGTGCAGATGCGATCGATGTGGCGATCGCCTCTGGAAACGATTTTGACGGCACTCCGATTCCCAAGGCCAAATTAGACCTGTACGAGCAAGTGATGGGCTTAGAAGCGGGGAGACAGCGCAGTGGCGTATCAAACACCATGCGATCGCGCATTGTCCGAATTGGTGTCAAACATCTGCCTCAAGCAGAACTCGATCCAATGCTAATTGCTGCCGACTTTGCACCGCTGAAAGACAAAGAAATTGCCTTTTATTACGGCGCAAAATAAAGAATATCTTATATCTATTTGATCTTCAACCCGCGGAGGCGGGTTTTGTTTGTGTAGACGCGGTTTCAACCGCCGTCTCTTTTCTTCTCTTCAACCCGCGGAGGCGGGTTTCTTCTGTGTAGACGCGGTTTCAACCGCCGTCTCTTTTTTGTATCCTACAATTTTAAATCTCCGGTTTCAAAGCACGTTCCATCAGGGATAAAACAGCTTGTTCTGGAGTAATTTCACCATTTAGCAACCGATAAACTTGACGAGAAACAGGCACTTCAATGCCGCGTTGATTAGCCAAATCAATTAACACATTAGTAGTATTAACTCCTTCAGCAGTGCTCTGCAATTCCTGCACAACTTCCTCCAAAGATTTGCCTTGCGCCAATCCGAAACCAACTCGATAATTGCGCGATAAAGAACTGTTGCAAGTAGCGAGTAAATCTCCCAAACCAGACAAACCATAAAAAGTTTCAGCGCGTGCTCCCAACCGAACTCCCACCCGAATCATTTCCGGTAAAGCACGAGTCAACAAAGCAGATTTAGCATTAGTTCCTAATTGTAAACCATCGCAAACACCAGCGGCGATCGCAAAAACGTTCTTCAAAGTCCCACCCAACTCAGTCCCCAAGGGATCTTGATTCACATAAACCCGAAAAATATCGGAACTATAAATAGTCTGTACTTGCTTCGCCGCCACTAAATCCAAACTCGCCGCTACCGTCGCAGCCGGTAATCCTTGCTGAATTTCTGCTGAAAGATTGGGGCCGGAAAGTACGACAATTGCATTGTGAGGAAAGGCATTTTGCCAAATTTGAGACGGAGTGCGCGTCGTCGCGGGGTCTAAACCTTTGGTGACAGTAACTATAATTGTACTGGGAGTTAGGTTTAAGGCAAGCAGGCGATCGACTGTTTCGCCAACTCCCTTCATCGAAACTGCCGAAACCACAACATCCGCACCAGTTATAACTGATTCTAGACTAAAAGAACTGCGGCGCGACCACAAATTAATGCGATCGCCCTTTTTGCCTCCCAGACTTGCCAGTGCCAAACCCCATGCACCTCCGCCTAATATTGTCAAATTTACCATAAAATTTAGTTTATTAATAACATCAATCCGTTACATCCGTTACATCCGTTACAAAATCCGCTGCCGAACTTCCTTCTCCTACAAACGCGGCCGCAATCCATAATGACGGTAACGCCAATAATCGCGTAAAATGCGATCGTGATCGAAACACAATTCACCTGGAATCTGCCAAAATTCAAAAACTTGTAAATTTTTAGCATCATCAGCAGCTTGAGGTTCGCCCGTTGCCGAAGCCAAGAATACAATACTGATTGTATGTTGGCGCGCGTCGCGATTTGGGTCAGAATAAACGTAAAATTGCTCGATTAATTCTACATTCAAACTCGTTTCTTCTAAAGCTTCGCGTTTAGCCGCCGTTTCTACCGATTCCCCGTAATCGACAAAGCCGCCGGGAATCGCCCAGCCGTAGGGAATATGGCGACGTTCTATGAGAACTATTGGTCGGTGCGGGCGATCGACCAATTCGATGATAATATCAACTGTAGGAGCAGGATTTTTATAATTCATTTTGTTTGGGAATGGGGCATCGGGCATCGGGCATCGGGCATCGGGGATTAATGATTTTATATTTAACAAACAACAAATAACAAATAGCACATAACAGTCAACAGTCAACAGTCAACCGTTGACCGTCAACTAACATTATGCCGAAGTGGCTGGGAAAAGTTTTAGGTATCGGTGCGGGTACAATCCTCCTACTAGGTGCAACTGGATACTGGTACGTCTTTATTGCCGGAGCTCCTCAATTAGACCCTCCAAAAATCATCGCCGATGCCGACCTAAAATTTGAACTCAAAACATATAAAAGTGCAGCTATGAATTCAGAGCGCACCTACGGCTTAATTTTACCACCAGGGTACGCAAAAAATCCCAAACAGCGCTATCCAGTGATTTTTTTGCTACACGGCGGGCACGGAGACGCGCGCGCTTATCAAGACAAAGCCGCTGTTACTTCCGTGCTCCACGATTTATATAAAAGCAAAAGATTGCCGCCGTCAATTGTCATTACTCCTGACGGGAATGACCAGCGGGGGACGAGCCCTTTATGGGACCCGCAATATTTTGATGGGCCAAATGGTAAGGTAGGAAGTGTGATCGGCTCCGAGTTGGTTTCTGAGATAAAATCGCGCTACAGAACGCTGGAAGACCCCAAATCTTGGGCAATGGGAGGACAATCTTCAGGGGGTTGGGGAGCTTTTAATATCGGTTTGCGCTACTTGAATAATTTTAATATTTTGTTCAGCCACAGCGGTTATTTTACCGATCAAAGTGGCAAAGCTAACAGTCCTAAATATTTAGTTCCGAAACTTTCTACAAAAGATAGACAGCGGCTGCGGGCTTATTTGGATGCGGGGGAAGAAGACAAGGAATTTCTGACTTCTACGCAACAGTTTCACGAACAATTAAACAGTTTGGGTATTGCCAACGAGTTTAACAAATTTCCTGGAGGACACGGGATTGTCGGCCCCGATGTCGGTTGGAATTATTGGCACAAGCATTTAGCCGATTCTTTGAGTTATGTTGGAAAACAGTTTAAGATAGCGGGTGATGTTCGATAGAATCATTTTTGTTTGTCCGATAGCCTCATTGTTGCCTGTCTTTGTTCGCTGTACGTCGCAATCGGAATCAGCCTCTGCGATTGCTTCGCTAAGAGCTCGCAATGACAAAAGTCGCTAAAATTAGAAAAGTGAACTGTGTTACCCCAAAAAACTAGGATTGGACTCTGGACTGCATCATTTTTAACCGGATTAGTAGGAGTTATTAACCTGCTGTCTGCTGTAACTCCCAGTTTACCCGATCGCAGAAATTGGCTAGAACCATTTTTTCCTTTTCCTGTGAGGGCTGGCGGGCATTTCTTTGCAGCAGTTATCGGATTTATGCTGCTAACTCTGGCAACTAATTTGTTGCGACGAAAGCGGATTGCTTGGTTGCTGACTGTGGGATTATTAATTGTTTCTATTGTAGTTCATTTAGTCAAGGGATTAGATCTTGAAGAAAGTTTGCTTTCTGGGGTTTTACTGTTTCAGTTGTTGCTGATGCGGAAGACATTCACTGCTAAATCGGATCGCCCTTCAATTGCTCAAGGAATTCGGGTTTTGCTTGGTGCTTTGCTGTTTACTCTCGCTTATGGAACGGCAGGTTTTTACATTTTAGATGGGCGTTTTGAAGTTAACGAACGAGCCGTTAATTTCGATTGGGACGATGCTTTGTTCCAGACTTTTGCGATGTTTTTTACGGCGGACAATGCCGGGTTAGTTCCGAAAACTCGGTTTGCTGCCTTTTTTGCGAATTCGATTTATGCTGTGGGTGCGGTAACGATTGGTTATGCACTTGTGATGCTGCTGCGGCCGGTGTTGCTGCGAGATTCGGCAAGTATTTCGGAACGGAATAAAGCTCAACAAATTGTAGCAGAACACGGGCGGACAACGCTAGCGAGACTGGCGTTGCTTGAGGATAAATCTTATTATTTTAGTCCTTCGGGTAAAAGTACGATCGCCTATGTGTCCAAAGGTAGAGGTGCGATCGCCCTCGGAGACCCCATCGGGCCTGTGGAAGACCGCAAAGAGGCAATTCTGGGGTTTCAAGAGTTTTGCTATCGCAACGATTGGTATCCAGCATTTTATCAAACTTTGCCCGACGATCTAGAAATGTATTCTACTCTAGGTTTTCGAGTAGTACAAATTGGCGAAGAAGCGATTGTAAATATCAAAAATTTTACTCTCAAAGGCAAGGCAAATCAAAACTTAAGAACTGCGATTAACCGACTGACAAAAGCAGGCCATCGTATCGAATTTTACGAACCTCCTTTAAGTTTGGAATTGATGCGACAAATGAAATCTGTTAGTGACGAGTGGCTGCAAATGGTTCAGGGCGCGGAAAAACAGTTTTCTGTGGGTTGGTTTTATGAGGCATATTTGCGGGAAACTCGCGTCGTAGCGATTCACACTCCCGACGGTAAAATTAGTGCTTTTGCTAATATGATATCTGCGGTAAATGAAGTGGTTGGAGTTGATTTGATGCGCCGTCGCACTGAGGTAGAAAATGGCACGATGGAGTGTTTGTTTGCTTCGATGTTGCAACAATGTCAAGAGTTGGGCTATGCAGAATTTGATTTGGGTTTGTCGGCTTTGGCGGGAGTCGGAGAAGCTGAGAAATCCGGGCGGTTGGAAAAGGTTTTAATTTATCTTTCGGATCACTTGAGCAAGTTTTATAATTTTAAGGGATTGCACAGTTTTAAAGATAAGTTTGGGCCGCGCTGGGAACCGCGTTATTTTGTTTATCCGAGTTTGGGAAGTTTGCCGGATGTTGTGGTTGCTTTGATTCGGGCCGATTCGGGCGATAGGCTTTTGGATTATTTGCGCCCAGGAAGTTAGACCATTTTAGATTTTAGATTTTAGATTTTAGCGCAATACGGTTCAGTTAGAATTGTCATTGCGAGGAACGTTAGCGTAAGCGATCCGAAGGAAAGCAATCGCAGAGTCTATTTTTCACATTGCTTTTACTCTCTTGACTGTCTTATCTGAACTGTATTGGGTTTTAACGCAGCAATTATCAACAAATAGGAACAATTTATGAATTTGACGCTGAATCTATCACCTGAATTGGAGCAGTATCTCTTACAGTCTGCTGAGCGGCGCGGTATTTCTGTAGAGGAGGTGACGTTGCAAATGCTGATGGGATGTATGCAGAGTCAGGAACAGGATTTGATCGCATCTGGGGCGGTGTGTGATGTTTGGTCGCCCTATGATGCGTTTGATGCTGCACAGACGATGCTGGAAGTTCTAAACCAATCGAAAGCCCAAGAGGATGAGTAATGTGGAACGTTTTTCTTTTGTATCTGTTAATAATGCTTTAGGGGAAGTTGGATTTCGCCCTATTTTGCCGATTACTTTAGTTTATCAGAATGCTTCTGTGAAAGTTTCTGGGCTACTGGATACGGGGGCGAGCGTGAATGTTTTACCCTATAACGCGGGTGTCCAACTTGGTTATGAATGGGAACGGCAGACTACGGTTCTTAGTTTGACGGGAAATTTGGCACAGTATGAGGCGCGCGTCGTGGTGATGCAGGGACAGGTTGGGCAGTTTGAACCCGTGCAGCTTGTGTTTGCTTGGACTCGGGCTGAAAATGTACCGTTGATTTTGGGACAGGTGAATTTCTTTATGGAGTTTGATGTTTGTTTTTATCGATCGCAATTGGCGTTTAATCTGAGTCCTCGTTGACTGGTTTTCAAGCTATTAGCTTGGGAACCAGTCAAACGGTTCGTAGTGCGGACTCTAGTCCGCAGCCGCATAGCGGACTAAAGTCCGCACTACGAACCACACGGCACTCTTTCCTTCCCCCTTCTTCCTTCTTCCTTCTTCCTTCTTCCTTCCGCTATGCCAAGCCCCGCAGAGGCACGCGCTGCTTTTGCAAAACCTCAGAGTACAGCTTTTCCAACTCAGTAATATTCTGACTGAGAGTGTACCGCTCGATCGCGCGTTGGCGTGCTTTTTGACCAAGCAGCATTCCCAACTCAGGATGATCACAAAACAGCGGCAGCAAAGTTTGCAACTGACTCCGCACCCGCTGAGTGTTCAAAACTATCCCCGCGCCTTCCTCCAAAGCCTCACCATCAGCACCGGCATCGGTTGCCAAACAAGCCAAACCGCAGGCCATCGCTTCCAGCAGCGACAGGGACAGCCCCTCCACCAAAGAAGGCAAAATAAATACATCTGCACCCCGCAGAATTTCGATCCGGCGTTCCTCCTCGGCGACAAACCCGAGCCACACAATGCCCTCCTCTTCGCCGTAGGACAGTTGCAGCGACGCGGCTAGGGGCCCGTCGCCCACGATCGCCAATACGTTACCAGGGCCAAAATTGCACTGTTTCCAGGCCTTTAGCAAAGCCTCGACATTTTTCTCTGGGGCAATGCGGCCTTGGTACACAAAAAGTCGATCGGCTTTTAATTCCGACTTCAACCCCGAAGGCCCGGGCGAATACTTCATCGCGTCTACTCCGTTGGGAATCACTGCCACCCGTTCCTGTGGCACTCCCAACTTCACCAAAATCTCCCGCTGAATCTGAGAAAAAACGATCGTCGAGTCGTAGTGAGCCAAAAACGGAGCGTACAGTTGATACATCAGGTGTTGCGTTCCCGATGTCAAATTCCGCAATTTGCGATCGAACGGCGGGTGAAAAGTCGCCACCAGAGGCAAATTCAATTCTTGACAAATTTCCGGCAGCAAAAAGTCTAGAGGCGAAAGCGTCAGGGAAGCGTGAACCACATCGGGTTTGAGCCGCCGCAGAGATTTCATCAGCACTGTGCGGGACTTGAGAGTGGGAATCGTATAAATTTGCGATTTGTAGTGACAGGGTAAAGAAACTTCGTTGCAACTGGCGGGCGAGAGCGAACTGGTATACGAGGTTTGAGCAATTCCCTTTCCCCATGAACCATTTGCCATGCTCCACCCCGTATTGTTCCTGTCCAGTGGGCCCGCTTCTTGGGCAAAGTGCAGGAAACTAACCTGGTATCCCCGGTCTAATAGTGCGTTGGTGACTTCCCTGGAGTAAGTGACGTTACCGCAAAAAGGTGATTTTTTTCCTAGCCAAGCGATGTGCATTCAAGTAAATCAGAGTTTGTTATTTTTTAGATTCGATCGACTTTGCTATTACTGCTACGGAAAATATACCAGGTTAAGACACCCCCAGCCATCGCTAATCCTGCTAAACCCAAAAATACTGTCGGCAAACCCAGAAATGTTTCCGCTACCCCGGCCAAAGCCAACGGTAAACTCAAAGCAATATTAGTGGCATTGTTTTGCAGCCCGAAGACTTTTCCCCGCATTTCTTCTGGGGTTTCTGCTTGAATTGTAGTCTGCATCGGCACTCCCACCAATGAGGCAAATAAACCCAACAGGCTAATGAACAGCACCGAGAGCCACAAATGGTGTGTAAATGCAGAAAGGCCCATCAGAGCAAGTGCCATGCCGATCGATCCGATTAAACTCAGTTGGGAATGAGAAAATTTGTGACCGAGATAGCCTACAGTCGTCGCCCCAGCAGCCATGCCAACGCCCACCGCCGCCAGCAAAAAGCCAAATTGTGATGCTTTCATACCGGGGAGGATTTCTGCCAGCCGAACTGCTAGAACTGCCAAGGCTGCAAAAATGGAAAATAGAATAATTAGTTGAATTAAAGCATTGCGGACTTTCGGTTGATCGTTGATGTAACGCAGGCCGTCTTTTAAATCTGCTAGGGGGTGCGGCGGTTCGTGTTCGACTTCGTTTTTTTCGCCTGTTTTCATCGACAGCAACAGCACTCCGGCGAAGGCGTAACTTCCGCCTACTACTAATTCTTTGCCGATTCCGAGTCCGCCGCCGAGGTTGGAAAATAGGGTGTCGGCTAAAGCTAGTAAGGGTTCTCCGACTGCGAAGCCAATAATCACCGACCCCATCATGGTTGTGGTGTAGAGGGAGTTGGCTGATAGCAGGTGGCGGCGTTCCACAATTAGGGGAATCACTGACTGTTCTGCTGGGGCGAAAAATTGAGTTAGAGTCGAAACGAGGAATGTCACTACCAGCAGCAAGCAGAATCCGAGCGGCAGTTGACCGAGTTCCCACCCGTCAGAGAGCCACAGCAGCACGGGCAATGTTAAAACAAGGCCTCCCCGCAGCAGGTTTGTGGCTACCAGCACTGCTTTTTTCGACCAGCGATCGACATACACCCCTGCTGCAGCCCCGAATAGCACTGCGGGAATGGTAAAGGCGATCATGATTGCTGATACCCATCTGCTGATGGTTTGATCTGGCGCTTGAAAGCGGCTGGCTACGAGGGCGATCGTCAGTACGAGATAAACTTTATCTGCTAGTTGGGAAAAAACTTGCCCACTCCACAATGCTAGAAAATTTGGGTTTTTGAGCACTGGCAGAAATCCCGTTTCTTTTTCGGGAATTTCGGCTACTGCTTCGGAGACTTCTGCTGCTGGCTCTGGTGTGGGAACCAGGGGGATTGCTTCGGGGTGTGGGCTATTGCCGTTGTTCCAGTCTGGTGCTGGAGTTGTGGGGTATTTATCCATTTCTGGGTCTGGGACGTTGCTCCATTGTCGATCGGCCAAGACGGGATAAGAGTCAAAATCTGGAAAATTTTCTCGTTCTTCCATTTTGTGGTGGGTCACAGCTAAAACAGATATTGTCAAATCAGAATCAGACAGTCGCATCATAGGATTTGGGGTGGATGGCCTGGGATGGTGGAGGTTGGGGGGATGGGAATTTGAAATTGAGGTGTTAACCCCTAAGTTTATTAATAATCTCGTAACTTTATCTCTATCTATTATCTGATGTCGCAACAACCTTGAGAATTTACCTGAAAAGGCCGGCAGGTTCGGGTATCCCGCAGGCTGGGGGTGCGATGTATGATCGCCCCTTCACCTATTTAAATCAACACTCAAAATTTAAAACTCAAAACTCTCTAGGTAGGTGTCGATCGAGCTTCCCGAGCGAATCTTGCAACCTAAATGATACTGGGCATATTGTCGCAAAATATTTTCTACTGATACCCAAGTTGTTCGATCGGCAATCCCCTCTCCTAGTTCTGGACTAGCCAACTCTTGCAGCGCTGCTAATTCCTTAGCATTAATCTCGAAATTTGTCAAGTGTTTGCTGCCATTCGTTTGCCGGGAACGGGAGGCGGATTTGTATAAGCTACCGATTTCTGAAGAGAGTTCTGCCTCTAGCTTAGCTAGCTCGGGCAAGCTGAAGGTTCCCCCAGAGGGTATACTAAACCCGGTTTGCCAGTTCGGATCGGTGAAATTTGGGATAAGCGGCTGTCTGGTGGCGCAGCAGACTTGGACTTGGGGCGCAAGGCCGGCTAAGGCTAGCAAGTGAAAAATGCCGTGGCTGAGGTGGGCGACAAGCACGGCGGCGGATTGGATTTCTGTGCGATCGGACAAACGCTCCAAACGGCTCAAATGTTCGCCCAGCAACCAAAAGAGTTCTTCTTGGGGTTCGTCGGAAAGCGCACTGGCGATCGCCAATTCGGCCAGGTATTGCGCGGCGGATAGTTTCCCGAGGTTGCGGCTCAAACCTGGATGGGATTGTACCGTGTCGGCTTGGGTAATTTTGTCGAGCGATCGGCCTTTGGCAATGAGCAATTCGTTGACGACAAATAACTCGCTTCTACCGCCAATGCTCGATCGCTGTTTGCGAACACCCGGTGCTACGGCTTTAATTAAGCCGAATTCCCGCGTCAAAACTGTCAGCAGGCGATCGGATTCGCCGATCGGCGCACTCTTAAGATTGATTCCAGTTGCTTTGTAAGTTCGAGTCACTCGATTTTAGATTTTAGATTTTAGATTTTAGATTTACAAGGACATTAGCAAAAACAGTCCGCGACGCAGAACTTTTATTAGATACTCGTTACCAGGCTCTGCCTGGTAACGCAGATCCGGAGGCTCTGCCTCCTAATCCCAGCCGAGGCAGAGCCTCTAAATATCGGTTCCCAGGCTCTGCCTGGGAACCAGTTAATGACAACTGACAACTGACTAATGACTCTTCTCTAAATTATCTCGCTGGCGGATTAATTCCGGGCCGCGGGAAGTCCCCAAACGAGTTGCACCAGCGACGATCAAATCTAAAGCTTGTTCATGAGTACGAATTCCGCCGGCCGCTTTAATCCCAATCCTGCCCTTAGTAACTTCGTTCAGCAGTCGCACATCGTCAACTTTCGCCGGACCAAAAAAGCCAGTGTTTGTTTTGATGTAGGCGGCGCCGGCTTCCATGCAAATCTCAGCCGCTAATTGTTTTTCGGCATCCGAAAGCAGCGAACTTTCGATAATTGCTTTAATGGTGAGATTGGTTTCTTCGCAAATTTGGGCTAATTCCCGGTGGAATTCGTCGATTCTTCCAGCTTTCAACAATCCTAAGTTAACGGAGACATCTAACTCTACGGCTCCATTATCTGCTGCTTCTAGAGCTTCGTAAATTTTCACCGTTGAAGTCGAAGCACCGGTGGGAAAACCTATAACTGTACAGACTTTGGGACGTTTGCCGTGCAGCAGCTCAACTGCTTGTCTGACGTAGGCGGGATACACGCAAACTGTGACAAACCCAAATCTCTCTGCTTGTTGGCAACAGTATTCTACTTGCTCTGGCGTAGCGGTGGGGTCGATCAGGCCGTAGTCGATCAAGGGGGCAATATCGATGTCTGCCTGGTTTACAGCCATTGCTGTTTTTTCTCCGAAGTAACTACTTCCTTATTATGTAGCGAATTTACCAATCTTCGACCGAAAGCAGCCAGAGTACAACCCCCCGCTTTCCTCCGTAAGGTCGCTTTCTCCAATTCTCCACTTCTTCAATCTAAAATCTCAAATCGATTGACTTTAGTCCGGGCCTGATCAATCACAAATACTCAATTCGCTGCTCGTAAAAACTCTTGTGGGAATTGGTATACAAAATATATCAAAAAAGAATATTTTAGTATCTGCCTTTAGATACATTTTTAATACTTCTTTAGGTATACTTTGTTAAAAGGACTTACGGTAGAGCCTGCGTCAGCTACGCTATGGCAGAGCCTGGTAGCGGCTACTGTTTTTACTTTTAGTAGTGCTTTAAAAACATAAAAGCCAGTGCCAAGCATGAATCATTTAGAACTCGAACAAGAAATTGGGAAGATGGCTAGAGCGATGATGACTCGCAATAGCTTAATTGGTAAAGATTTGATTGCGGATCTCAGAGGGCGACTGTCTGTTGACAGTTTAGCTGCTTTGATGATTGTCAGTATTGAGCGTTTGATTTGGTATGACTGCGAGTCGGTTATCTGGAGTTTGAGCTATTTGATTCCTGCTGACGTGATGGAAGAAATTCGCCGGATTACTGCGCTGGTTGTTTGCCAGCGGTTGATGGGCAAGGGTTTTGTGCTGGGGAAAGATTTTAGTATTGATGCAACAGGCCAGTTGCTGTTGAGTGAGAATGCTAAAACAGCGGTTGTGGTTGCTTGAATTGGGCAAGCAGAAGTTGGAGCTATTCGCACTAGGAGATTTGCAGTTAGACTTGGGGCGCCCTAGGACTCTTTGTGTAACTGCAAGCCTAATTCGGGATGTGGTAATAGTTGCGTGATTCAAGCAGAGTTAAGATTCGCAGCAGCTCTAAAAAACGATGAGTGCGGTTAGCTAAAAGAGCTTTTTACCAGAGGAAAATAGTTAGTTTCGATCGCAAATTGTTGAGGTTGTTACTGGCAGTGTGTACGGGCGATCGCCATGTATCAAATTTTTCAGATTTTTAGTGGAATTACAGTTTTATTCCAGGTATGGTTTCATGTAGAATCATCCCTAAGATAGATACAAAATATTATGAACTTAATTCAAAACTTGGAAGCGGCTTGGTATTACCATCTGGGTTCGCGCCACCTCGAAGCTAACGATGATCATGGTGCTCTGGCGAACTTTAACAGAGCTTTGAAGTTGCAATCAGATCATTATAAGGCTTGGTTCGGCCGAGGTATGGCTCTGGGGAAATTAGATCGGCACTTAGAGGCGCTGAAGAGTTTTGATGAGGCCTTGGCGGTGGAGCCGAATGCGAGCTTTGGCTGGCACAACCGGGCTATTGCTTTAGGAAAGTTGGGCCGCTGGTTGGAGGCTCTCAACAGTTTTGACCGGGCTCTGGAGTTCAGTCCGTGCGCGGCGAGTATTTGGCACAACCGGGGACTGACACTGATCGATATGGGGCTTTACGAGAAGGCGGTTCGGAGTTTTGATCGCTCTTTAAATTTGTATCCGGAGGCTGCTTGGGCGTGGTACAACCGAGGTAATGCTCTGTTGGAACTCAAGCTTTACTATCAGGCGCTCAACAGTTTTGACAGGGCGATCGAGTTTAACCCTGACGACGCGAAGGCTTGGTACAATCGCGGTATAGCTGCGAACTCTATGGGACTTTACAAACAAGCAGTGGCTAGTTTTAGCCGATCGCTCGCTCTACAACCGGGCAGAGCCGAAGCTGTGGGCGAACGGAGAGTTGCTTTGAGCAAATTAATAGGTTTAAATCAGAGAAATGCCAAGTTTACTCCCACATCTGAGCGTCCCTTTGAAGATTATTTGATTTGGTACAACCGGGGTGTGGAATTGGCGCGAAAAGGCTGCTACTCTGAGGCGATTGCTTGCTACGAAACAGTCTTAGAAATCAATCCTGATTTTGCTAACGCTTTTTACAATAAAGCTTGCTGTTATGCGCTACTGGGATTTGCTGATTTGGCCCTTGACAATTTGCAGCGGGCTGTGGAGTTTATCCCTAATTTATACAGAGAACTAGCTTTAGCTGACTCGGATTTAAGCTGCATTTGGAAACAAGAACGTTTTGAAGCGCTGATCCAAGGTTGATTTTACGCAAAAAACAGCTCCCCCAATTGGGGAGCTGTTTTTTTGGGTGGCGCAAATTCGATCGCCCTCAAGAGTATTTGTGCAATCTTTGCTATTGCACAGAAACTCGGATTGAGGGCTTGACCGGCCTCTTGGCAACTACGATGACGCGGTAGGTGCCGGACTCAGGGAGTTGAGCAAAAGTTTGACCTTCGCCTTGATCGAGGAGTTGTCCCGACGGAGATTCGATCGCCAGATCTAGATTTTTGTTGCTAGCTGTCACCCTAATTGTCTGTCCCTGCTTGCCTTGAAGCGTGATGGGCTGGATTTGGTAGCCGGACATTTTGAGTTTGATTGTGGCTTGTTTTTCCTTGAAGGCTATGGGAATTGCGCGATCGGGCTTATAAGTCCACTTGGCGTTAAAGTCGCGTCCGATTACGAAGCTGCTGGTTTCACCTTTCGGGGTGACTCGCAGCCGGTAGATTCCCGAGTCTGGCAACTGGCCGATCCACTGATTGTCGCTTTTTTCAATAACTCCCAGATTCTCACCGTTGGGGCTGTACAGTTCGGCTGTCAGTTGTCCCGCCCACAGGGAGAGAGTGAGTTCTCGCCCTTTGACGCCTTCAAAAATATAGGTGGTGGGTTGGTTGATGGTTTCTCGGATTTCCGAGGTTGACATTCGCTTGATCGGTTCGAGGTTTGAAACTGATCCAGAGGTAACGGGTTTGTTAAGGGTTTCTGTAATTTCCGAGGCAGCCATCAGCTCGCTCGGCGCAATTTTGGGGGCTACTGGGCTGGCAAATACTGATTTTGCCGTCATCATGAGTAGCATTCCAGTCAGTAAAATTAGTTTTTTCATGTCGCACTTCCGAGGGAGGGGGTAAGGAGTTGTATATGGTTACTTGTGTTTGCCTGTTTTCACCGGATTAAATCCGGCGATCGGCTACAGCAGCATAGAGGATACACATAAATATCCCGTACTTGCACAAAACCTGATAGTAGCAGATTGGCAGTGCGGGAGCTAAGTAGCCTGAGTTTGTCGGGACATTTAAATCATACTCCCTACGCATAATAACATCAAGAATATTAGTAATTTGGTCAAGGAAAATTAAAGCTTTTTCCGAGGAGCTTGGTACAAAAAATACGGTGTATTCGCTGCGGGATCTGCCTTGCTACCAGAAAACCGCTAGTACCCGCACGGGGTGACGGCCCCTACTGTTACCTAGTTTTGGACGATCGGCTAATTATGTAGGGAGCTGCAAACCCCACCTTACCATATTTGTAGCGTGTCAAACCACTTTTTGCGTGTCCCGATCCTGTAGGGTTTGTAGGGGCGGATTTAGCTAATATCTCTAATACAAACGAGTTTACCACTGCAAAACCCGCCCTCCCACACGAGGTTAATTTGTACTACGAACCTGACAGAATTTTCAGGTAAGCTTGTACTGTGTTGGACAAGCCCATTTCTAATGCTTCCGCAATTAAAGCATGACCGATCGATACTTCTAGGATATCAGGAATTGAGCAAAATTTAGCTAAGTTTTGCAAATTTAAATCATGTCCGGCGTTCACTCCCAAACCTGCTGATTGAGCGGCTTTAGCTGCTAAGGCATATTGTTGCACAACTGATTCTACTTTACCTTCGCGAAAAGCAGTTGCATAGGGTTCTGTGTAGAGTTCTACTCTATCTGCTCCAACTTCTTTTGCTAGCGGCATGAGAGCAGCATCTGCGTCCATAAACAAGCTGACTCTGATGCCGTTATTTTTTAATTTTTCAATGATTGGTAAGAGCCGATCGCGATTTTCGGGAATATTCCAACCGCTATCCGATGTTAGCACGTCGGGAGCGTCCGGGACTAAGGTACACTGAGCAGGTTTGACATCGCAAACTATATCCATAAATGGCGGCTGAAACGGATTTCCTTCGATGTTGAACTCGACGGTTAGCATTTTGGCTAAGTCGTAAACATCGGCAGCTTTGATGTGCCTTTCGTCGGGGCGGGGATGGACTGTAACGCCGTGGGCTCCGGCGGCAATTACTGTTTTTGCGGCTTCGGTAACGCTGGGGATGCCGATGTTTCGAGAGTTTCTGAGGAGGGCGATTCTGTTGATGTTAACGCTGAGTTTAGTCATGGGATTGGAAGTTGCGGATGTTTGTTGATTTTTAATTTTAACCGCTGATGAACGCTAATGAACGCTGATGCAGGCGGATTGATTTTTGGGGCGGCTGTTAATTGGGTTGATTTTGATGGTTTTGAATCAGCTTTTCTGCAAGCGGTAAGGTTTCGGCAAAAAAAGCCTCTGCTGTTTGGTGTTTTGCTGCTAAATCTTCTAGATTGGTAATGCAGAAAAGGGGTGCGGTGCGATCGACTATTTGGGGCGGAAAATCTCGGCTAAAATATTTGAGTTGAAAGTCGTATCTGTGGGGACGGTAAATCATGCCCAACAGTTCGACTAAGGGTAGAAGTGTCCAATTGTGATAGTTACCGATCGCCTCTACTAAATGTCCGCGATAAATCTCTTTTTTTACCAGAGGTTGCAGCAAATCAAAACGATTTTTTATTTCGTTGAAGCGAATTTGCATTTTGGCCAAATGCTGGTTTGTATCCAAATGAGCGGGTACAATTAGATTTGCTTTGTCAAAGGCGATCGGGACTTTTCCGTGTCTCTCGATTTCGAGAAATTCGTTGCGGCTGCTGCGCCGGAAAACGGCAAAATCAATTAGCAAGAATGGCGGGGTTTCTTTGAGCCGCCAGAAGCACTGCGATTGACCGTGCCAAGCGGGTTCTGGAACTCGATATTTGAGTTCGATTTCGCTAATTTCTGCGATGGTTTTTTCCACAATCTCAAAGGTTTCTTCCACGCAGTTATCTTCCACCACAACCGCAATATCGAGGTCTGACCATTCATCGGTGTAGCCGTGGGCTGCTGAACCTCCTTGCCACAAAGCGATCGCAAAATCTAAAGGTTGTAAGGTTGAAACAATCTTTTCGAGAATGATTTGTCTCATGGAATCAAGCTATACTGTTTGTTTTCCCTGGCTTGCACAAGTTTAACAAACGATCGCGTGTTGAGATTGCTCCGCGACAGTTCTCCGAGGAGTTGCTAATGCTTCCGGTTGTGCACTGCTGCCAAAAATTACACGGGAAGCTGCAAGGGAAAGTGGCAATCTTTGGGAAAGTGCGATCGCCCGCGATTGAAAATCAGCCTTATATTGTCAGAATCAGAAACTTGCCCGCTGTCCGGTAACATGAGAAAGGATTAATTTTTAACAGCGCGGCATGGCTACTATTTGGGAACTCGACTTTTACAGCCGTCCAATCATAGACGAGCGAGAGAAAAAAAAATGGGAAGTGTTGATCTGCGAAAGCCCGCTGAATGTAGGCGACAAGGCCGAATCTCTGTTTCGCTACTCGCAATTTTGCTCCAGTTCAACCGTGAATTCCCTGTGGCTGGCGGGTGCAATTAAAGAGGCGATCGCCGCAGCACCGAAACGACCTGAAAAAATCCGCTTTTTCCGCCGCCAAATGGCGAACATGATTACCAAAGCCTGCGAGGATTTGGACATTCCCGCCGCCTGCAGCCGCCGCACCCTCGCCCTCAGCCTGTGGCTGGAAGAACGGATGCAAGACGTTTATCCCGCCGAACCGGGCTATCAACCGGTTGTGAACCCGACCGTTCAATTTATACCCGAAACGCCAGTTGCGCTGCCGGATGCTTTAATCGGCGAAAAATGGGCGTTTGTGAGTTTGCCGATCGCAGCTTTTGACGAAATGTCCGAGTGGGATATCGGATTTGGCGAAGCTTTCGGGTTGCCGATGACAGGCCTCGACCCGGAAACGCAAATTCCGGGACTCATGATCTACTCGTCGAGAGCAACAGCCCTGGCAGGTTGGATGTCGGGTTTGGAGTTGGCTTTTATCAAATTTGACAGCGGCCCGCCCGCTAGGCTGGTATTAGATACGGGAGCTAACGATCGCTGGATTTTAGCTAATCTCAGAGACGCCGCAACGGAGAGAGAAGCGAAAGGATTTGAAGCCGCTAAAAAGCAAGCAAAAAAAGTACATTTCTTAGCAATTCAGTCGAATCCCGAATCGGAATCTTTTGCAGGATTTTGGCTGCTGCACGAACTAACTATTTAGTCGCGAGCGGGGCAATAACCGCTCTGGCATCGATCGCAAAAAATTGGTAATCGGTAATTGGTAATCGGTAATTGGTAATCGGTAATTGGTAATTGGTAATTGGTAATTGCTTCCAATGACAACAGACAACAGACAACAGACAACTGCCAAGTACCAACTGCCAACTGCCAACTACCAACTGCCAACTGTCAACTGTCAACTGTCAACTGTCAACTACCACCGACAACAATGACCAATCACCAATCAGCAGAACAACTGTTAGAACTAGCCACCAAAGCAGGTGCAGAAGCTGCTGAGGTATTGGAATCGCAATCGCTCTCACGGCCGGTCTTTTTTGAAGCAAACCGCCTCAAACAGCTAGAAACCGCCCAAGCAGAAGGCATTGCACTGCGGCTGTGGCGGGATGGGCGGCCGGGTTTGGCGGTGGCCTACGGGCCTGTGGAACTGCAAATTTTGGTGGACAGGGCGATCGCGCTTTCGCAACTAAACGAACCGGAAACCATCGAACTCGGCACCGGTGAGAAAGTTGTTTATCCCGATCGCGGAGTGTCGGTGCCAGCCGAACAGCTAGTAAACTGGGGCAAAGAGGCGATCGCGATCGTCCGCCAAGCCTATCCCGAAAGCCTCTGCACCGCCGAACTCGACTGCGAAATCGAAAGCACCCGCTTGCTGAACACCAGAGGCTTGGATTCCAGTCACACCGACACCACCCTCAGCGGTTACTTATCAGCAGAATTAGTGCGGGGCGAAGATTTCCTCAACATTTGGGAAGGCGAAACCGAACGTGGCACCCTCGACTTAAACACCAGCGCCAAGCGGGTTTTGCAGCGTTTAGAATGGGCGAAAGAGAATGTTGCTCCCGCCACGGGCCGCGTGCCGGTGCTATTTACAGCCAAAGCTGCCGATTTACTGTGGGGGACTGTCTGTGCGGCGTTGAACGGCAAACAGGTACTCGAAGGCGCTTCGCCTTGGAACGATCGATTAGGCCAACAAGTGACATCGCCGCTTGTCACCCTCTCGCAGCAGCCGGATATCGGGCCTTATAGCTGTCCTTTTGATGACGAAGGTACTCCCACTCGGGCGATCGTCTTTATCAACAATGGAGTGTTGCAGCTATTTTATACCGATCGCACCACCGGTCGAGCCTTGGGCAGCGGTACCACCGGCAACGGATTTCGCCCCGGTTTGGGCAGCTATCCCACACCGAGTTTGTTCAATGTTTTAATTAAACCAGGAGAGCGATCGTTAATTGATCTAATTGCTCAATTAGACGACGGAATTGTAGTCGATCAAATGCTTGGCGGCAGTGCCGGAATTTCCGGCGATTTTTCAATTAATGTCGATCTCGGCTACCGAGTCAAACAAGGTCAAATAGTCGGCAGAATCAAAGACACAATGGTAGCTGGCAACGTCTACAGCGTCCTCAAACAATTAGTAGAATTGGGAGGAGACTCTGAGTGGAACGGTTCTTGCCACACACCGTCTGTAATTGTAGAGGGATTGTCCGTCATCGGCAAGAATTAAAGTCAGTTGGCAGTTGGCAGTTGGCAGTTGGCAGTTGGCAGTTGGCAGTTGGCAGTAGTCAGTTGTCAGTTGTTAGTTGTTAGTTGTTAGTTGTTAGTAGTCATCAATCATCAGTTAACAGTCAACAGTCAACTGTTAACAGTCAACAGTCACCAATTCCCATTTCCCATTTACCAATTCCCACTTCCCACACATAATATGCGTATTTGTTTTATCGGCGATTCTTTTGTAAACGGTACTTGCGATCCCAAATGTCTCGGTTGGACAGGACGGATTTGCGCTGCCGCTTGCGGACAAGGACACGATATTACCTACTACAATTTAGGAATAAGGGGAGAAACCAGTGCCGATATAGAAACTCGTTGGTTCAACGAAATTTCTTGCCGCTTACCTCACTACAGCGACGGCAGAATCGTATTTTCTTTTGGCGTCAACGACACTTACCTAGAAAACGAAAAAATCCGCATAGAAGTTGAAAAATCAATTGAAAATGCTCGCTCTATTCTCACGTCAGCCAAAGAAATATGTCCTGTATTAATGGTAGGGCCACCGCCAGTTATTGATGCCGATCGCACAAGGCGGATTGCCAAATTATCCGAGCAGTTTGCCCAAGTTTGCAACGAGTTAAATGTGCCTTATCTAGATGTTTGCACCCCGCTGCAAAACTCGGAAATTTGGCATAAAGAACTTACCGAAAATGATGTTTCCCATCCCCGCGCGGCCGGTTACGCTGAATTGGCTAAAATAGTTCACAATTGGGATGGTTGGAAAGCTTGGTTTAAAAATATCAATATATCAGATCAAGAGACAGTAACGCTGTTCCGAGCCGTCGGCAAAAAAGAAATGGAACTAATTAAAGAAAGCGATTTTATGGCATTTCCGCCACGCTTATCCTTTCAGCCTACTTTTTATCCCGTACTTCACAAAGCCTATGCCATACAAATCGCGAGAGATTGGAATACAAGAGATGCAGCATCGGGATATTTTGGCTATGTCACGCGCTTTCGGGTGGCGGCAGAATTCTTAAAAAAATATCCGGTTCAAAATGTGGGCAGTTCGATTCACCAAGAATATTGGATTCCGGCAGAAGAATTGGCTCAATTTAATCAAAATATTGTGGGAAAAATTGAGATTTTTGCGGAATATCAACCCTAAACTAGGAGCGAAGTATGCTAGAATTTAATCAATTTGAAATAGTTAGTTTTGACTGCTACGGCACTCTGATAGATTGGGAAAGGGGGATATTACCCGCCTTGCCACACTTGCTGTCAAATCGGAAAATTGATTTCAGCGATGACGGAATTTTAGAGCTTTTTGCTGACTTTGAAGCCGAACTAGAAAATCAGAAGAATCATTATATAAGATATCGGGATATTTTGCAAGAAACAGCACTCAAGCATAAATACAAACTGGCAGTAATTTCCAATATTGACGATGATTTGTTTGCTGTTACAGCCAAATATTTAAGAGTCGAATTCGACTGGTTGATTACTGCAAAACAAGTGCGATCGTACAAACCGTCAACTCGCAACTTTGAAATAGCCCTAGAAACAATGGGGATTCCTTGCGAAAAACTGCTGCACGTTGCTCAGAGTGTATATCACGACATTGTACCCGCCGCATCCATGGGAATCTCAACGGTTTGGGTAAATCGCAGACAGGACAAAACAGGATTGGGGGCGACACTGCCGGCTAGCGGCCAGCCAGACTTGGAAGTGCCGAATTTAAAAACATTAGTAGAGGTTATTGGGTAAATAATCGCAGAGTAACGCAGATTAGTAAAGTTCATCTGCGTTACTCTGCGTGAACCTCCGGTTAAAAATTAGTTATATTTTGCCAAGTCGAACGATTTTTCGCTAAAGTGCGATCGAGCAGACAATTCTCAGGCCATCTACGCTATTTATGCCGTACATAACTATCCCTAAACAATTTAGGGAACCTTCCAGGGTCATCAAATCTCAACTGTTTTTACGACCGAAACGCCTCGCTATTTTTGAAGCTTGTCTGATCGGCTTAGTGGCCGGACTGGCCGGTGTTTTGCTAAAGTCAGGAGTCGGATGGCTCGGCAGTTGGCGAGTTGCTACCTCGACATTAATCCCAGCTTGGATATTACTGCCGGGCGTCGGTTTATGCGGCGGGTTGCTGACAGGTTTCTTGGTTGAGCGTTTTGCTCCCGAAACTGCCGGCAGTGGCATTCCTCATGTCAAAGCTGCTCTCGGCGGAGTCAATCTTTCCTTAGATTTGCGAGTAGCTGTGGCCAAACTTCTGACGACTATTTTAGCAGTTGGTTCCGGTTTAACTTTAGGCAGGCAAGGCCCTACTGTGCAAATAGGAGCATCTTTGGCTGGCTGGATAGGTCACTTGATGCCCACTTCCCCAGACTACCGCCGACAATTGATTGCTTGCGGTGCTGCTGCGGGATTGGCTGCTGGTTTCAATGCTCCCATTGCAGGAGTTTTGTTTGTAGTTGAAGAACTGCTGCACGACGTTTCGGGATTGACTTTAGGGACTGCAATTATCGCTTCATTTATCGGTGCAGTTGTCTCGCAGCTTTTGGGCGGCGATAGTTTAAATTTGAACCTTCGCGCGTACCAAACCAGTTTTGAGGCTCAGGAAATCCCATTTTACATACTATTAGGAGTTTTAGCGGGATTGCTGGGAGCTTTGTTCACCAAAGGGATTATGGCTAGCTTGCAATTTAACAGGCGATCGCTCAAATTAGCTTTGCCTGCGCGAATGGCTCTAGCTGGCATAATCTGCGGTTCAGTAATAGCTTTTCTCCCAGAAACTTTCCGTAACAATACGGGTTTGCGGGAGTTTTTGTTGACAGGTGAAGCAAGCGGAATAACAAGTTTAATTGCTTTTGTAGCTCACTTTTTTTTGACAATTATTTCCGCTGCTTCCGGAGCTCCGGGAGGATTGTTTTCCCCTGCCCTAGTTCTCGGTTCTGCACTCGGTCACATGGTGGGCATTGTGCAGGCAGATTCCCTGGGTGTCGGTTTGCCGGTAACTTACGCTTTGGCGGGAATGGGAGCGTTTTTTTGCGCGGTTTCTAGAGCCCCGATTACGGCGGTAGTGATTGTGTTTGAAATTACGGCGGATTTCAAATTAGTGCTGCCTTTGATGATCTGTTCTGTAGTTGCTTATTTGGTCGCGGAAAAGGTGGACAGTGGCTCGCTTTACGATCGCCTTTTGGATTTTAACGGCATTCAACTGACAAAGGCAAAAGCTGCGAGCAATACTTTGAGCGACTTGCACGCAGATGACGTGATGCAGCGCCGAGTTGAAACTCTTTCGAGTCTACTGACTTTTGATGAAGTGATGCAGGCTTTTTCGCGATCGCACCACCGAGGATTTCCAGTAGTTGAAGATGGGAAATTAGTCGGAATTGTCAGTCAAACCGATTTGGCAAATGCCAGCGATCGCGATTTGTCCGGCAACTCCCTGCTCAAAGAATTTATGACTGTACAGCCGATCGCAGTCAAAGCAAGGGATACTTTAAGCGAGGTATTGTACAGGCTCAATAACTACAATATCAGCCGCTTGCCAGTCGTAGAAGGCCGGCGTTTGGTGGGAATTATTACCCGCAGCGACATTATCCGAGTTGAATCCGATCGCCTCAGCGGAGAAACAACCCAGGGCCCGCATCCAGAACCTTCCTATGTTGTCTATCAAACCAGAGCTCCGCAAGTCGGAAACGGCCGCTTATTAGTGCCACTTTCCAACCCCCAAACAGCCCCCGCTTTGCTGCGGCTGGCGGCGGCGATTGCGCGCGATCGCAATTACGAATTAGAATGCCTGCAAATCATCTTAGTACCGCGCAACAGTTCCCCCTCCGAAAGCGCAGTGCGGACAACCAAAAGCCGCCGCCTGCTGCAACAAGCAGAACGAATTATTCGTAATTGGAACTTGCCAGTACACACCCAAATACGGGTAGCGCACGACGTACCTAACGCGATTTTAGAGACAATAAAGGAGCGACATATCGATTTAATTTTGATGGGCTGGCAAGGCGAATTTTCCACAAAAGGACGCATTTTTGGCGATGTTGTCGATACCGTAATTCGGCAAGCAGGCTGCGAAGTGGTTTTGGTGAAGTGGAGCGAAAAACTATTAGCAAAACGCAAGAAAAATGAGTTTTCCGCCACTTTCAGCGGGCGGAAATCTACGTCTATAGAATGGGAATTCAATGCCGAAGGAGTTGAGGGTGCAGATAATCCCACATTGGCGATCGCCTCAGATTTATCAGCGATTCCTGAGAGTGAATTTGCCCCGCCGAATTCAGACATTCCAGGGCCAGAATTGGGGCTGCACACGCTGATGGGTTTACACCGTTGGTTGGTGCCTATTCGCGGCGGTTACAAGCAAGCTGCGGCTTTGCGGCTGCTACCTGCTTTGGTGGCTGCGAGTGCTGTACCGGAGATTAAATTGTGTCAGGTTCATCAGCCTTCTGTTGCAGAACCAGATCGGGGAGAATTAAAGCAAGCAGCGGAGTTTATCAAGCGCAGGGTTAGCTGTTCGATAATAGCGACTTCGGTTTGCGCTAAATCGGTTTCTGATGCTTTAATTGATTTGGCTCAGAACGATCAGTGCGATGCGATCGTCCTGGGAGCGAGCCGTGAAGGGCTGCTAAAGCAGGTGATTCACGGGAATATCCCGGAAGCTGTCGCGCGCGGGTGCGACTGTACAGTCATTTTAGTGCGATCGGCCTCTTAGCAAATTCATACTATGTCACTCTTGTTTCCAGGCAGACCTCCTAAATAATTAGACTTTAATTGACCAAGAATTTCTTGATGGTACAAGCCCCCGGATTTATCCGTGGAATCAATCCAAAATCTAAAATCTCAAATCCTCAAGCCCCCGCATTTATCCGTGGGGTCGCCTCTAAAATCTAAAATCTAAAATCTAAAATCGATTGACGGTGACACTCCCCGCGCTAAAGCGACGGGGATTCTTAAGACTTTTCAGCCTTAATATCCCTATTGCTAGGGTTTCCGGGCGCAATCCTTTTGCCAAAAATGGCGGTCTGCTATCAAGCGTCTTACAAGGAGCTTCCTCAGTCGTGACTTTCCTCCAGTCCGGGGGTAGGTTTTTAGCGTCTGTTACTGACGATTTAATAGGCTCAGAATCTTAGTATTAGTTGTGATTAATTATTTTGAGCATCCGTACTGCTGTTAAGCTAGATACTTGATTTCTCAAAATTCGCAACTTTCGACTCTGTTGACGAGAGCAGCGCTTGCCAGACATTTGTGCAATTGGTATATTTAATAGGCAGGATAAATCCTGCGACGCCCTTTCATCCCTGGACTAAAGTCACAGGGTTTTCAGGGTATTCTCTATAATTATGGCTTACAGCTAGATAGTTTTCCTAACCCAGAGGCGTTTTCCTTGATTCCATTCAAATTCCATAAAGAAGTCTCCATGCCTTTTCCCGCTTCTGCTTCACAACCGCTAAATTCTCGCTTTCCTTTTATTTTTAACACTCAATTGCTTAGTAAGTGATGTATAATAATGCAAAGCAAAAACCAGATTAATTCCAAAAAACACCAAAGTTAAAACAAATGTAAAAAAAGACGTAAACGACAGCCTGGAACTCATCGTAAACATCGCCAAAATGATTGAGCAAAGCCCAAAACCGGAAGCAAAAGAACTTAAAAGCAGCAACCGCACCTTAGACATAGTTTAATTTAAAGATTATCAGTAAAATGCACTCTTGGCAGCTACAGAGGAGTGCCAAATGATACTTATTACTATATAGCGGAATTGCTCAGTTTCGCCAAGGGCAAAACGACTGCTTTCCTAAAAAGGTGTGAATTATACAGAAAAATACAGCCCGCGCTCTTGTAAACTCCTGTTGCTCGACTTAATATCAATCAAAGGAATTCCCCAGCCTCCGCGAGCATTCCACCTTTCGCCGTACAGTCACCGCAGCCGCAATCCCGCTGACAGCAAAGTATTCGCTTCCAAAACCGCGCTTTCCCTGGGATTCCAAACATTGCCAAAATCCACAAACGGCGTCACCTGCAAAACTCCTTGTTTGTCGTCGGTGCGCTTGCATCGGATACCGCAACTCGGCTGAATCAAAAATCCCGCTATCGGCAAGCATTGCATCCTGACGGTAGCCCTCTTGCAAGGAATAAAATTACTCTATCACTTTTTAAACACTTAATTCCTTAACTCAATATAAAGATAGTTGACAATAACCATGTTTTGTGCATCTAAAAATGACTAAAAAAAACTCCGACCTCCCAAGCTAGCCCTGTAGGTCGGCGGAGCATTCTATCAAACCTGCGATCTGAGAAATAGGTAAATTTTGATAGAGATTACTACATTTTATTGAGCTGCGATCGCAATTCTTCCAACTCAGCGTCAATCACCGGACTCGACTCCGAGCTACTAGCTGCTGCCGTTTTACCCGCTGCCGGCAATTGACCTTGAGACACAGAGCCCCCCGTCAGTTGAGCTTTCATCTGAGCCAACTCGTCGTCAACGTCACCGCCGCTTTCGAGCAAGCGGAACTGTTCCTCTAAATTGCTGCCGCCGGCCGCCAATTCTGCCGAAGCCCCCGCGCGAGCTTCAATCTGCAAAACTTTTTCTTCCATGCGATCAAAAGCCGCCATAGAACTGCCAGTATTCAAGGTGCCAATGGTATTGTTGAGCTGTTCCTGAGCCTTAGCAGCGGATATCCTCGCTTTGAGCATATCCTTCTTAGTCTTAGCTTCGGAAATTTTGCTCTCCAAACCGATCAAGTTGCGCTTGAGACTTTCCACCTGAGTCGATTGCTGATCCAGACTGGCTTTCAGCGTAGCCGCCGTTTCAGCGTGAGACTTTTTGCGAACTAGCGCTTCCCGGGCCAAAGTCTCGTCTCCTTTTTGCAGGGCTAGCTGAGCGCGCTGCTGCCACTGGTTAGACTGAGATTCAGCTTGATTGTACTGAGTCTGGGTGCGCTTTTGAGTGGCGATCGCGCTGGCAACGGCCTGACGCAACTGCACCAAGTCTTCCTGCATATCCGTAACAGACTGTTCTAAAATCTTTTCCGGGTCTTCAGCTTTGTTGACCAGATCGTTAAGATTGGCTTTGACGACTCGGCTAATGCGGTCAAATAATCCCATAATGCTATTTTTCCTGGGTGAGGTGTACGAAGTAGGCGGAAAGCAGGCTTGATAGCCCTAGCCCGCAGTTGTGAAATTCACTCTTGTCAGATTTTTAGTGCGATTTAGTTTTTGGCAATTTTTGCAGACAGATAAATCCAGTTTAAAGCGATCGAGTAATGTGATGCAGGCAAGCTTATTCATGCACCTATCTATTGAGTTTAACTTCGATCCGAGAATTCCCCAACAGGCTTCGAGCCATCTCTAGCTAGGCTGTTGAGAAGTTTTTGCTCGTCCCGAGTCTTGTTCTGTTGCCTGGGGTTCAGGATGCGGGCGGATCGCTCGGTGGCAATTTGGGTGTATTGTTGCCCGGAAGCATTTGTGCTTTCATCGCCGCCAACTCGGTATCCACATCATCGGCACCTTCGAGAGAGAGAAACTTCTTTTCTAAATCATTAGTTCCGAGTTCTGCGATTGCTTCGGAGCGAGCTTCTAGCTGCATGACTTTCTCTTCCATCCGTTCAAACGCGCTCAAAGCGCTGCCGGGACTGAGATTGCCCATCATTTCTTGAAGCCTTTCCGACGATGCGGCCGATCGAGCTCGGGCAATGTACATATCTTTTTTAGATTTTGCCTCGGAAATTTTACTTTCGAGCGTCCGCATATTTTCTTTAAGTTTAGTCACAACAGCGTTCTGTTGTCCGAGACTGGCTTTCATCGCCGTTGCCGTTTCTTGATAAGATTTCTTGCGCGTCAGAGCTTCCCGCGCCAAATTTTCCTCGCCTTTTTGCAAAGCTAGCTGCGCCCGCTGATGCCATTCTGCTGCTGTAGACTCAGCTTGGGAACATTGGCGTTCAGTGCGTTTTTGAGCTGCAATCGCCCCTGCCACAGCTTGTCTGAGCTGCACTAAATCTTCCTGCATATCCATTACAGCCTGTTCCAGAATTTTTTCTGGGTCTTCTGCTGCCCCGACCAAACTGTTAATATTGGCTCGAATCACTCGCCATAGGCGATCGAATAATCCCATTTTGCCCGTCTCCCGATTTTATTAAATTTTAGATTTAGGACTGGGAATTGACAATTACAAAACCAATTTTGTGTTAGACAAAACATTCCTCATTGTCTAGCTTTGTCTAACAATTTAGTTAAAGTTTTTCACCCTTTACCTAATTTATGGCTGATAGTATTGTGGCTTCACCCCTTTTTCTTGGAGTTCTTTCACCAAACGTTCTGCTGAGGCAGGATCGTTCAAAGCCCCCATTTGGATCTTGACACCCTTTGAGAAGTTCCGCACGTAGGCATCGGGAACTGCGGTTCTGGCTTGCTGCAGCGATTTTTCGTCTGTGTAATCGGTGACAACGTAATAGAAACCGTCGGCGGCCCGTGCAGGCCTTCCCAGGGGAGATGCCGCGGCAGGCTGGGCCGGGGATGCTGCGGCTGGGGATGCTGCGGCTGGGGATGCTGTCGTCGGGGATGTGGCGGCAGGCTGGGCTGGGGATGGTGTTGGAGGCAGTGTCGGCAGTGTCGGCACAGGCTGGGCGGCGCTAGGGCTGGGAGTGGGAAGCAAAGCCGTACTCAGATTGTTGAGTCCTTGTTCCCTGCCTCTGGGCGGGTTGCCGTCTTCTGTAGGAATCGGCACAGCCCCGCTGGGGCCCGGAGGCGCTGGCGGAGTTGGCGGGATTGAGGCTTTTGGTGACGGGGAAGGAATCGGGCTGACTGTCGGCTTAACATTGCTGAGAGTGCTCAAATCTAGCTCGACAAATTCCTTGGATACCAGATTTGGAGCTTTCGGTAGTTCCTTGGTGCTGGTATCTGAGATGGAAGTAGAGGCGGGACTGTCGTTTGGAGAGGGTGAGGTGCGATCGAGCCAACGGTTCAGGCCGGCCATCTTAACTAGATTTGACGGGTACATGACTGCGTAGCCCAAAGCTGTGCACGACAGCAAAAACAGCAGCATCGAACTCAGTCCCAAGGGAGTTAACAAACTGGCGGCTAAACTGCGTTCAACCGTAGGATCAGCTTTTGACTCGTCCAAACTTTCGATCAGTTTTTCGCTGGATTCGAGATAATTGTTGGGTGCCAAGGCACTGCTAGATAATTTTGTGCCACCCCTCGTAGTTGCTAGCGGGGCATCGCCCTGAGTGCCGGCAAGGGATAGGGGTAGCGATAGCGGCTGCTGGGTTTCCTCCGCAGTCTCCGGCGCCAAATTTTGGGCTAGCTGTTGCTCGGTTGTAGCTGTTTGCTTGCCGGTACGAACTGAGGGCGACACCCACTGTTCGGCGCGCCGCCTGTGCCTTCTGTATGTTGTCAGTTCTGCTTCTAAATTTACATCTAGACTCCCCAGGACTGCTTGCAAAGCAGGCTTGATTGGGGTTGAAGAGGATTGATGATTTGGGGATTCAACCGAAGAACGCTTACTCATTAGCAAAACTCCTACCGCCTCTGAATTAATTTTAATGTTTTGATTTTGACACTCCCGGGCCTAAAGGCGTGGGGATTCTTGCTTCGCAGGGATTCCAATGAATTTACTTGCAGGCAAGCATCTTGACCGTATGCCCTACGGCTGCAAGCCCTCGGTTGAGAACTACTTGTGCGGCTGCGACATCTCTGTCGGTTGTATAGCCGCAATTGTGACACGAGTGAGTTCGTTCTGATAACTCTTTTTTGCCTGTTTCGTTAAGGCAATTGGGACAGATTTGGCTAGTCTTTTTAGCATCTACTTTCTGGAAATACACACCGCGCTTAAAGCAAGTTTGCTCCAATATGTTGAAGAATTGCCCAAACCCAGCATCTAAGCAGTGCTTACCTAACATCCCCGCTTTCAGTCCGACCAGATTAAGGTCTTCGACAAACACCATACCCGCGTCATCACAGATTTGATGTGACAACTTGCGATGCCAATCTTTTCGGCAGTTTGCCACGTATTCATGCAGCAAAGCAACTTTTTTCTGAGCCTTTTTCCAATTATTTGACCCGATTTTTTTCTAGTAACGCGCTGTTGCAGCAATTTAAGCTTGCGTTCTGCGTTAGCAAAAAACCTCGTTCGTTTAATTAAAAGCCCGTTAGAAGTTGCAATCAAATTAGTCAACCCTACATCAATTCCTACGGGATTGCCATGAGGAATGATATCGGGAATTGAGACATCCCATTGCAAAGTCAACATTATATACCAGCCACTAGACCGTCTGACGACGCGAGCTTGTTTGACGATTGCGCCCTGGGGCATGGGACGCGACTGACAAAATTTTATCGAGCCAATTACAGGCAATTTAAAGCGGTTGCCTTGATGGAAAGTTGCACCCAACTGTGGGAAACTCAAAGACCTCAAAGCCCCCTGTTTTTTGAACCGAGGAAACCCGTGATTTTGCTCCCACATACTGACGAAAGCTTTTTCCAATCTCCGCAGCGTTTGTTGCAACACCTGAGCGTTGACTCGCTGCAATGCGGGGCTGGTCTTTCTGTATGCTGTTAAAGCCTTGCACTGACTTGAATATGTCGGTCTAGGCACCTCAGCAGGAGTGACATGACTCCGACCTGAAGGTACGGAGCTTCTAAGAATTACTTCAAAGATTTCCTAGTTGCTCCCTTTCGACTGCGCTCAAGGCGAGCCTTGCGGGTTTTCGACTTTGACCTAGACTGAGATATCTCAGTCCCCGGCAAACCGTCTGCATAGGCGTTTTGGGTTCCGACGTGTCCCGCCGTACTAATTAGTTCTATTCCTCTATTTCTGATTACTTGACCACTAGCTACATCCCTATCAGTTGTGTAGTTACAATCTTGACAATGATGTATTCTAATACTCAAATCTTTTTTGACTGTTGCACCACACTCAGGACACTCTTGAGAAGTCCCCCTAGCGTTAACTTCCCCAAAGAATTTACCCCGCTTCCAACACACATATTTAGTGATAGTTCGGAATTGTCCAAAACCAGCATCAAGCATCTGTAACCCGTGCATCCCTTTAGCAAGAGTTCGGTAATCCAAGTCTTCCACGAAGACCATATCACCAGCCCCGCAAAGGGCATGAGCTTGCTTGAAGTGGAAATCCTTGCGGGTGTTGTCAATCGTGTGGTGAAGTCTAGCAACTTTGATCCGTTGTTTCTCGTAATTATTAGAGCGCTTCTTCTTCCTAGAAAGTCTGCGTTGCAGCAATTTCAGCTTGCTTTGCATCACTTTCAAGAACTTAGGCGACTTTACAAGAACTCCGTCGCTAGTTGCCAAAAACTTTTCAAGTCCAACGTCTACCCCAATTGGATGACCATGAGGCATTGGATTAGGAACGTTAACATCACACTGAATATTGATGTCAGCGTACCATCTATCAGCCTTGTTAATTATCCGAACCTGCTTAACCACAAATCCGCTTGGGATTGGGCGATGCAAGTTAATTGGAATCAGCCCCAGCTTTGGCAAAGCAATATGTACTCCCTGCACTGGGTTCTGTTTAAATTGGGGAAACAACAAAGATTTAAATTGCCCAAACTTTTTAAATCTGGGGAATCCATGCCCAATTTTTTGAAACCCATCCCATACTCGGTGTAATTGTTTAAGTGCTTGCTGCAAAATTTGACTTGGTACTTCACCCAATCGGGGAAATACCTTTTTAGCGTTTGGCAAGGCATTAAGCTGCTTCACTTCGCTAGGGAAAGGACTGTCAGCAGCCATGATATATTCATGGACAATCGAGCATCTGTCAACCATGCATTTCCGACTATTACACCAATCCTTGATTTCCCGCAGCCCATAGTTATAGGCAACGCGACAAACATCTATCCACTCTTTGAGTGACTGTTCTTGAGTAATGTTGGGATAGATTCGATAGCGGTAATTCATGGTTAGCATTCCACTATTTTAACATATTTAGTGGTAGATGCAATGCTAGTAAATATAAAGCCGTCCTAGAAGGACGGGGTTTTAAACCCAATTTTCTGATAAACAAGAAGCTTGAAAACTTGCCTATTTTATGATTAGCTACTTTTGGCGGCAATGCAACAGGGGATCGATCGCCTGCTGTCGATCGCCTGCTGTTATCTTTTCATTTTCATTTTAAGACTTAATTGTTGGTGTGTCCCGGAGGCAGCTTACCGACACTCTCAGCCACTTTTTGTATCCTAAGCTACCGCTTATTTGTAACCTCTCATACTCGTTGGGCATTTGTACTTTTTCTTGATCCCTAACGGCTTTATAAACTTTTAACCTATGTTTTTACCTATACAATGAGCAACGACAGAGCTAATTGTTTCTATATATAACGAGATTATAAATAAATTATTAAATTTAATTATGCTTCGGGGATCGCTACAACCCAGACAGCATAAAGGCTGGGATGCTCTAAAACCTGCTAGCTCTACAAAGGAGAATTAGAGATGAAAATGATTTCCCTAAGAACTTTTATGCAAACCTCCTTAACTTCACCTTTAACTTCAGCTTGTGGTCACTGCCGTCACTATACCCCTGAAGGCAGACGCGGGGGTGTTTGCGCTTTGCTAGCCGGCCCGGTTCAAAGTCACTGGAAAGCTTGTGCTTTAGCGGTTTCGCCTTTTAGGTCATCTTGGGAAAACATAGAAGAAATTGGACTGTGGCAAGAATCGACTCTGACGCTGCAGGATGCCACCGTCACTCTTTCTGAGCGTCATGCCTGCCAGCTTACAGGCACAACGTTAACCGAAAAATCGGCAGCAGCAGTATCAGTTTAGTTCGTCGGCAGCAGGATAGCTAATACCATTTTCGATTTTCGATTGGGGAATCACTGATCGCTATCATGGTTTGCATCTGGCAAAGCAGTTTCATCCTTTTTGGAAACTGGCATCAATACTGACACTTTTGAACGATCGGGTGCATTTGGCTTTACTAACTCATAAAAATCAGCAGCATCTACTTTAATATGAGCGCATAAAAAAAACTGATTTCTCCATCCCGCTATGGCAGCCAAGGATATTGACTAAAATCAGGTTGCCGTTTTTCCAAAAAGGCTTGTTTTCCTTCGGCGCCTTCCTGGGTCATGTAGTACAGCAAGGTGGCATTTCCCGCCAGTTCTTGCAAACCGGCTTGACCGTCGCAATCGGCATTAAAAGCAGATTTCAAACAGCGAATCGCGATCGGACTTTTTTCTAGAATTTCCGCAGCCCACTGCATCCCTTCGAGTTCGAGTTGTTCCACGGGTACGACACAGTTGACTAAACCCATTTCTAGGGCTTGCTGCGCGCTGTACTGGCGACACAAAAACCAAATTTCTCTGGCTTTTTTCTGGCCGACGACTCTGGCGAGATAGCTAGCTCCGAAACCACCGTCGAAACTGCCGACTTTGGGGCCGGTCTGTCCGAAAATAGCATTGTCAGCAGCGATCGTCAAGTCGCAAATTAAGTGCAGAACGTGACCCCCTCCAATTGCGTAGCCTGCAACTAAAGCAATTACAACTTTGGGCATCGAGCGAATCAACTTCTGCAAGTCGAGCACGTTCAAGCGAGGTATGCCACCTTCGTCTACATATCCCGCCGAACCCCGCACGCTTTGGTCGCCGCCGGCGCAAAAGGCGTATTTACCGTCTGTATGAGGCCCCGCACCGGTGAAAAGGACAACGCCGATTTTTGTGTCTTCGCGGGCATCAGTAAAGGCATCACACAGTTCCTGCACGGTTTTGGGACGGAAAGCGTTCCGTTTGTGAGGTCGATTGATGGTAATTTTGGCGGTGCCACCACTTTTGTGATAGAGAATGTCTTCGTAAGTTTTGGCGGTTTGCCATTCAATTTGCATAATCAATCAATTTTAGATTTGAGACCGAGCTGAGTCAATCAAGGCAGCGACAAGTCGCTTTTAGATTTTAGATTGATTCGGTTCAATGGGATACCAGGGTCGATCGACTCTTGCCAAAAAAATAAAGCGGGACTTAGGCAGAAACCCGGTTTTTGAGGGTAAGAGCGCGCAAGTCCCGTCTCAAATGGAAAAAGCGTCAAATCCTCGAACTCCTCACTACTTTTACTGCCCCAAAAATTATATGCGCTGGATTATTTGCGGAGTAAAATACCCAGCAAGTGCTTTGCTGCTTTGGCAAATACCGGATCGCGGGACTCGAATTCGCTGGGAGCGAGTAAAGCTTGAACTTCGGCAAAAGCTTCTGAGTCGAGGGTTCCTTCTTTAGTAAATAAAGTGTCTATGACTGCAATGTGTCTGGAGTCGAGGCCGAGCCGATTTGCGATCGACTGTAAGTACATTTGCTCCCGCAGGTCGATGTGTCCGTCGGCTGCTGACATTTCGTAGCCGGAACCGATGAGCAACAGCTTTTCTGATTCTGAGAACAAAGCTGTCAGGGTTAGCAATTCCGTGGGGTTGAAGTAAACCTGCTGTTTGGATACTCCTTTGACAAGGCGCTGAATTAGTTCTACCCGATCGCGGTCGCCGCTGGCAAAGGCTTTGAGAGTCTTTTGTAGCCGTTCTTCTTCTTCAACTGCGATCGTCCTGTCAATAATCATGACTCCGCGCAGGATGGAAATCAGAGCAGTCAGAAACACTACCAAAGGAGTGATATCTTGTTCGCGCAGCTTTTGCCGGCTAATGCGGCACAACAGCTCAACAACTTCAGTGGTGATCGTGGTGGTGTCCATAATTAAAAATGACTTTCTATTAAGCTGTAATGTAACTTTCTTTCTCGATCTTAAGTTTTTCTGTGACGTAGGTATGACGTGAATTCTAAAACTGAGCCATTGTCTATTGGTGATACTACTTATTTTATTCACAAACGCTGGATGACTAGGGCTGTGGAACTGGCACAAGCAGCCGGTGATGCTGGTGAAGTACCCGTTGGTGCTGCCATTGTTGACGGTACTGGCACATTGATTGCCGAAGCGCAAAATCGGCGAGAGCGAGATTGCGATCCGACTGCTCACGCTGAAATCTTGGCTTTGCGGGCGGCAGGCCAAGTTTTGCAAGACTGGCATCTTAACCAATGCACGCTCTACGTAACGCTGGAACCTTGCCCAATGTGCGCTGGTGCGATCGTCCAAGCTCGGATCGGTCTACTGGTATATGGTGCAGATGACCCGAAAACTGGCACAATTCGGACGGTGGCTAATATTCCAGATAGCGCGCCTTCGTGTCACCGATTGGAGGTGCTAGGCGGTATTATGGAGTCTGTTTGTCGATCGCAGTTGCTGTCTTGGTTTGAAGCCCGCCGGAAAATTTAACCTGTTAACTTTTTTATTCTCGATCGACAATGTTTAATCGAACTTGGCTATATTAACTGAAATAATAAGTAATTGCCCGATCGATCTGGCTCCTGACTGCTGTCGGCTTGACCTCGGTGCAAGCCTCTAACAGATTAAGTTGTGGGGCCCTTTCCGCCGGCGAAAAGCAAAATGCCACTAGCCAAAGTGTCCCCATCGAAAGATTAAAAGTTTGCTAAACAACATATCCTTAAACTTTATATATCGATAAAGCAGGTTAACTGCCATGCGCCATACTGCCACGATCGCCGTTGAGTCCAGTAAATCATCTCTAGTGAAGCCAATGCCTGCCAAGGTAGCATCTAATACCTCTCGCGTTTCTCCTTGGTTAACCTCCTTGCTCTATCCGCTAGGTCACTATGTTGTCCTACCGTTTCATTTTGGCAAGATTGAGGTAACCGGACAGGAGCACTTGCCGAAAGACGGGCCTGTCATCTTAGCCCCTACGCACCGTTCTCGGTGGGATGCCCTGATGATGCCCTATTCAACTGGACAGAAGGTGACTGGACGCGATTTGCGGTTTATGGTAACTGCTGATGAGGTCAAAGGACTGCAAGGTTGGTTCATCAGACATTTGGGGGGGTTTGCTGTCGATCTCAAGCATCCGGCAATTGGCAGTCTCCGTTATGGGGTGGAACTACTCCTCGACAAGGAAATGTTGGTGATTTTTCCCGAAGGCGGCATTTTTCAGGATGGCGAAGTTCACCCGATTAAGCCGGGATTGGCGCGTTTGGCAATTCAAGCAGAGTTGAGCACACCGGGTTTGGGTGTGAAAATTGTACCGATGAGTATCCGCTATCGCCCGCGCATTCCTCGATGGGGTTGTCAAGTGAAAATTGCGATCGGTTCTCCGATTTCCGTGGCGGATTATGCCAATGGTGGCGGCGGTAAAAAAGAAGCACGATTGTTGACGGCTGAACTCGAAATGGCTCTTAAAAATCTGGATGAAAGTTGACCGTTGGCAGTTGGCAGTTGGCAGTTGACAGTTGATAGTTGATAGTTGGCAGTTGACCGAAGGAATAAGTAATTGTGATATAATATTGTTTGGTGCTGTCGAGAGCGACACCACTTATTTTTATTGGTTATATCTGTATTAAGAGCCAGTATTAATGGATTGTGCTTTGAACTTTAAACCCGGTCAAATTGTCAGTTTAGAATGTGGAGATGCGTGCCTGCATTCAGAGGTAATTCAAGTGGTTGAGGCACGTCAAATTTGTTGGGTGCGCCCTTTAATGTTAGTTGGATTAGTGTCGGGGAAGGATTTATCGGATCGGTGGCCGGAAGAATACACTTTATCCGATTTGCGGGATGGTGCTGATTTGCTTTGGCCGCTAAGTTTGTTTCGGGCGGCGGTGGATACGGAGGTTATTTCACTGTTGAGTCAGTTGCAGTCTCTGGATGCTGAGAAAAAGGATGGTGCGATCGCTTCTCGGCAACTTCGAGATTTTGTCGATCGAGTTTGGGCTGCTTTTCCGAATGCTTTTCATTAAAAAGACAGGGCGGTTGAAACCGCGTCTATACAAACAAAACCTGCCTCCGCAGGTTGAACAAAATTCGTGAAAATTGCCTTATTTTATTCAGTCCGCGTCGGCGGACATTGTTTGTGTAGACGCGATTTCAATCGCCGACTTCCCTAAAATACTGCGTGAGAAAGCTCTGCCGGATCGAGATTATTGTGAATAACTTGACCGTCGCGGAACCAGACAACGCGACGAGTTTGGCGCGCCACTTCCGGTTCGTGCGTTACCATAACAACAGTCATGCCGCTTTCGTTGAATTCTGTAAAAATATCCATTACTTCTTGAGTAGTTTTTGTATCCAATGCACCAGTCGGTTCGTCAGCCAGCAGCAATACAGGACGGTTGACAATAGCCCTGGCGATGGCTACGCGCTGCTGCTGTCCTCCTGATAGTTGATTCGGTCTGTTTTGCAGGCGATTTTCCAGGCCTACTTTCGTTAAAGCCTCTACTCCCCGTTCCCGTCTTTCTGCTGCAGGAATGCCGGCATAAACCATCGGTAACATGACATTTTCTAATGCTGTCAATTGAGCTAACAGGTGAAATTGTTGGAAGACAAAACCTAATTTTAAATTGCGAATTCCGGCTAATTCTGCTTCCGGCATTTGGGCGACATCTACGCCGTCTAAGTAGTAACTGCCGCTCGTAGGTCGATCGAGACAGCCGATAATATTCATGGCTGTAGATTTGCCAGAACCCGATGCGCCCATAATCGAGCAATATTCTCCTTGTCTTACCGTCAAGCTGACGCCGTTTAAGGCGCGAACTTCCAGGTCGCCAATCCCGTAAACTTTTGTTACCTCTTCCAGACCGACAACAACGGGCTTTGAGAGGACTTGCGGGTCGAGGTCTTGGTATGTATCGGTTTGTAGTTCAGGCATTTTTTTTTCTGTGCGATCGACACAACTAACTACTAACGTAACACTTCTTATCGGTTTTGGTGGCTTAAATGCTATCAGGATCGATGTTCAATTCGCGCAGTTTTGCTGCTAAACGTTCTGCACGCTGGCGATCTAATTCCCCCTGTTCCTCCAATTCCGCATAGGAAAGAAACTTTTGTCGTATCCGCTCAATAAATAGGGGTAACAGCAAAAAAAGGTTCACAATCTAGACACAGCATGGTAGAGTATAAATCATGACGCAAAAAATATCTGCTGACAAATTACTAGAGACCTTACTGCAAAGCAT
>Ga0163147_10001025_pt1 | contig 43395 bp, 39 predicted proteins | sample OliLakLV19MP6G1_FD_148597 | JGI IMG/M metagenome (GOLD analysis project Ga0163147, IMG submission 148597) | Freshwater microbial mat bacterial communities from Lake Vanda, McMurdo Dry Valleys, Antarctica- Oligotrophic Lake LV.19.MP6.G1 | ecosystem: Environmental > Aquatic > Freshwater > Lake >...
ATTCACCTACACGGTGTCCCACGACCTCAAGAGCCCGCTCGTGACCATCCGCGGCTTCGCGGGCATGGTCGCGGCCGAACTCGGTTCGGGCGCGCCGGAGCAGATTCGCCGGGACCTCGCCCGCATCACCGCGGCCGCCGACAAGATGCAGATCCTCCTCGCGGATCTGCTGGAGCTCTCGAGGGTGGGCCGGATCGTCAACCCCGCCGAGGACGCTCCCTTCGCCGACATGGTCAAAGACGCGCTCGAACTGGTCCAGGGTCAGGTCAGCACCCAGGGCGTGGAGGTGGTGATCGGTAACCAGCTGCCGACCATCCGGGTCGACCGGCGGCGTCTCGTGGAGGTCCTCCAGAACCTGCTGGAGAACGCGACGAAGTTCGTGGTGCCCGGGCGGGCGCCCCGCGTGGAGATCGGCTTCCGCGCCGAACCCGATCGCGCGTTCTTCGTGCGGGACAACGGCCAGGGAATCGACCCTCTCTATCGCCAGCGCATCTTCAACATCTTCGAGAAACTCGATCCCAAGGTCGAAGGGAGCGGGATCGGTCTCTCCCTCGTCCTGCGCATCATCGAGGCGCACGGCGGCCGGATCTGGGCCGAGTCGCCCGGCCCCTTGGAGGGGGCCACGTTCCTGTTTACCCTGGGCCCCGAGTGCTGGGGCGAGGAGACGTCGGGGCCGAAGCGCGGGGAGGGGCAAAAGTCCCCAACCTGAGAATGGCACGGTGCGCATAGCTTCTGACCCCGATGGAGTGCCCGTGAGGGCTCCTTGGGCCCGGTTGGTTCGAGGTCGAGGCCGAGGGCAGTGGGAGTTACTATGGCCCGCGAAACGGGCAAGGTAGAGAAACAACGGGAGCCACAAATATGGGTCGCGTGCCCTTCGAGCGCGCCGGGGTCGGCAAGGGATCTCGCGTCCCTGGTTACCTGAGAAACGCAACCAGATTCTCGTAGTTCTAAAGTGATGCCTTAGAATTACCGGGAAATGAGCCTCCGCCGGGCCGCCTACCTCGAAGCCATCCAGAGCCGCCTCCGGGGCAATCCCATCGTGTCTCTCGTTGGTCCGCGTCAGGCGGGCAAGACGACTCTGGCGAAGATGGTGGCCGACCAGTCGAAGAAGCCGGTGCACTTCTTCGACCTCGAATCACCAGCGGATCTTGCGCGCCTGAGCAATCCCGAACTCGTTCTGCGGCCTCTCACGGGCCTCGTCATCCTCGACGAGATTCAGCGTCGCCCCGACCTTTTCCCGGTCCTTCGCGTGCTCGCCGATCGAGAGCCCACGCCGGCGCGATTTCTCATTCTCGGCAGCGCGACGCCGGAACTCATCAGGGAGGGCAGCGAAAGCCTCGCCGGTCGCGTGTCTTTCATCGACGTAACCGGCTTCTCACTTGGAGAACTGGAAGATCCCAATCTCTCCCGACTCTGGTGGCGCGGCGGTTTTCCGCGCGCCTATCTGGCGACTGACGACGCGACCACGCGTCAGTGGCATGAAGATTTTTTCCGAACCTTTCTCGAGCGCGACATCCCTCAACTTGGCATTCAAGTGCCCGCCGCGACGTTGCGTCGTTTCTGGACGATGGTGGCCCACTTCCACGGACAGATCCTCAACCAGGCGGAACTGGCGCGTGCGCTCGGAAGCTCCGAGCCGACGGCCCGGCGCTATCTCGACATTCTCACCGGCACCTACGTGGTCCGCCAGCTCACGCCGTGGTTCGAGAATCTCAAGAAGCGTCAGGTGAAGTCGCCGAAGGTTTACATCCGCGACTCCGGCATCCTCCATGCGCTACTCGGAATCGCGAACGCCGAGGGCTTGCAGTCTCATCCCAAGCTGGGCGCTTCGTGGGAAGGCTTTTGCATCGAGCAGATCCTAAGTGTCTGCGGCGACCGTTCCGCTTACTTCTGGGCGACCCACAGCGGCGCGGAACTCGATCTCCTTCTGACCCGCAACGGGCGACGCCTGGGATTCGAGTTCAAGTATTCCGACCGGCCGGCCACCACGAAGTCGATGCGGATTGCGCAGCAAGACCTTTCGCTGGATCATCTGTACATCGTGCATCCTGGCCAGCATGACTATCCGCTGGATGACTCCATCACCGCGACTCCGCTCACCAAACTTGTCCAGGTCCTCCATCCGCCAATCGGCCATGCCTGAGCAACCCGCCCCGAGCGCAAGACGCAGAACCGCGTCATCGCCATGGCCTGGCGGGAGCGGCTGGAGTCTGTGGCCGTCCAGCCGTATTTAGACCTCCCGGAACTGGCGCGCAAGGCGCGACAGTCGATGCGCGGGGCCAAGACCCTCCCACGCCCGTCATGGACCGGGCAATTCACCTACACGGTGTCCCACGACCTCAAGAGCCCGCTCGTGACCATCCGCGGCTTCGCGGGCATGGTCGCGGCCGAACTCGGTTCGGGCGCGCCGGAGCAGATTCGCCGGGACCTCGCCCGCATCACCGCGGCCGCCGACAAGATGCAGATCCTCCTCGCGGATCTGCTGGAGCTCTCGAGGGTGGGCCGGATCGTCAACCCCGCCGAGGACGCTCCCTTCGCCGACATGGTCAAAGACGCGCTCGAACTGGTCCAGGGTCAGGTCAGCACCCAGGGCGTGGAGGTGGTGATCGGTAACCAGCTGCCGACCATCCGGGTCGACCGGCGGCGTCTCGTGGAGGTCCTCCAGAACCTGCTGGAGAACGCGACGAAGTTCGTGGTGCCCGGGCGGGCGCCCCGCGTGGAGATCGGCTTCCGCGCCGAACCCGATCGCGCGTTCTTCGTGCGGGACAACGGCCAGGGAATCGACCCTCTCTATCGCCAGCGCATCTTCAACATCTTCGAGAAACTCGATCCCAAGGTCGAAGGGAGCGGGATCGGTCTCTCCCTCGTCCTGCGCATCATCGAGGCGCACGGCGGCCGGATCTGGGCCGAGTCGCCCGGCCCCTTGGAGGGGGCCACGTTCCTGTTTACCCTGGGCCCCGAGTGCTGGGGCGAGGAGGCGTCGGGGCCGAAGCGCGGGGAGGGGCAAAACTCCCCAGCCTGAGGCTCAGCGGGCAGGCCCCGAGGGACTTTTGTTCACGGGCTTGATCTGCCGCCGCAGGGCCAGATTCGCGCCGTACCAGATCCGTGTCTTCGTGATGGACACCCCGCTCGGCGTAATCGCGAAGCCCGCGCTCGTGCCCTTCACATCGACGGTGTCACGGAACGACGCGGGAAGCGCCATGGGATGCAGCCAGTTGCTTGGAATCCTCACCTTGAACCCGCGAGCCACCAGATCCTTCACCTTCCGCCCCACCGCGGCCTTGCGCAGGGCGGCTTCGCACACCGCGTTCTTGCTTTCGATCAGTTCGTCGATGAAATCCCAGGTCTGCGGCGGCGGTTCGATCTTGAAAGCCAGATCGATGGGAGCGATCACCGGCTTGACGATGAGTTTCTCGCCCCGCGCCTCCACTTCGAACCGGCCGCGAAGCCGGGCCGCGACCGGCGGCACCGTGGCGCGCAGGTCGTGTTCCGAGGTCAGATCGCCGCACACCACCCCGGCAAGCTTTCTTCCGTCCCACTTGAAGACAAGGTTCGCCTTGACCGCGCCGGACTCGACGCTCACCGGCAGATCGATGGCGATGCGGTTGCCGCCGAAGGTGAGTTTGGGCGCCCTGGGCTTCATCACCGCCGCGACCTCCTGCACGTTGATGGTGAGGGCGTAGCGGCCAAGAGTCATCATCCCGAGGAAGGTTTTCGCGCGGATGATGTCCGTGCGTTCGACTTTGACGACATCCTTCAAGGTCAGTCGGACATTCCGCAGCGGCCCGGTGACCGCCTCGGAGACGATGGCCTCGACCAGGCTCGCGGGCACGCCGATGAGGATCGCGCCGTTTGGGGCATCGATGAGCTTCGCGTCGTCCGTGAGCAACGCTCCCAGCTGTTCTTGAAGGCGAGCCCGCTCGGCCTTGAGACCTTCGATCCGGGCCTTCGTGGCAGCCACGGTCCTAAGCTCCTGAGCGGGTGCGGACACCGCGGAGAAGAAACCGAGGACCCACCCGGCGCAAACCAACCGCGAAGAGGCCCGGGCGGTCATCGCGACTTCGCCACGGGAGCCAAGCCTCGGGCGGAGTCCGTGGACTTTCGCCAGCCCGCGCTCTTAACCTCGATCATGGCCCACAAACGTCCGGAGAGCGGAATGACACGTTGCACCGCGGCCTCGAGAGGAAGGTGTCCGGGCGGGATCGACAACACGCCGCCCTCTGCTCCGGCCATATCGATGCCTCTCTCGATGCCCACGGGAATTCGCACCTCTGGAACCAGAGCCCGCAACGCCACGAGGCCCTGGTCCCCGAGCATCCGCACGAGGTCCTTCGTCCACTCGAACTCCATCCCCGCCGCCGCCGCGCGCTGCACATCAAAGCCGTCGAGAGCGATCCGGGCCTGCAGGACCCCGGTATCGCGATCGATGTCGACCTCGTGGATGCCGCCCAGAAGGATGAGGTCGGCATAGGTCGCCGGATCGGCGATTGCCCACACCCGGCCCTCGAGCTTCACCGAACCCTGCATCGACCGGAACGAAACGATGGCCCGATCGATGCGAGCGGCGAAGTCCGGGGATATCGGCCTTTCGATGGGAAGGGCCTGCCCGACCACGGCCTGGACCACTTCTTCGGAGGCTCCGATGGCGATGGCGCCCGGTGAGAACAGCTCGCCCCGCCCGGCCTCCTGGACGGCTTCCTTCAATGAGGCGACCTGGCGCTCCAGGAGCTTGAGCTCGGAGGCCAGCGGTGAATCCGGCTGAACCACTTCGTCGCGCTTCCGGCAGCCCGTGATGAGCGGGACGATTGAGAGGGCGAAGACGATTCGGAGGAGAATGGGCGGCCGCATGAACCTCACCCAGATCATCGCATTGCCCGGGGAAGCCCGCTCGTGAAGGGCCTCTACTCCCGCTTTCTGGGCGCCTCGCCGGGCCGTCTGCATTTCGCCGCTCATTCGCATCATCCGTGGCCGGACGTGACGCGAGAGGCGCACCTTCAAGCCTGGGATGACGCGGCCCGGCTGGCCGACCACAAATGGGACCGGGTCTTCGGAGACGTCATGAAGGAGGCGCAGGCGCACATCGCCTCCATCCTCGACCTGCCCGCCCCGGAGCAGATCGCATTCGCCCCGAACACTCATGAGTTCGTCCTGCGCCTGCTCTCGTGTTTTCCTCCGGGAAAGCGGCTCCGGATCGTCACCACGGACTCCGAGTTCATGAGCTTCTCGAGGCAGATCGCACGCCTCGAGGAGGAGGGTCTGGTGGAGGTCGTTCGCGTTCCCACCGAACCCTTCGCGACTTTCACACCCCGCTTCACCGAGGCCGTGCGGGTCAAGGGCAACGATCTCGTCTTCTTCAGCCACGTTTTCTTCAATTCAGGTCTGGTCGTCAAGGATCCGGGCGCCATCGTGTCTCAAGCGCCCGAGGAAGCGATGGTGGTGGTCGACGGGTACCACGGCTTCTTCGCAATCCCGACGAGTTTCCGGAGGCTCGCGGACCGGGCCTTCTACCTGGCGGGTGGCTACAAGTACGCGCAGAGCGGCGAAGGTGCCTGCTTCCTGAGCGTCCCGAGAGGCTTTTCGAGCCGCCCTCTCAACACCGGCTGGTTCGCGGGCTTCGGTGCGCTCGAGGCCGGCGACTTCTCGCGCGTCGGTTTCTCGAACGACGGCTTCCGCTTCATGGGCGCAACCTTCGACCCGGCGGGCCTCTACCGTTTCAACGCGGTGGCACGGATGTTCGCGACCCATGGGCTCACGGTGGCCGGGGTGGACGATCACGTGAAAACCCTGCAGGGGCTCTTCCTCGATGGGCTGGGGGCGAAGGCCGAGGCCGCGATCTCCCCAAGAGATCTCATTGCCCCGGAAGACGGCCTCGCCGGCCTCGGCCACTTCCTGACCTTCAGGCGCGAGGATGCCGGAACCATCGCGAGCCGGCTCGCCTCGAGGAACGTGATCGTCGATCACCGCGGGGATCGACTGCGCTTCGGGTTCGGGATGTACCAGGACGCCGCGGACGTGGAGGCGCTCGTAACCCTTCTTTAGAAAGATCGATCGGAGACTCGAATGAACGAAAAGCCCAGGATCCTCGTTTTCGCGGGAAGCGCCCGCGAGGCCTCCCTCAACAAAAAACTGGCGCGGGTCGCGGCAGGGGTGGTGAACGAGCAGGGGGGAGAGGCCACCTACATCGACCTCCGCGACTACCCGATGCCGATCTACGAAGGGGACCTCGAGGCTCGCGAGGGCATGCCGGAGGCCGCGCGTAAACTGCGCGAGCTCTTCGTAGCGCATCCCGCGTTCCTGATCGTCTCTCCGGAGAACAACGGCTCGATCCCCTCACTGCTGAAGAACGCGATCGACTGGTTGAGCCGCGACACCGACGGCCGAAGTGGTTTCGAGCCGTACCGCGGGAAGGTCGTCGCTCTCATGGCCGCCTCTCCCGGGGCCTTCGGCGGCGTCATGGCCCTCGGGCACCTGCGTCAGTCCCTGGCCCGGCTCTCCGCCCACGTCATCCCGGACCAGTTCCCGCTTCCCAAAGCGGATCAAGCGTTCGCTGACGACGGCTCGCTCACCCAGGCCTGGCAACAGAAATCGGTCCTGACGGTGGTCAGGCAGTTGATCGAGACCACGAGGCGGATGACCGCGTGAACCGCGCGGGCCCGCGTTCTTCAACACCCGCCTACTTCAAGTAGTCGACGGCCAGATTCGACATCGCCCGCACGCCGGTGATGAGGGCGGCCTCGTCCGCGAAGAAGCGCGGCGAGTGGTTGGCGTACACATCGCCTGGGGCGGTTCCCCGAGGCGTCACCCCGAGGAAGAAGAAGATTCCCGGAACCTTCTCCTGAAAGAACGAGAAGTCCTCCGAGGTGGTGCTCGGATTCACGTTGGGCAGAATGCGGGCGCCGCCCACGCGCCGCAGGGTCGGGTCCATCCTCGCGGTCAGCGCGGGGTCGTTGAAGGTCACGGGAAGACCCTCCGTGAAGGCCACCTCGGCGGTAGCGCCGGCACTCTGCGCGATCAGGGTCACGGTGCGCCTGATGCGCTCCATCAGCTGGGCGCGCATGCCCTGGTCGTAGGTGCGAAGCGTGCCCGCCATCTTCACTTCGTTCGGAATGATGTTGCGCCGGTTGCCGCCGTTCACGGACCCGATGGTGACGATGGCCGGGGCGATGGTGAGGTCGACCTGCCGCGACACCAGAGTCTGAAGCCCCAGGACGATCTGTGAGCTGACCACGATCGGATCGACCCCCGCCCACGGCTGGGCACCGTGAGTCTGCCGGCCTCGAACCACGATGTCGATGGCGTCCCCCGCGGCCATGATGCCTCGCGAACGCCAGGCCAGCGTGCCCGTCTCGTAGGGAAAGACGTGCAGGCCGAAAATCGCGTCGACCTTCGGATTTGTGAGCACTCCCTCCTTGATCATCAGGGGGGCGCCACCCTCTTCGCCCTGGGGCGGCCCTTCCTCGGCGGGCTGGAAGATGAACTTCACGCTGCCTGCGAGTTGCGCCTTGAGGCCGGAGAGGACGTGAGCCGTGCCGAGAAGGATGGCCAGGTGATTGTCATGACCGCAGGCGTGCATGACCCCGGTCCTCTGACCCGCCCAATCGGCCGTGGCCTTTGATTTGAAAGGAAGATCGACCTCCTCCGTCACCGGGAGTCCGTCCATATCCGAGCGGAGAGCCACGACGGGGCCGGGCCTTCCTCCCTTCAGAAGGGCCACCACGCCGGTTTTCGCGACACCCGTCTGCACCTCCAGCCCCAGAGCCTTCAGTTCCTCGGCCACGGCCTTCGCGGTACGGAACTCGCTGTTGCCAAGCTCCGGGTGTTCATGGAAATCCCGGCGCCAGGCAATCACCTTCGGCAGGATGGCCTCGGCCGCCTTGTCGATCATCGCGTGGGTCGCGGCAGGATTTTGAGAGGCGGGGGCGCCGCGTCTTTGTGCTGCCTCGGCGGCGGCCGGGGCGAAGGCCGGGGCGAAGGCCAGAACCAGAGCGCCGATGAGGAAGGGCCGCCGAGTCGTTTGTCGCATGAGAGTCTCCTTCAAATCCCTTGATGCAGTGACTCTAACCGCGGGCGGACCCGTCGCTAAGCGCCAGAGAAGATCGACGAAGGCGGGGAGGGGACGGGCGTCGGCCTCGCCATGGTGAAGCGGATCGTCGAAGTCCACGGAGGGAAACTATGGGTGGAATCACCCGGGCGCGGCCAGGGAACCACGATCTGCTTCACTTTGCCCACCCGCCCTCCGGTTTGATTTCAAGTCCCGGGGCGACTTTGCTAGCCTCGCCTCTGGACCAGGCGGTCAAAGGGAGCCGCGAGACATAGACATGACCAAGGACACGCTGTCGATCACCGATAACCGCACCGGCAAGGTGTACGAGATCCCGATCAAGAACGGGACGATCAACGCGATCGACATAAGGCAGATCAAGACCGGGGCGGACGACTTCGGCCTGATGTCCTACGATCCCGCGTACACGAACACCGCCTCGTGCACCTCGAGAATCACCTTCATCGACGGCGACATCGGCATCCTCAACTACCGCGGCTATCCGATCGAGCAACTGGCCGAGCAATCGAACCATCTCGAGACCTCCTACCTTCTGCTGAACGGCGAACTTCCCACCCGCCCCCAGTACGAAGCCTTCACCGACGACATCACCCACCACACCATGGTGCACGAGAACATCAAGGAGCTGATCGACGCGTTCCGCTACGACGCCCATCCCATGGGCATGGTGATGTCGGTGGTGGCCGCCCTTTCCACCTTCTATCCCGAGTCGAAGAAGGTCCGCGACAAGGAAGTGCGCCGTCGCCAGATCCACCGTCTGATCGCCAAGGTCCCCACCATCGCGGCCTACGCCTTCCGTCATCGCACTGGCCTCCACTACGTCCTGCCCGACAACGAGCTCAGCTACTGCGGCAACTTCCTGAACATGATGTTCAAGCGCACCGAGGGCACGTACAGGGTGAATCCGGTGCTCGAGAAGGCCCTCGAGGTTCTCTTCATCCTGCATGCCGATCACGAGCAGAACTGCTCGTCGACCGCGATGCGGACGGTCGGCTCGGCGGAGAGCGACCCTTACTCGTCGATGGCCGCGGCCATCGGCGCGCTCTACGGCCCCCTTCACGGCGGCGCCAACGAAGCGGTGCTGCGGATGTTGAACGAGATCGGCAGCAAGAACAACGTGGCCAAGTTCGTCAACGAGGTGAAGACTTCGGGTGGCGACGTCCGGCTCATGGGCTTCGGACACCGCGTCTACAAGAACTTCGACCCGCGGGCCAAGATCATCAAGAAAATGGCCGACCAGGTCTTCGAAGTGACCGGCCACAACCCGCTCCTCGAGATCGCCATCGAACTCGAACGCATCGCCCTCGAAGACGAATACTTCATCAAGCGGAAGCTCTACCCGAACGTCGATTTCTACTCCGGGATCATCTACCAGGCCATGGGGTTCCCCGTCGACATGTTCCCCGTGCTCTTTGCCATACCCCGCACCGCGGGCTGGCTCGCCCAGTGGGACGAGATGGTTGAGGACTCGAAGGAGCAGAAGATCGCGCGGCCGCGGCAGGTGTACCTTGGCTCGGGCAAGCGCGACTACACGGTGATGTCCAAGCGCGGATAGCCACCTGACGTTCCTCGCTCAGGAACAAGTGGCGCGGTCGCGACGTTCATCCAGATAACTGACTGACGACGCCGGGATCGGCGAAGATCCGCCACGTCGGGCTCAGGAGGGCAGGATGACGTCACAACTCGAGGAAAGAATTCGCTCACTCGAACGCCCCGACCCGGCGCTCTGGAGGTACTACGTCTTCGCGGCGCTCCCGACGATCGTGTTCCCCCCGCTTTTGCTGGTTTTCCTCTTCCTCGGCTGGGTGCGCTACTCCACGCTGCGCTACACCTTCACGGAGGAAGGCGTCTCCATGCGCTGGGGACGGCTCTTCCGCCGCGAGATCATCCTCAACTATGCCCGCATTCAGGACATTCACCTTCGTTCGAACGTGATCGAACGCTGGCTGGGCCTGAGCCGGATCCTCGTGCAGACCGCGAGCGGCGGCGGCGGCGCGGAGATGACGATTGAAGGGCTCAAGGAGTACGCGATGGTTCGCGACTTCCTGTACTCAAAGATGCGGGGTGTCTTCGAACCGTCTGCGTCGGAACCGGACCCGGCGAAGGAGCCGGGCCGGGACTCCACGGAGATGGAACTCGCCACGACGCTGCGAGAGATCGCGGTCGAGTTGCAGAAGACCCGGGAGTCGATCGAGGCCTGGCGCGCGACCCCTGCCGGAACTCCGCCGGCGCCACTGCCGCAAAAAGCCCCGGAAGGGACGACCGGCGGCGGGGCCGATGTATAGCCGCCTCAGCGAGATCGCGTTCCGCTGGGCGCGCATCACGCCGCAGCCCGAGCCGCCTTTTGGCGCGCCGGGGTCGGTGCGCACCTTCCGCGCGGGAAAGAACTACTACTACATCCGCCTTCTTCGCTGGGGCAGCGGCCAGATCGGCGCGGCTATTGGCCTGACGTTCTCAATCGGATTCACCACCGCGGCGGTGCAGGGATTCGAGCGCGCAGTGGCGTCGCCGCCTGCTGCGGTCGGCTCGCCGTCGCCGGAGTCGCCGATATCCACCTCGCCCTCGCCGCACGCCTCAATGACACCCGCGGTGGTGGGCCCTGCGGCAGCCGCGACGCCATCGGGCGAGGCTAAAGGCCCGACCCTTTCGGGCGCCCCCTCGCCGTCGCCCACCGCGTCCCGCTCGTCGCGGCGAAACCGCGACCGGGTTTCAGCCGGCGCGTTCCTTCGTCGCATGACCTCACGGATGCCTCCCTGGGTTCTCGCAGTCTTTACCAGCTGGTTCGTTCCGGTCCTCCTCCTCCTGGAACTCCTCGGTATCCTCGTTTTCCTGGCCCAGCTTCCCTTTACCTACGCGCTGGCCCGGCTCGAGTTCGAGCAGCATTGGTACATCGTCACCGACCGAAGCCTGCGCATCCGCACCGGCGTCTTGTCGCTTACCGAATCCACGATGAGCTTCGCCAATATCCAGCAGGTCGAAGTCAAACAGGGTCCGCTCCAGCGCTTCCTGGGCCTTGCCGACGTGCGCGTGCGATCGGCGGGGGGGGGTGCGGTCGCGAGCGACTCGGAGGACGGCGGCGAGATGCACACCGGCACCTTTCACAGCGTCGAAAACGCCGAAGAGATCCGCGACCTCATTCTGGCGAGGCTGCGCACGTTCCGAGAGGCCGGCCTCGGCGACCCCGACCGCGCTCCCCGGCCGCGGCCAAAGGCGGATTTTGGCGTTTCCGCGGAAACCCTCGAGGCCGCCTGGGAGGTCCTGCGCCAGACCCGCGCCCTGAGAGCCGCCACGGCGCCGAACGCCTAGCCGCCCGGCCGGAGATACTCATGTCACCCCGGCGCAGGCCGGGGCCTGGCGCGACAATCCGTTCCCAGCCACGAGGTTCACACACTCATGGAAGATCGGCGATGATCCGCTCCCTGAATGGAGATGCGCATGAACCTTTTGTCCCAAAGACGAACCCGGGCGATCTCTTTCGCCATGCTGCTTGGCGCTTCGTCGAGCGCGCTCGCCCAGCGGGCGACCTATCCACCCGAAGAGTTCGTGGCGCGGCGGACGAAACTCATGAGCACTCTGCCCCCGGGGTCTGTGGCCATGATGTTCGCGGCGACCATGCCTCAGCCCGGCCTGCGCTTCCGCCAGGACAACGACTTCTTCTACCTCACCGGCAACGAGGACCTTTCCGGCATCCTGTACGTCGATGGTGCGCGCAAGGAGGCGTTCCTGTTCCTTCCGAAGCAGCCGCCCCGGCAGATCGAAGTCGACGGTCCTAATTGGCTGGAAGACAAGGACGCGGCAAAGACGCGCGGCTTCGCCGCCATTCATCCCCTGCCCTATCTCGAGGAATTCCTGGCGCGGCGACGCAACGCCGGACCTCAAACCCTCTACGTCCGGCTGTCTGAGCGGGACGAAGTCGACATGAGCCGCGGCGACAAAGCCCTGCATTGGGGCCGGAAAGCGAGTTCGAGTTTCGGCACGCAGCCGACGGAAGACGCCTGGAGAATCGACGAACTGCGCCGCCGGTATCCGCACTTCGAGTTGAAGGACATCTCGCCCACTCTGGACTCGCTGCGGGTGATCAAGACTCCGCGGGAGATCGAAATCCTTCGCCGCAACGGCCGGGCCTCGGCGGAGGGAATCAAACGCGCGATCGCGCTCACGAAGGCCGGACGTTACGAGTACGAGCTTGAAGCCGAGGCGCGCTACGTCTTCGCAAAGGCGGGCTCCGAAATGGACGCCTACCCCGCCATCGTGGGTTCGGGGCCGAACGTGAACACCTGGCACTACAACCGGAACGACCGCGCCCTCGAGGATGGCGACCTCATCGTGATGGACTACGGCGCATCCATGGGCTATCAGACGATGGACATCACACGGACCTGGCCGGTGTCGGGGAAGTTCGACGAGCTCCAGGAACGCGCCTACCGCGCGGGCCTCGAAGCCCAGAAGGCCATCATCGCGGCCATGCGACCAGGCGCCACGCGCGCCCAGACCCGGGAGATCTGCCGGAAGATCTTCGAGAAGTGGGGCTTCGCGGACCAGAGGCCCAGCTCCGCCGGTCACTTCGTCGGCCTCTCGGTACACGACGTCGGTGATCCGAACGAGCCCTTCAAGCCCGGCATGGTCATCGCGGTCGAGCCGATCATCGAAATCAAGGAGAAGCGAATCCACATCCGCATCGAAGATACTGTTCTGATCACGGAAGGCGAGCCTGAGATCCTCTCGAAGGACGTGCCCAAGGAAGTGGAAGAGCTACTGGCGTTGATTCCCCGCGTGAAGTAAGCGCTTGCTTCAGCAGGGATGCTGATTCAGACCCACGTCACACCGGCGCAAGCCGGTGCCTGGCAGCTCTCTTGATTTCGCGGCCCCGACCCACTACCCGATTCGGAGATACTCACGTCACACCGGCGCAAGCCGGTGCCGAGCGCGACAATTCGTTTCCGACGGTGTGACGTGAGTATCTCCGAATCGGGTAGTGGGTCGGGGCCGGTGTGACGTGAGTATCTCCGAATCGGGTCGGGGGCGCGGGGGCGCGGGGGTCAGTGCGTCTGCGGCGCTTCGACTTCTTCGCCTCGGCAGGCTGCTACGTAGCGGCGGACCGTTTCTGCGAGGCCTAAGTAGAGGGCGTCCGCGATGATGGCGTGGCCGATCGAAGTCTCGGAGATCTCCGGGACCTCGCGGGCGAGGCGTGGGAGATTGCGGAGGTCGAGGTCGTGGCCTGCGTTCACGCCGAGGCCACACGCTGCGGCGGCTCTTGCGGTGTCGCGGACCCGGTTGAACTCCGCTTCCGCATTCGCGGTGCCCTGCGCCTCGGCGTAGGGGCCGGTGTAGATCTCGATACGCCGAGCTCCCGTCTTCACCACCTCCTCGATCATCGGCGCGTTGGCGTCAACGAAGATTGACGTACGGATGCCCCGGTCATTGAGACGGGCGATCGTGGGCAAAATCGTGGCCGATTCGCGGGGCAGCGAAAAGCCGTGGTCGCTCGTGACCTCGCCCGGGGTCACCGGCACCAGGGTGCATTGATCCACTCGGATCAGGCAGGCGAGAGCAATCAGTTGCTCGCGAAGGTCGCCTTCAAGGTTGAATTCGACGCCGCGTTCGGCACACAGGGCTCGAACATCCCGAACATCGGCCTCGCGCGTGTGCCGGTTGTCCTGCCGCCAGTGCAGCGTGATTCCGGAGGCCCCGGCGTCAAGACACGTAAGTGCGGCCACCCGAGGCGATGGATTCGAGCCTCCCCGGGAATTACGGAGAAGCGCCACCTTGTTGAGGTTCACGGAGAGTGCGATCGCCATTGAGTCATTATCCGCCGAACGCCACGGCCGACGTGCGCGCGCGGTCGCGTCGTGGGGGCCACCTATACTCATCAGGAGCCAGGAAGGAAGGAAGGCCTGAACGAGACCGACGCTTTGAGAGCCGAGATCGTCGCTCTCCGCCAGGAGCTCGATGACCTGCGCCTCGCCTTCCCCGACGCCTTCCTCGAAGGCGATCTCGTCACCGAGCAGGTGCTCTTCATGAACCGCCTCGCCTGCCAGGTCTTCCGCTGCGCGCCCGAGGACGTGCCCAGCCTGACCGCGAAGGACATCTTCGCGGATGGCGACTATCAGCGGGCGCAGATCGAAACCCGCGAGCGCATCCAGCGCGGTTTTGCCGAGGGCGGTGGGACGAAATACGTGCGCAGCCACAACCAGGACCTGCGCGAGTTCAACATGCGCCGCCGGGACGGCTCCGTCTTTCCGGCCGAGACGCATTCCACCTTCGCAATGGACGCGCTCGGCCGGCCCATCCGCATTCGCACGCTGGTCCGCGACATCACCGCGCGCAAGGAACTCGAGGCCCGGCTCGAGGAAATGAGCGTGCGCGATCCCCTGACCGGCTGCTTCAACCGCCGCTACCTCGACAAGCGCCGGGGCGAACTGGAGGCGGAAGACGCTCAGTGGGCCTGCCTCCTGTTCGACCTGACCGGCTTCAAGGCCATCAACGACACCTATGGGCACGCGGAAGGCGACCGTGTTCTGGTGGCCTTCGCCCATTTCCTGCTGCGCCTGCATCGGAGCGAGGACATCCTGGTGCGGCTCGGCGGCGACGAGTTCGCGCTGTTCGTCCGGACCATGATGCTCGACGAGGGCCGCGCCGTGGCCGACCGCGTCATCGAGGCCGCGCAGCGCGACTCGCCCGCCGCCTTCAACTTCGGGGTGGCCCTCCGCATGCCCGGAGAGGACATCTCCCGCGTGCTCTCCCGCGCCGATCAGATGATGTACGAGGCCAAGGGTCGCAGCCTTCAGTCCACGAGGCGATGAGTGGAGGCGACACGGAGGCGGATCTTCATCGGCGACATCCAGGGCTGCCGGGATGAGTTGGAGCGCCTGCTCGAAGCGCTTAAGTTCGATCCGGCCGAGGACGCCCTCGAACCCGTGGGCGACTTCGTCAATCGCGGGCCCGACTCGCTCGGCGTTCTTCGCCTCTTGAAGTCGCTCGGTGCGGGCGGGGTTCTCGGCAACCACGACCTTCATCTCCTGGCTGCTCGACGCGGCGAACGCACGCTCAAGCCGTCCGACACTTTGTCCCTGGTGCTCGAGGCGGAAGACGCCGAGGATCTGCTCGCCTGGCTCCGCGCAAAGCCCTTCGTCAAGAACTGGCCCGGACTCCTGCTCGTGCACGCGGGCCTGAGCCCCGTATGGAAAGACCCGACCCTCGAACTCTCCGGGCTCGACCCGGAAACCGCCCATCCGAACATCGACATCGCAACCCGGATCCGCTGGTGTGACGAGAAGGGGAACATGCCGGTTCCAGACGCCGATCCGCCGCGGGCGCCGGGCTTCCGGCCGTGGTACGAACACCTCGAGGGCCGGCTAGACGCCACCGTGGTCTTCGGTCATTGGGCGCGCGCCGGCATAATCAAACGTCAAGGATTCCGCGGTCTCGACAGCGGCTGCGTGTGGGGTGGACGCCTCACGGCCTGGCTCGCCGAGGACGACACGTTCGTGAGCGTGCCCGCGATGCGCGCCTATTCCGCATTCGGTTGAAGGCGGGTCACGGCCGGTGCGGCGTGCGGTAAGGTCCCACTAGCCAACAATGACCACACTCGACATCGTCATCGTCATCCTTAGCGTAGGCCTCGCCGCCGTTCCTACGCTCATGCTCGCGAAACGCGCCGGCAAGGGCAAGGACGAGTTCTTCGCCTCCGGCCGCAGCGCGCCGTGGTGGCTCATCGGCACCTCAATGGTGGCGACGACCTTCAGCACCGACACCCCCAACCTCGTTACCGACCTCGTGCGCACCGGAGGCGTCGCGGCCAACTGGGCATGGTGGGCCTTTCTCGTGACCGGCATGGTTACGGTCTTCTTCTACGCGCCCCTGTGGCGGCGGGCCGGATTCCTGACCGACCTCGAGTTCTACGAACTGCGTTACGCCGGCAAACCGGCCGCGTTCCTGCGCGGTTTCCGGGCCATCTACCTCGGCGTCTTCTTCAACATCCTGGTGATGGCGTCGGTGACCCTGGCGGGCGTCAAGATGAGTTCGGTCATGCTCGGCCTTTCGCGGGAGGACGCGGTGATCGCGTGCATCGCGATGTCCCTGATCTTCGGGTCGCCGGCGGGTCTTTCCGGCGTGCTCGTCTCGGACGCCATCCAGTTCTCGCTCGCCATGATCGGGGTGACCGGCGCCGCTTATTTTGCCCTTGCCCGCCCGGAGGTCGGCGGGCTCCAGAACCTCATCGCGACCACGGATCCTAAGACCCTGTCGCTGCTCCCGAGCTTCTCGAACACGGATGCGCTGCTGTCCCTGCTGATCGTCCCCCTCCTGATTCAATGGTGGTCGACCTGGTACCCGGGGGCCGAGCCGGGTGGAGGCAGCTACATTGCCCAGCGCATGCTCGCCGCGCGCTCCCCCAAGGACGCACTTCAGGGAACGTTGTGGTTCAACATCGCGCACTACGCTCTTCGCCCCTGGCCCTGGATCCTCGTGGCCCTCGCGTCGATGAAGGTCTTCCCCACCCTCGACTCGCTGCGAGCCGCTTTGCCCCACGTCGATCCGACTCTCATCGGCCACGACCTCGCCTATCCCGCGATGCTCCTCGGCCTTCCTTCCGGCGTCAAAGGTCTCGTCGTCGCCTCCCTTCTCGCCGCCTACCTGTCCACGATGTCCACCCACATGAACTGGGGCGCTTCGTACATCGTCAACGACGTCTATGTCCGTTTCATGAACCCAAAGGCCGAGGAGAAAAAGCTCGTGCTTCTCGGCCGGGTCTCCTCCGCTCTCATGGCCATCGCGGCCGGCGCTTTCATGCTGACGCTGGGCAGCGCTTCGGAGGCCTTCAACATGCTGGTATCGGTGGGTGCTGGAACCGGGGCCATTTACCTGTTGCGCTGGTTCTGGTGGCGCGTAAACCCCTGGACCGAAATCGTCGGTATGGCGGTCTCGCTGGTGATCGCCCTCTTCTTCCGTTACAGCGCCATCACCGCCGCTTATTCCGGGTCGTTGAAGCTCGTGATCACGGTGGCCCTCACCACCCTCGCGGCCGTGATCGCCACCTATGCTTTCGCACCGTCGGACGACGCCACGCTGCGACGGTTCATCGAAAAGACCGGGGTGGGCGGAGGGCTGTGGCGGGAGGCCCGAACGCGGCTGGGAATAACGAGCCCCGAGAAGACCCACTTCGCCGATTCTCTCCAGGGCGCCATCGCCGGCTGCGTTCTCGTCTACTCCCTGCTGTTCGGTGTCGGTCAACTGTTGTATGGCCGGCCAGGGGCCGCGCTCGGTTTTGCCGTGGTCGCGGTGGCGGCCGGGGTGGCCATGCGCGCGGTCCTTCGGCGCTTCGAGAAGGTGTTCGAGCTATGACGGCCGACGAGATCTCGAGACGACGGTTCATCGAGGGCAGCGCGGTCGGCGCGGCCGCGGCCACCCTGACTCAGGCGCTCGAGGCCTCGGCCGCGCCGGACACGGGCGATCTCCTTTTCAGGACCGCCCCCATTCCCGTTGTCCGGGTCGGCTTTGTCGGTTGCGGGCTGCAGGGGACGGAGCACATTAAGAACCTCCTCGCCATTGCCGGCGTCGAACTTCGCGCGGTATGCGACATTGCTCCCGAAAAGGTGGCCCGGGCGCAGAAGCTTGCTACGGACGCGGGGCAACGGGAACCGAAGGCCTTCACGAACGGCCCGCGCGATTTCGAGCGCCTCTGCGCCGAGGAGGATCTGGACCTCATCTTCACCGCCACCCCCTGGGAGTGGCACGTGCCGGTGATGCTCGCCGCGATGAAGAACGGGAAACACGCGGCCACCGAGGTTCCGGCCGCCCAGACCGTCGAGGATTGCTGGAAACTCGTCGAGACTGCGGAGAAGCAGAAGAAGCACTGCGTGATGATGGAGAACTGCTGCTACGACCGTCCCGAGATGATGGTCCTCCACATGGTACGCAAGGGCCTTTTCGGCGAGGCCATGCACGCGGAGATCGGCTATCAACACGACCTGCGCGCGATCAAGTTCGAAACGAAAGACGAGGGCCTCTGGCGGCGCGCGCATGCGACGCGGCTCAACGCCAACCTGTATCCGACCCACGGCCTCGGCCCGGCCGCCCAGGCCATGGGAGTGAACCGCGGCGACCAGTTCGACTACCTCGTCGCCATGACGGGAAATTCGCGAGGCCTCCAGGACTTCCAGCGCGAACATCTGAGCGAAGACGATCCCAGGCGCCGTGAGCGTTACGTCCTTGGCGACGTCCACACGAGTCTCATCCGCACCAGGCTCGGCAAAACCATCTACATGGTCCACGACACCAACCTGCCCCGCCCCTACGCTCGCTACAACGTCTTCCAGGGCTCAAAGGGCATCTACATGGGCTTCCCGCCGCGGTTCTATTTCGATGGGCAGGAGCCGTCTCACCGATACCAGCCCATCGCCGACTTCGCCGCGCAATGGGAGCATCCCTTGTGGAAGGCCGATCGTGTCGTGAACGCGAAACACGGACACGGCGGTATGGATTTCCTTGAGGATCTCCGGCTGATCGAGTGCCTCCAGCAGGGTGACCCTCTCGACTTCGATGTCTACGACGCCGCGGCGTGGAGCTGCATGGTGGAGTTGACCGCGAAGTCTGTGGCCTCACGCTCGCGCGCGATCAATGTCCCCGACTTCACCCGCGGCCGATGGAAGAGCCGTCCGCCCCTCGGGATCATCGGCGCATGATCGGGTCCGGACGAACGATTCGACTCGGTGTCGCTCTCGCGTTTCTGGCCGCGCCAGTCCCTCTCTCCGCTCAGGACGCAACCTCCACACCTGCCCCCACGCAGGCCACGCCCGCGGCGGAGTCCGTCGACCCCGATTCTCCGCGCGCCTCGGTCGCCCTTTTCCTGGAACTCGCACGCGAGCGTCAATACGATCAGGCGGGCGCCTATCTCGCGTTGTCTGACTTGCAGCGGCCGCGGGCGGCCGAACTCGCGCGCTTCCTCAAAGCCGTCCTCGACCGCCATCTCTGGGTGGATCTCGAGCGTCTCTCGCCTCGTTCGGGGGGAGACGAGCGGGACGGGCTGCCGCAAGGGATGGACGAGATCAGCCGCCTGCCGAGTCAGGAGCCCATTCGCATTGTTCGACTCGAGGGCGTGCCCGACCCTCGGTGGGTGTTTTCGAACCTCACGGTCAGCCGGGTCGACTTCTGGTACGCGGGACTGTCCGACCGCTGGATCCGCGAACACGCGCCCGCGTTCCTCCTGCGCACCGGGCCCAGGGACGTTCCCTGGTGGCAATGGCTGGCGCTGCTGAGCCTCGCCGCCGTCGCGGCGCTCGGCGGGCGACTCTTGTCTGTGCCCGCTCAGATCATCCTGCGACGTCTCTTCGCCAGGACCAAAACCTCGTGGGCCGACGCGATCCTCGAACGGGTGGGCGGACCGCTTCGCCTGATCCTCGCCGTAGCCGTGGCCTTCGTGCTGCTTCCATCGCTCGGCCTCTACGAGCCCGGGCGCGCTTTGGCGAGCAACGCCTTGAGGGCGTTCGCGTTGATCGCGGTTTTCTGGGCGGTATGGCGGTCGGTCGATGTCGGCGTCACCGCGCTTAATGGCTCGGCCTTGAGTGGGGTCGCCTCCGCACGGTCGCTCGTCTCCCTGGGCAGCGCCCTCGCGAAGCTCGGTATTGGCGGCCTCGGCCTGATCGCCGTCCTCTCCGAACTCGGCTATCCCGTCTCCGGCCTGCTCGCCGGCCTCGGCATCGGCGGGCTCGCCCTCGCCCTCGCCGCTCAGAAGACGGGCGAGAATCTGTTCGGTTCGCTGTCCCTGGCCCTCGACCGCCCCTTCGATGTGGGTGAGTTCGTGAAGATCGAGGACTTCATGGGGCATGTCGAGAGCGTCGGACTGCGCTCCACGCGCTTCCGCACCCTCGATCGCACCCTGATCACCCTCCCCAACGGAAGGGTGGCCGACATGCGCATCGAGAACTACTCGGCCCGTGACCGCATGCGGCTCGCCTGCGTGATTTCCCTTCTCCACGGAACGAACGCCGCCCAGGCGCGCGAGGTTCTCGGCGGGATCGAGCGCGTCCTGCGCGCCCAGCCGCGATTGTGGCCGGACGCCCTGACCGTGCGGCTCAAGGAGTTTGGCTCGGCTTCCCTCGACATTGAAGTGGGGGTCTGGTTCGCGACTTCGGATTGGACGGAGTTCCTGGCCATCCGGCAGGAGGTTCTCCTTCAGATCATGGAGGTGGTGGAAGCGGCGGGGACCCATCTCGCCTTCCCCACCCGCACCCTCCTCCAGACGCCCGACCCTCCCGCAGCCGCCCGAACGCAGGACCCGAAGGATTGAGTCGAGGGATCAGCGCGGCCGGTGGTTGTACCGGTTGATCGACGAGTAGGGAGCCGGCCAGGGAAGGCGAACCCCAAAGTCGTAGGCCGCATGGCGCGTCCAATACGGATCGTAAAGATGAGCGCGGGCCAGGGCTACGAGGTCCGCGCGACCCGCGGCGAGGATGGTGTTCGCATCGGCGAAGGATGAGATGGCGCCTACCGCCATGGTGGCAATGCCGGCCTCGTGGCGAATCCGATCCGCGAAGGGAGTCTGGAAGAGGCGACCGTAACGAGGGCGCTGCTCCTTCACGGTCTGCCCCGCCGAAACGTCGATGAGATCGCAGCCGCGTTCCTTGAAGGCGATCGCGATCTTCACGGCCTCGGCTCCGTCGATGCCCCCAAAGACCCAGTCGGTGGCGGAGATGCGCACGCTCATGGGCTTCTCCTTGGGCCAGGCTCCGCGGACGGCCTCGAACACTTCGAGCGGGTAGCGCAGTCGGTTCTCGAGCGAACCACCGTAGGCGTCGTTCCGGTGATTCGTGAGGGGAGAGAGAAAACTCGCGAGCAGGTACCCGTGGGCGCAATGAAGTTCGAGGATGTCGAAGCCCGCCTTGCGCGCGCGCCCCGCTCCTCGGGCGAACTGGCCCTTCACCTCGGCCATGTCCTCCGCGGTCATTTCCCGGGGAGCGCGCTTGTGGGCCGACCAGGGGATCGGCGACGGCGCCATCAGTCCCCACGCTTTCTCATCCTGGAGTGCTTCGTCGCCCTCCCATTCGAGGGTCGAGGCTCCCTTGCGGCCGGCGTGACCGAGCTGAATGCCGATCTTCGCGGGGGTGTTCTGGTGGATGAAGTCGACGATCTTCTTCCACGCCCGTGCGTGCTTGTCGTCGTAGAGGCCGGTGCAGCCAAGGGTGATGCGGCCCTCGGGCGAGACGTCGGTCATCTCCGCCATCACAAGGCCGGCCCCGCCCATGGCCCGGCTGCCCAGGTGCACGAGGTGCCACTCGTCGGGCAAACCGTCCGAGGCGGAGTACTGACACATCGCGGAGACGACGATCCGGTTCTCGAGAACCAGGTCACGCAGCTTGAAGGGGGTGAGGAAGGGCGGAGCCACGCGACGGGCCGGACCGTTGGGGGAACGCTCGACGATCTCCAGGTACGGCGCGATCACGCCCGCCTGCTCCTCCGCCCCCCCCACGAACCAGGAGTCAATCTCCGCGACATACGCGGGGTCGCGCTTTCGCAGATCCTCGTGGGTGATGCGCAGCGAGCGGGTGACGAGGTTGAAGCCGAACTGGATTCCCGGCGTGTCCATGTAACGCTCGGTGTCCTCGAACCATTCAAGGCTCGCCTGGGCCGCGCGCTGCAGGCTCTCCACCGGGCCGCGCCGTTCACGCTCGTAACGGGAGAGGGCGTTCTTGATCGTCGACTCCTCCGAAAGAGCCGCGGCAAGAGCGATCGAATCCTCCATCGCCAGCTTGGTGCCCGAGCCCACGGAGAAGTGCGCGGTGTGGGCCGCATCGCCAATCAGAACCATCGAGCCGTCCGACCAGTGTTCGTTGACGATGGTCGGGAACCGGCGCCAGATCGAACGATTGGGGATCAGCTTCGCGCCTTCGAGTTCCTCGCGGAAAAGCGCTTCGCAGTACGCCACCGTCGCGGCTTCGTCCGTCTCCGAGAGGCCGGCGCGGCGGAACGCTTCGTCCGTGGTTTCGACGATGAAGGTCGAGCACGGCCCATCTCCCGCGGAGTTCGCCTCGTACTGGTAGGCGTGGACGCGGAACAGACCGTGTTCGTTGGCCTTGAAGTAGAAGGTGAAGGCGGGAAAGCGGCGCGTCGTCCCCAACCAGACGAAGCGGTTCCTGCGCTCGTCGATCCGGGTCCCGAAACGCGCGATCGACTCCGTGCGGAGGAAACTCGCCACGCCGTCCGCGGCCACGATCAGGTCGGCGGGGGGCAATTCCTTCCTCGACTTGACCTCCACACCGTTTCGAATCTCGACGCCCAGGTTCAGGGCCTCGTCGCGGAGGATTCGCAGGAGCGAGGCGCGCGCGATGCCGCTGAATCCGTGGCCGGTCGAGCGCAGCAGCTGCCCCCGGTAGTGAACATCGATGTCGTCCCAGTGGTGGAAACTCTCCTTTAGCTTGTCGATCGTGGACGGATCGGCGTTCGCCAGATTGTCCATGGTCGCGTCCGAGAACACGACGCCGAAGCCGAACGAGTCCCCCGGCTGGTGTCGCTCGAACAGCGTGATCTCGTGGGACAAAGATCTCTTCTTCAGAAGGATCGCGAGATAGAGAGCCGAGGGGCCAGCGCCCGCGCACACGATTCTCATGAGCGCGGCCGAAGGAGCTGAGCCGCGATCAGGAGATGTTGAATCTCGGTGGTTCCTTCATAGATCCGGAGGGCCCGGATCGAGCGATAGAGAAGATCGACCGTCGACTCCTTGAGGACGCCTCGACCGCCAAGGATCTGCACCGCGTCGTCAATGATGGTCTGCGCGTTTTCGGTGGCGAAGGCCTTGGCCATTCCCGACTCGAGAGTGACGCGCTCGGCCCCGTTGTCCTTCTCCCAGGCCGCCTCGTAGACGAGCAGGCGGGAGGCCCGGAGCCTTATCGCCATGCGGGCGATCTTGTCCTGGATGAGTTGAAGGTCGGCGAGCGGCTTGCCGAACTGATGGCGAGTCTGCGCGTGATGGATCGCTTCGTCGAGAGCGCGAGCAGCCATGCCACAGGCGGCGGCCCCCACGGTGGCGCGAAGGCGATCGAGCGTCGAGAGCGCGAGCTTCAAGCCCTCGCCTTCCTTCCCGATCCGGGCGGACCCGGCTACGCGGCAGTCGCGGAACGCGATTTCACCCAGAGGATGGGGAGCCGACATCACCAGCGGACGCACGAACTCGAACCCGGGCGCATGCGCCTCGACCAGGAACGCGGTGATCGATTTGGGCTTCGCGCGGTCGAGGGTCGCGAAGACGACGTAGAAATCGGCAAGCCCGCCATTCGAGATGAAGGTCTTTGTCCCATTGAGGATGTAACCCTCGCCGTCGCGGCGCGCCTCACAGGCGATGGCATGAGCGTCCGATCCGGCCTCCGGTTCGGTCATCGCGAAACCGCCCATGGCCGCCCCGGCGACCGCGCGATCCGCCCAGGCGAGCTGAGATGCATCGCCGCCCAGCAGCAGGGGTGTGGCCCCAAGGGCCTGCAGGGCGAAGACCGCATCGGCCAGCGGCGAGTGAAACGAGAGCTCCTCGCGCACGAGGCAGCAGCCGCGATAGTCGCGGGCGCGAATGGGCTCGAACAGGCCCGCATCGCCCATCAGTTTGAGCAGCGCTCTCGCCTCGGCCCGCGCCTCGACATCGGTGTCCGCGGGTTTGCGCTTTGCGAGGAAACCCTGGGTAAACACCTGGGCCTTCGCCAGCAAGCCGGCGTGGGTGTCGTGTAGAAACGCCCGGATCGGGTGGAGATCAACGCTCATTCGAACTTCGGCTCCCGCTTCGCCATGAAGGCGTTGTGGGCCTCCGCGAAGTTCCTGCCCTGCATGCAGATCGCCTGCAGCTCGGCCTCGTTGTCGAGGGCGGTGCGCAGATCGAGCGAGGCCTCGCGATTGAGCGCCTGCTTGGTGACGCCGAGGGCGAAGGAGGGGCCCCTGGCCAGGCGCAGGGCGAGGGCCTTCGTTTCGGAAACTGCCGCTTCGGGCTCATGGACGCTGGTGTAGAGGCCGATCGCGTGCGCCTCGTTTGCGCTGATGAAGTCGCCGAGCATGAGGAGCCTGCGCGCGTGGGCCTCGCCGACCAGGCGGGGCAGAAGCCACCCCGCACCCATGTCGGCTCCGGTGAGGCCGACCTTCGTGAAAAGGAAAGCGATCTTCGCGGTGCTCGAGGCCACGCGGAAATCACAGGCGGCGGCCATGACCGCACCCGCCCCCGCCACCGTGCCATTGAGCGCCGCGATCACCGGACGTCGGCATTCGCGGATCGAGAGGATGAGTTCGCAGGTGGCCCGGGTGAACGTGAGCAGCTGGTCGATCGGCCGGCCGAGCAGCGCGCCAATGATGTCTTCGACATCGCCGCCCGAACAGAAAGCCCGGCCGCGGCCGGTGAGGATGATCGCGCGGACCCCGGGCTCGGTGTCGAGGGCTCGGAACGTCGCCGCCAGTTCACGGTAGATCTCGAAGGTCAGGGCGTTGAGCCGGTCGGGCCGGTTGAGGGTGATAGTGGCGACGCCGGTGGCGTCGTCAAGCTCGTAGAGAAATGACTTCGGTTCGATGGCCAAACTACTTTCCTCCGATAACCGCGGTGGCCTCGATCTCGACCAGGGCTTGCGGGTCCACGAGTGACTTCACTTCGACCAGAGCCATCGCGGGATAGTGCGTGCCCATCTGGCCGCGCCAGGCGGGGCCGAGGGCCTTCCGGCTAAGTCGATAAAGATCCATGTCCGTCACGAAGACGGTCATGCGGCCCACATCGCCCGGGCGCCCTCCCGCCTCTCCTACGACACGGAGCACGCGACGCAGGGCCTCGCCGAACTGGGCGACCATCGAAGCCACCGCACCCTCCTCTGCTTTCCCCTCGACCACACCGATCTGGCCGGCCACGAAGAGGAGGCGCCCGTCTGGGCCTCCGAGCTGTCCGTGCGAAAAGCCGGACGCGGGGCCGAGATCCTGGGGATGGATGGCGTCAACGCTCATGCGAGCAGACCACCACCATCTAAAACTAGGGCCTGACCGTTGATGCCCCGGCCTTCCTCGGAACAAAGAAGGGAGACCATGGCGGCAACCTCGGCCGTGGTCAGCAGCCGCTTCTGCGGTGACTGGCCTTTAATGGAGTCGAGCGCCTGCTCGGGAGTGAGACCGGTCGTCTCCACGATCCTCGTCACGCTGCTCGATACCATTTCGGTGTCGACGAAACCGGGACACACCGCGTTCGCGGTGATTCCACTGGCCGCCACCTCGGCGGCGACGCAGCGCGTGAAACCGAGGACCGCGTGTTTGGACGCGGCATAGGCCGCTATGTAGCGCGCCCCGAAACGCGCGGCCACCGAGGCGATGTTCACGATACGGCCCGAACCGCGCTCGAACATCTTCGGCAGCGCCGCCTGCGTGCACAGGAAGGTGGCCGTCACATTGATGGCGAAGATGCGGTTCCACTCGTCGAGCGACTGCCTGACCACCGGGGCGGACCCGGCGATACCGGCGTTGTTGATGAGAAAATCGATGGGACCAAGCGCGGCCTGGACTCTGCCCACGAGGGCCGCCGCCTGATCCGTCTGCGAAAGGTCGGCAATGAAGGAGTGGGCGCTCCCTCCCGCGACGGTGATTTCCTCGACCACCTTCCCCACCTCGGTCTCCGTGCGCGCGCTCACTGCGACAACCGCGCCGTCGCGGGCCAGGCTCCTCGCGATCTCGGCGCCGATGCCGCGGCCGCCGCCGGTGACGAGAGCGATCTTTGCAGCGAACCTCATGACTACCCTCCTTCACCCTCAAGCGCGTCGGCCAGGATCGTGCCGAGGGTCGCGAGGGTCTCGCGGCCTTCGTCGGCGGAAGCGCCCTGCGGGAAACCGAAGTATGCGGCCGGGCCGCCCGCTTCCTCGAATGTCTTCTTGCCCTCGCGAATGGCCTGCGACAAAGAAGCGGGATTGGGCTCCAGGGTTGCGCGGATCGATTCCCGCACCAGATCCGGCCGTTCCGCCATCACGATCGAGGTCTCGAACTGTCCGGCGTGACAGGCCCCGCTCTTGAACTCGGCGGTGAGGCGGAGCGCCCAGGGCTTGCGGGTAATGTCCGGGAAAGTGAGCGCGACCCCGTGGGTCTCGCGGCAAACCCGGACGCCCTCGTGGAGGGAGGCGGTGTGCGCGGGATCTAGGTGCGCGTTGGCGAGAACGATCCTGGAGAATCCGGACCGGTGAAGGCTCAGGACCGCGTCGACGAGGATGGCGGTCACGGTAGCCGGCGTAAGCGACAGCGTGCCCGCGAAACCGGCCGCGAAAGCCGCGGAGGTCAGTTGCAGGGGCGGCGCAATCAGAACCTGCGCCACGCCGCGCGACTCCATCACGCGTGCGCCCGCAGCCGACATCCCGCGCGCGATGATGACGTCGGTCAGAAGGGGAAGGTGGGGACCATGCGCTTCTATGGCACCCACGGGAAGTATGGCGACGGCGTCCTTCGCGGCCGCCTCGACTTCAGGGAACGTCATCTCAGCCAGATATTTCATTGACCCCTTTTCCGGACCCCACTATTCTCGCAGGGGTCCCAGCGAAAATGGAGAGCGGCTACGACTTGACCCCGAACATTCCCGAGTTCATCAATCTCGCAGACTACTGCCTCGATGCGCGCGTCCGCGAAGGGCGCGGCGGGCGGCGGGCCCTCGTGACCGACGCGGGTGACTTCACGTACGCGGCGGTGCAGCGGCGGGCCAACCGGTACGCCTCGGTTCTGCGCGCGGCCGGGGTGGAACCCGAGCAGCGGGTGTTGATTGCCCTCGGCGACGGTCTCGACTGGGTGGCGACGTTCTTTGCGACCCTCAAGCTCGGCGCCGTGGTGGTCATGGCGAACCCCGGCCTCAAGAAGGATGAGATCGAGTACTTCCTCGAATACACGCGCGCGAAGGTGGTGGTCACCGAGCCCGGATCCGCTGCGCTGTTCCGAGAAGCCGGGGCCACCCTGAAGACGCTTCGGGAGGTTCTGGTGATCGGCGAGGACGCCTTCGATGGCCGTCTCAAGACCGCGAGCGACGAGTTCGAGAACTTCAACACCCACCGCGACGACGCCGCGATCTGGCTGTTTTCGGGCGGCACCACCGGGCGACCGAAGGGAGTCGTCCAGACCCATCGGTCGTTCATCAACACCACCGAGCTCTACGCAAAGGGTGCTCTGGGCTACGTCGAAAGCGACATCACGCTTTCCGTTCCCAAGCTCTTCTTCGGCTACGCCACGGGCTCGAACCTGATATTCCCGTTCTCGGTCGGGGCCACCGCGATTCTCTTCGCCGAGAAGTGCACGCCCGAGGCGCTCTTCGCGCAGATCTCGCGGCATCGCCCAACCGTTCTCATCAACGTGCCCACGATGGTGCATCAGATGACGTCGCACGTGGATGCCCCGAAGCAGGACCTCGGCTGTCTGCGCGCAACCACCTCGGCCGGAGAAGCGCTGAGCGAGGAGCTGTATCGGCGCTGGCAGAAGCAGTTTGGCGTGCCCCTGCTCGATGGCCTCGGTACCGCGGAAATGTGGCACATCTTCCTGACCAACACGACCAGCCACGTTCGGCCGGGAAGCCTGGGCCTCGGTGTGCCGGGCTTCGACGTGCGCGTGTGCGACGACGATGGGAAGGAACTGCCCCGGGGCGACACCGGCTTTCTCTGGGTGCGCGGCGCGTCGCGTGCGATCGCCTACTGGCACGAGATGGACAAGACGCAGCAGGTCTTCCGCGGCGAGTGGTATGCCTCGCGCGACATGGTGCACCAGGACGAGGACGGCTTCTTCTACTACTCCGGCCGCGATGACGACATGCTGAAGGTGGGCGGCCGGTGGCTCGCACCCGCGGAAGTCGAGAACTGCCTGCAGCAACACTCGAACGTGGCGGAAGTGGCGGTGGTCGGCGTACCGGACGCCCAGGGCCTGGTGAAGCCATGGGCCTACGTCGTTGCGCGCTCGTGTCCTGAAACCGCGCGCGCTTCGTTCGCGGAGGACCTGCGCGCCTTCGCGCTCACGCGACTCGAGCCCTACAAGGCCCCGCGCCAGGTCGTGGTCCTCGAAGCGATGCCGCGCACCCACCTCGGCAAGATCGACCGGGGCAAGCTAAGAAAGATGTGAACGGCTGGCCGCGGATCGACGATCCTTAAACCGAAGTCTTACGAGTTTCTCGACGGACGTCGTGGCCCTGGGCCACGCCTCGTGCGCGCTCCTTCACACCGCCGGCGTATTCCCCTGAAGCCCAATGTCCTCGGCCACGGGCTTCAGGGCTTCGATGATGAAGCCCACGTGCTCCTCCAGGGGACGGCCCACGGCCGCGGCGCCGCCGTAGACGTACGAACGGTCGACCGAGCGCGCGAACGCCCTGTCTTTGAGCTTCTTCACCACGGATTCCACGGGCAGATCGTGGATGCTCTTCGACGGCCGCACTTTGACGCAGGCGCCGACGAAACCCACAAGTTCGTCGCAGGCGTAGATCGCTTTTTTGAGCGGCGTGTCGCGGGCGATGTTCATGTAGTCGGCGTGCGAGGAGATGGCTTCCACGATCTCCTCTTCGTAACCCCGCTCGCGGAGGATGTGCTGACCAAGGACGAGGTGCGTTTCCTCGGTCGGGTGCTTCTCGTAGTCGAAGTCATGGAGCAGGCCCACGATCCCCCACTTCTCGACTTCCGCTTCATCGGTGACCCCGTAGTGACGCGCATAGGCCTTCATCGCAGTCTCGACCGCCACGCCGTGTTTGCGTAGGGCATCGGTCAGGGTGAATTCGTGGAGCAGCGCCAGCGCCTCGCCGCGGGACTTTCGTTCAGCCATGCGGGAATCATAGGCCGCAGGCCGACCAGCCCAGGGCCTACTTGACGCGCTTGGCTTCAAACTCCTGGCCCGGACCCTCGGCACCCTCGCGGGTGCGGATCATCCTGATGACCTCGCCCGTGACCTTGCCCTTGCGGACGAGCTTCATTTCGTTGCCGTTGAAGTTGAAGTTCATGACCACGACGAAAGCGATATCGTCACCCTTGACCGTGCCGTCTGCGATCGGCGTGTCGCCCTGCCTCCCGGAGATGGTCCCCGTGAGCTTCTCGCCTTCACAGGCTCTACGCGGGCAGACCCTTCGCCGCGACCTGTTCCATCTCCGCCGCGAACGCATCGATCTCGTCGACCGTGGTGTAGACATTCGGGGTGATGCGGAGGCCCTGATACTCCGCATGGATGATGGCCACCGTGAAAATTCTCTTCTTCCCCCACAGATGAGCCTGCAGCTTCGCGGTGTCGACGCTGCGGATGCCGACGTTCCCGATCGCGCAGCCCATGGCCGGGTCGAAGCTGGTGTGAATCGCGAAGCGAGGGTCCGCGGCGAGGCGCTTCATCCAGCGGTCGCGAAGGTAGCGCAGACGCGCCGACTTTCTCTCCGCGCCGATGCCGCGATGGAAAACGATGGCCTCGGCGATGGCATTGTGGTTGGCCGCCGGATGGGTGCCGATCTCTTCGTACTTGCGGATGTCCCCGTCCTGCTTCGCCTCGGCCGCCATCAGGGGCCACAAAGACTTGATCCGGTTCTTGCGCACGTAGAGGAAGCCCGTGCCTATAGGGGCCAGCATCCACTTGTGCAGGCTGACTCCATAGAAGTCGCAGTCGACATCCTGGTGCCTGATCGGCCACTGACCGAAGGCATGCGCCCCGTCCACGATCACGTCGATGCCGCGGGACCGGGCGAATTCGCACACCCGCTTCACCGGGAAAATCTGACCGGTGAGGTTCGTGATGTGACAGATCAGAATGACCTTCGTCTTCGGGGTCACCCCCTTCACGAACCGCTCGTAGAGATCGTCCATCGAAGGCGCCGGCACGGGGAAGGAAAACTGCCTCAGCACCACGCCGTCGCGGCGCTCTCGCTGCCTCCAGGCCGTGATCATCCGCGGATAGTCCTGATTGGTGGTCAGGATCTCGTCACCTGGCTTGAGGTCGAGGCCCAGGATGCAGATCTCGAGCGACTCTGAGGCATTGCGGGTGATCGCCATCTCCTCGGGATCACAGCCGAACTCGGCGGCAAGCTCACGCCGCACGCCCTCGATCCCGGGCTCGAGCTGCTGCCACATGTTGTAGACGGGCGCCTGGTTCGACTGGTCGAGGTAGCGCTTGAGGGCGTCGTGAACCACGCGGGGCGAGGGGCACACGCCGCCGTTGTTCAGATTGATCATGGTGCGGTCGAGGGAAAAGGCTCCCTGGATCTCGCGCCAGTAGTCCTCGTTCGTGGCCATGTCCGCAGGGCTCGCGCCGGTTGCGGCCGAGCCCGCCGCCTCGACCACCTCGATGGCCTGGTCCTTGAACGCCACGGCGGCGGCCGAAACCACCCCCACCTGAGAGAGAAACGAGCGCCGTGTGGCCATGGACCTTGGACCTCCTCGACTTTTTGGGTGCGTACGGCGGTGAGAGGCGGACGCCCCGATGGTTACCTAATGCGGCTACTTCGAGCGTTCGATCACGACTCCGGTGGCTTCGATGGAAACCTTGGCGGTTACGCCCTTGGCCCCTTCGCCCTCGAGGTGTTCGATCTCTTCCTTGGTGCGCTCCTTCAGGAGTACGCGGCCTTCGAGCTTCACTTTCTGGCCTCCGGAATCCTTCGGAACGAAGAACGAATAGCCCTCGAAGCTGACGTGAACATTTTTACCGCCCTGCTCGAAGGTGAGCCAGCAGCCCTTCTCCTGGCAGACCGTCTTGATGACGCCCTCGAGTGCGACCATCTTTCCGGCCTCGGGCTTTTCGAGCACGGCGGCCAGCGTGGTCGGGGCCAGGCCCTGGAGCGGCTTGCCGTAGGTCTGCGAACCGGCGGCGGCGGGGACAGCGAGAACCGCGACGAACGTCAGGGAGAGCAGGGCGCGCATGGGAACACCTCATCGGTTTGGAGCGACGACTCATTCGACTCGCTCATGGAAGCGGACAATTTCTGTTTCGACGCGTGGGATTATAAATCCACCGGGGGAGCGACCCATTTCAATCGGGGCGGGGACGGTACTAGAGTCTCATCATGACCCCCACCGCCTCGCCCCGGAGCCCTTCGGCGATTGACGCGCTCGGCGAGGGAATCTCGCACATGCGCGAGAAGCTGTTCCCCTTAAATTTCGTCGGCTGGATCACCCTCGGCTTCGTCAGTCTCCTCGAAAGCTGCGGGTCGGGGGGCGGGGGCGGAGTTCAGAACAACTTCCCGAGCGGGCCGGGGTCCTACGAGGATCCCACGCGGCTGATAGAGCAAGGGCTCGCCTGGATCGCCGGGCACATGTTCATCTTCGTGAGCATCCTGATGGGGATCATGCTCATTGCGCTCGTGATCATGTGGCTCAGATCGCGAACCATCTTCGTCTACATCGACGACGTGGCCACCGGCCGCTTCGACCTCGTGCGGCCCTGGGGACAGCACGGAGGCCACGCCGATTCGTTCTTTCTTTTAAGCCTCATCGTCCAGGGCGGGTCATTCATTCTGATGGTCCTGATCCTCGGCCTCGGCGGGTTCTTCGTGTTGTGGGCGCGGGCCAACGACTGGAACCCCGGCGCGGTGGCCCTGGGCGTCATCCCGATCGCATTCCTCTTCGTTCTCTCGCTCCTGGCCGCGGCCACCCTGAGCATGGTCCTCCGCGATTTCGTGGCGCCGCTGCAACTCTCGCGCGACATCGGCGCGCGGGAAGCGAGCGGGGTATTCCTTTCCATGCTCGGAGCGAGCCCGGGCCTGCTGATCGGCTACGCGATCCTCAAGTTCGTGGCGAGCATCGCGGTGGCCATCGTGATCCTGCTCGGGAGTTGCCTCACTTGCTGTATCGGCGCGCTGCCCCTGGTCAACCAGACTCTTTTCCAGCCGATCTACTACGCCGAACGGGCGTGGTCCTTGAAACTGCTCGCCCAGATGGGCGACGATCTCTTTACCAGGCTCGCCCCGCCCCGGCTGCCCCAGGCTCCCCCGCCTTACGAGGATTCGAGCGATGCCCTGACCGGCCCCATCGATCTGTCGGCCATCGATTTCGAGACACCGCCCAAGGGGTAAGTTCTTGTGACGCCGGGGCAAGCGTCACGCTCCACCCGCGGACACCGTGGAAGCAGCGGTTAGCCTCCTGAGGCCATGACGCCTCAGCTCGAGCGCCTTGCCCTGCAGCGGGCGGAACCCAGGTGAAAGAGCCGCCCCGCCTGGAAGCGACCGCGGCGGAACCGTGTCTATGAGGGCGTTTCTCGATCCTCTCGCCTCCGGGCTCGCGCGGGTTATGACCTCGGTGTTCTTCAGGAGCGTAGAAGTCTCCCAGTCCTCACGGATTCCCCAAGGCACCCCTCTTCTCATTGTAGCCAACCATGTGAACTCGCTGGCCGATCCCATGTTGCTGATGGCGTTTGTGGACGGCCGATCGCGCCTGCTGGCGAAAAGCACGCTCTGGGCCCACCCGGTTTTGGGGCCGATGCTGATCTTCGTGGGCGCTCTGCCTGTTTACCGTCGCCGCGATGCCGGCGCCGACGTCACCAGGAACCTGACCACCTTCGCGCGCTGCCACGAGGAGCTGAAGCGGGGCGGAAGCGTCGCCTTGTTCCCGGAGGGCACGAGTCACAACCTGCCTCACCGGCTCCCTCTGAAGTCGGGTGCGGCCAGGATCGCGCTCGAAACCGCCGCTCAAGCTCCATCGAGCGGACTTCGCATCCTGCCCGTGGGCCTCGTCTACGAGGCCAAGGGCCGATTCAGGTCGCGGGTACTCATCAACGTCGGGGAGCCGATCGACCCCTATGCCGAGCTCAGAAGCTACGCGGCGACGCCAAGGCACGCCGTAAGTTCGCTGACCGAGCGAATTGCGCGTGCTCTCGAGACCGTGACCACGAGCTATGAATCGTGGGACGAAGCAAGGCTGCTGAACCTGGCCGCCGCGGTCATCGGCGCCGCCACGCTCGAAGAACGCTTTGGGGGCTCCCGCGCATTTCTGAAGACCTACCGCGAACTCCGAGCCCGCGATCCGGAGCACGTGGCGGTCGTGGTCCGCTTGGTGAGGCGTACGAAGAACACCTGCGCAACCTGAGCCTCCGCGACGACGACGTGGCGGCCGCCGCGCAGCGGAGTCGAGCCTGGTTCGAGCTGGCCCTGAACCTCCCGCTGGGCATGGTGGGCGCGGTGTTGAACCTCGTGCCCTATCAGATCACCGGGTGGGTGACTCGACGTTTCGCCCGCACTCCCGACGAACCCGCTACTTATATGCTGTTGACGGCCCTTCTGGCCTTCCCGGCGTTCTGGCTGGCTCTTGGGGTCTTAGGAGCCCTCCTGGCCGGCCCGATCACCGGCGCACTGGTATGCGCGCTCGCGCCCTTGACCGGCTGCCTTGCCCTGCGCCTGCATGCGGCCTTGAGGGTGCTCCGACAGCCCAAGCCCACGAGGGGCCTGGTCCTCGATCGCCTCGCCCTCGGCGCAAGAATTCGCGAGATGACCGGTCTGCCCGCGGCCGCCTCGATCCGGAGCGCCTCTTAGGCACCCAAGCGATTCAGCGCTCGCGGTCTCGACGCCGGGGGGAGCGGCCGGCCGATCTGCGCCATCGTCTACACTCCCGACACCGCAAAGACCCCCGTCTGCGGGTCGCTGAACAGCGTCAGAAGATGGGGCCCTGGCAAACGGCCTGAATGGAGAGTGTGCGAATGAGACGGAAGTTGCTGGCGGCGGTTCTGATCGCGATGGCCCCGGGCCTCGCCCGCGCCCAGAACGAGGCGGCCGGCCTCGAGAACTCGGTGGTCAAGGTGTTCTCGTCGATGCGGTATCCCGACCCTTACAAGCCCTGGACGAAACAGGCGCCGAGCGAAGCCACGGGGAGCGGCGGCGTCATTTCCGGGAACCGGATCCTGACCAACGCCCACGTGGTCATGTTCGCAAGCGAGGTGCAGATCCGCGCGAACCAGTCGGGGAACAAGGTGACGGCCCGGGTCGAGAGCCTGGCCCGGGACATGGATCTGGCCATCCTCAAGCTCGAGGACGATGGTTTCTTCAAGGACCATCCCCCGCTCGGCTGCGCGAGCACGCTGCCCGAAATCAAGGACGCGGTGATGGCCTTTGGATATCCGGTGGGCGGCGATTCCCTCTCCGTGACCAAGGGCATCGTCTCGAGGATTGATTTCGCGCCCTACGGCTACGATCCTGCGGGCACGGGCGCCGCCGGCCTGCGGATCCAGGTCGACGCTGCCATCAACCCGGGCAACAGCGGCGGCCCCGCAGTCGTCGGCGACAAAATGATCGGTCTGGCCTTCGCTTCGCTCGGGGGGGCTCAGAACATCAGCTACATCATCCCCTGCGCGGAAATCGAGCCGTATCTGAAGGACATCGCAGACGGCCGGTACGACGGCAAGCCGGTCCTCGCCGATCGTCTTCAGACTCTCGAGAATCCGGCGCTTCGCGCTTTCCTCAAACTCCCCAAGGACACCCAGGGCATCGTGGTAGACGAGCCCGTGGAGCGGCCGGGACCATCGCTCAAAAAGTGGGATGTCATCACGAAGATCGCAGATGCGGCGGTCGACGATCAAGGCATGGTGAAGCTCGGAGCCAACAGCCGGGTCGGCTTTCAGTATCTCGTGCAGAGCGTGGCCAAAGGCGGCAAGGTCTCCCTGGCCATCGTGCGCGACTCCAAGCCGCTCCAGGTCGACCTGCCCGTCGAGCCCGCGAAGCCCGGCCTGATCCCGAGCCTCGACGGCAGCTACCCCTCGTACTTCGTCTACGGCCCCCTCGTGCTCTCGGGCGCCACCATGGAGTACGTGGGCGGCTTCATGCGGAACCAGGGAATGAACAATATGGTGGGGGCGCTCACGAGCTCGCTCCTGAAGCGGATGCTCGACCAGCGGTCTTTCCCCGGGGAAGGTCTTGTGGTGGTGTCATCGCCCTTCTTCCCCCACCGCGTGGGCCAGGGTTACTCGAACCCCATGGGGCTCGTGGTCCACAAGATCAGCGGCGTCCGGGTCAAAAACCTGACCCACGCCGTCGAACTGCTTCGGGATCACACGGGCGAATTCGTAACCGTTGAGTTCGAAGGGCTCTTCCGCGAGACTCTCGTCTTCGCGCACAAGGAAGTGCTCGCCGCCACCGAGGCGATCCTCACGGACAATGGCGTGCGCAGTCAGGGTTCGCCCGACACCCTTGCGGTGTGGAACGCGAAGGCGGCGCGATAAAGGGAAGGACCGCTCCAGAGGTTCAGACTCGATGCGAAAGAGACTCAGAAAGAAGCAGGGCGAAGGCGAGTTCGCGGGCTACGCGTTCGGAGTGTCTTATGTCCTCGATGACGTCTCGACCAAACGCGCCAACGAGTTTCTCGACCGCTTCGTCGAAGCGATAGAGGCGCACGGCCTCAAGTGCCGCGACGGCCGGCGGCATTGGGACTTTCGCGTGATCTGCGACGACGATGGCCGGCCGAGCACGGCCCAGCGCGAGGCGGTGGTCGCGTGGCTCAAGGGCCGGAGGGAACTGGCGCGCTTCGCGGTGGAAGATCTGGCCTGATCGGGGCAGCAGGGAGTGTCCGCGGCGACTCAGTCGAGGCGCGCGGATCTCAAGAAGGTCTGCACCGCGTCTTTTCCGTCTTCATCGAATTCGAGGAACTCGATGCCGTAGCTCGTGGGCAGGGCCACGCGAGCGACGCGGCCACGGCCGATGACGGTGGTTCCGAGGGGAAGGGGCAAGCGGAACTTGAACTCGTCGCCCGCTTTGAGGACATGGTCGGTGGCGAGCAGCATGCCGCCGGGACTGAGGTTCAAGATCGCGGCCGGATACCCGAGCTCCGTCGGCAGCTTGATGAGAACCTCCATCCGGGCCTGCTGGCGCACCGGCACGGTGAGCAGCTTCGAGAAACGGTCATCCCACCCGGAATCGGGCGGTATCCGGAAGAAGCCGTTCGCTCCGGCGGCGATCAGGTCCTGATCGCCGTGCCGCATCGGGCCGCGGCTCAAGATCGCGACCGAACGGTCGCGGGTGCTCGGCTCCCTGCGCAGGCGCCGGATGAAACCGGCGGCGTCCGGCAGATCGCGGTCCACGAAGATCACCTGCACGCCCAGACTCGAACCGACAAGGCGCGCGTCGGCGAACTTCTCGACCCGATAGACCTCGATGCCCTGGCGTCCGACGAGGGTCTCCGCGAGTTCGGGTCGCAGATCGCGCTCGGAGCAGATCAGCACCCGAAGCATCATCTTGCTGCCCTGATAGTTCTTCATCGTGGCTCTTTCAGGATCCCGTTGGTAGTGTCGGTCCGGTCCGGGGCACAATAGGCGTTCCCGGCGGACCGGCGGCGTCGTCGATATCACAAGTGGGCGGGTTGGTGAGATTCGTCACGACTGGAGGGGCATTCCCGGCGCGCGCACGCCGGGCGATAGCCTTGGGCGGCAATGTGGCTTCTCAGAACGGCGCTGATCCTCTCGGCCCTCGTCGCCGCCGCTTGCGGCTTCACCGAACCCTCCGGTCTTCATGGCGAGGAAAAGGCTCGTCTTTCCGAGGCGCGCCGGGTGTGGAGATCTCTCGGCATCACCGACTACACCTACGTCTTCAGCCGCAGTTGTTTCTGCGTCTTTGAATACCGTGAAGCGGTAAAGATCACCGTACGCGGCGGCAAGATCGTTTTGGTGGCGAGCGTTGCGAGCGGCAGTCTGCGCGAGACCCAGACCTACTCCACGATCGAAGGGCTCTTCGACATCATCCAGCGGGCCATCGACGATGACGCGGCCACGATCCGCGTCGAATACGACCGCGCGCGAGGTTACGCCGTCTCGGCGTACATCGACCTCGACCAGAGGATGGCCGACGAAGAGATCTCGTTCGAGGCGAAGGAACTCACGCCCCTGCGCTGAACCCTCCACCGAGCGCTCTTCGCGCGTGGGCGGCTTTTGGAGTGGCTCTTCGGAGAACGCGTAGTACAGTGAAGCGGCCCATGGACGCTCCCCAAAAGACGCGCGTGACCCGTTCCGCCGCGTGGCGCGAGGCGCGCGACCTGATCTGGGCGCATCGCCGGCGCCTCGGTCTGGGTCTTGGCCTGATGCTCGTGAGCCGGGTCGCAGGCCTGGTGCTGCCCGCCTCATCGAAGTGGCTCATTGACGAAGTCATCTCGAAGAGCCGCGCCGACCTGCTGGTGCCCATTGCCCTCGCCGCCGGGGCCGCCACCCTCGTCCAGGCCGCGACCTCGTTCGTGCTCTCGCAGATCCTCGGTGTCGCCGCCCAGCGCGCGATCACCGACATGCGCAAGCGCGTGCAGGCGCGGGTCATGCATCTGCCCGTCCGGTACTTCGATTCCACCCAGACCGGAATCCTCGTTTCGCGAATCATGAACGACGCCGAAGGGATCCGGAATCTCGTCGGTTCGGGTCTGGTCCAGCTCGTGGGCGGTGTCCTGACCGCGGCCATGGGGCTCATCGTTCTCTTCTGGCTGAACTGGCATCTGACCGTGGTGACGATCCTCGCGCTGGCCGCCTTCGGGGGCGGGATGGCCTACGCGTTCAACACTCTGAGGCCCCTGTTCAAGGAGCGCGGCAAGATCACCGGAGAGGTCACGGGACGTCTGACCGAGGCCCTCGGCGGCATACGCGTGGTGAAGTCGTACACCGCGGAGAAACGCGAGGAGATCGTCTTCACCGAGGGCGCCCACCGGCTTTTCCGCAACATCGCGAAGTCCATGACCGGAGTCTCCGCGACCACCGCCGGCAGCACCGTCATCATCGGGGTGATCGGCGTGCTGATGATCTGGCTCGGCGGCCAGGCCATCCTCACCGGACAGATGACTCTCGGTGATCTGATCATGTACATCTTCTTCATCGGTCTGGTCGCCGCGCCGCTCGTTTCCATCGCGTCGATCGGCACGCAGATCACCGAAGCGTTCGCGGGCCTCGATCGCATTCGCGAAATCCTGGACATGCCCACCGAGACCGACGAGGACGAGAACCGGGCGTCCATCGAGCGACTGCGGGGCGAGGTGGTCTTCGAGGACGTTTCGTTCGAATACAACCCGGGCGTTCCGGTCCTCAATCACGTTTCGTTCACGGCCACCGCGGGGACGACAACCGCGCTCGTGGGATCGAGCGGCTCGGGCAAGAGCACGTTGATCAGCCTGGTGATGGCCTTCAATCGGCCGAGCACGGGGCGGATTCTGGTGGACGGGCGCGACCTCGCGGGCGTCCGCCTGGGCGAGTACCGGAGCCAGCTCGCATCGGTGCTGCAGGAGAACTTCCTGTTCGACGGCACGATCGTGGCGAACGTGGGGTACGCGCGCCCCGGCGCCTCGCGCGAGGAAGTGATCGAAGCTTGCCGCGTCGCCCACTGCGACGAGTTCATTCGCGGCTTCCCCCAGGGCTACGACACCGTGGTCGGCGAGCGGGGGATCAAACTCTCAGGCGGCCAGAGACAGCGCGTCTCGATTGCGCGGGCGATCCTCGCGGACCCGCGCGTCCTGATCCTCGACGAAGCGACCTCGAGCCTCGACAGCGAAAGCGAGGAGATGATCCAGGACGGCCTCCGCAATCTGCGGGCAGGCCGAACCACCTTCGTCATCGCACACCGGCTTTCGACCATACGCAGTTCGGATCAGATCCTGGTTCTCGAAGGCGGGGTGATCGTGGAGCGCGGCACCCACGCCGAGTTGCTCGCCGCGAACGGCCGCTACCGACAGCTCTACGACAAGCAGTACAAGTTCGAGGCCGACCGGTTCATCAATCCGGGCGAGGATTTCACCCCGGAGCCGCCCCGGCCCGCGGCGGCGCGACCGATCGGGAACGCTTTGTAGCCGGCTATTGGCTCGCGAACTCGTCGGTCGCATCGACCAGCGCGCTCAGAATCCCGGGCTCCTTGATGGTGTGCCCCGCGTCGGGGACGATCACGAGCCTCGACTTTGGCCAGGCTTTGTGAAGCGCCCAGGCGCTGGCCGCCGGGCAGACCACATCGTAGCGGCCCTGGACGATGACGCCCGGCAGGTGCGCGATCCTCGAGGCGTCGTCGAGAAGCTGCGCGTCACTCTTCAAGAAGCCGCCGTGGACGAAGTAGTGGGCCTCTATCCTCGCGAAGGCATCGGCGAAGGCGTCGCCGCCGAAGCGGGTGATGTAGTCGGGGTCGACGTGGAGCCGGCTGGTGGTGCCTTCCCAGATCGCCCACGATTTCGCGGCCGTGCTGCGCACCGAAGGATCCTCCGAGGTGAGTCGCCGGTGGTAGGCACTCATCAAGTCGCCGCGTTCAACCTCGGGGATCGGCTTCACATACTCGTCCCAGGCGTCCGGGAAGAGCCAGCTCGCTCCCTCCTGATAGAACCAGAGAAGCTCTTTCCGGCGCAGCAGAAAGATCCCGCGCAGGATGAGACCGCTCACCCGCTCCGGGTGTTTCTGCGCGTAGGCGAGAGCGAGAGTGCTGCCCCAGCTCCCTCCGAAGAGCAGCCACTTCTCGATGCCCAGCTTTTCCCGGAGGCGCTCGGCATCGGCCACCAGGTCCCAGGTGGTGTTCTCTCGCAGTTCAGCGCTCGGTGTGCTCTTCCCGCTCCCCCGCTGATCGAAGAGCGTGACGTGCCACCTCGCGGGATCGAAGTACCGGCGGTAGCTCGGGTCAAGGCCGCCGCCGGGACCGCCATGGAGGAAGAGGGCCCTCTTTCCCTGCGGATTTCCGACCTGCTCGTAGTGAACGGTGTGAAGGTCGCTGACCTTCAGGAAGCCGTCGTCGAACGGCTCGATCGGGGGATACAGTTCGCGCACGGCCACCTCCAGTAACAGGAGCGAACACTCTACCCCGCGAGGTCGAGCCTCAGCGGAGGTCCTGACGCCAGACCCGCAGGCCTCCTGGGCTCAGTCGCACCGGGATGTTCCGGAACGCCGCGGACGACTGCTCGATCCCGAGAACGAGGGCGCGCCGCGCGGCCGAACTCTCTCCGCAGAGCAACGTCAGCGAACCTCCCTCCCCACCCGCTCCGTTGACCTTCCACCCGATCGCGCCAAGCTCCTTCGCGATCTCGATGACCCGACAGGCCTCGGTACCCACGAGCGCGGAGTGAAGTCGACCCTGCGCCTCGGTGCTCTCGATCATGACGCGGCCAAGCTCTTCGAAGTCGCCTCTGATGAGCGCGTCGCGCGAACGCGGGGCCTTGCTTCGCAGTTCGACGATGGCCGGAGAATCCGGCCCTGCGTTCTCGAGCGACCGGATCACGGCCTCATGGAGGGCCGAGGAATCGTGCGCCTGGCCGAGATAGATGAGCAGCAGCCGGCGCTCCAGTTCCCACCAGGTCCGCTCCGCAGCCGCGACCGGGGTCACCGTCGCGTTCGGATACGCCGACATCTCGATGAAGTTGACGCCGCCGTACGCGGATGCGATCTGATCCTGGATGCCGCACTGCCGTCCCAGCATTCCGGTCTCCACGTGTCGCGCCGCGGCCGCCACTTCATGAGGCGTAAGGCGGCCGGGGGTGAGGGCGTCGAGAGCGCCGATGAGTGCGACCGCCACGGCCGCAGAGGTGCCGGTGCCTGCGCCCGGTGGCGCGTCGGAGTGGATGGTGATCTCCAGTCGGAACTCGCGCGGAACCTTCATCGACGCGACCGCGGCGGCGAGCAGGGGATGCGGTCCCCAGGGAGCCGTGCTGTTTCGAACCTCGAAGGCTTCACCGAAGTTCGCGGGATGGATGACCACTCGAGCCTGGTCGGCGCGCACAGGGTGGACCGCCACCTGAACCTCGACCCGCGGCGAAACCGCGATGTTGAAAACCTGTCCGTGGCCCGCGAACCAGGTATCGGTCCAGCACCCGTTGTCGCAGATGCGAATGGGCGCATCGCTGTTGATGACGGCGAGCGGGCGCTCGATCTCTATCATCCCTGCTCCCTCAACGCCGTGGAGCTTACAGAATCAGCGGAGGACGCTCCTGCTCGACCTTGCGTTTGCCCAGTTGCGTCCAGCAGACCTGGCAGACGTACTCGTAGAGCTCGCCGTCGGGCAGCACGAGAAGGAGCCGTTCGTCGACCGGCTGCGGCTTCTGGCAACGAGGGCAGTACAGGCTCGACGCGCGAAACTCTTCGAATTGTTTGGGAGGGCCTGAAGTGGGTGCGGGTCGATGGGGCACCGCCCTATTCTCGCAACCGTGAGCGGCGGGCCTTTAATGGCGAGGCCTGAAGGAGACCGGTCGACCGGGAGCTTCATCCGACGTGAATTCGCGGACGATCCTGCGGATTCCTGACCGCGCGCCTCAAGACCTCGCGCGTCACCGGGGCGGTGTCGCCCTCGCCAAGAAAGATGTACTTCAAGACGTAGCTGATGGGATTGCCTTCGGTCCAGCCGAAATAGGCGTGTGAGACCTGGCCCGAGTCGGCCTGCGCTTTGAGGAGAATTGCCGCGATGGCGTTTGGAAGGGCGGGTGCGGTGCAACGAAGGATTCGATGAGACCCGATCTTCACGGCGCGCACGTCGATGTCGTCTTTGAAGGCCGAGGCGTCACCCTGCACGATCTCCAGAAAGACCAGGGCCTCGCTGGGGTCGAGCGAGTGATCATCGCGGGCCTGCCGTTCCTTGCGGTCGTACTCTTCGATGGTTCGCTTGTCCGGGCGGTGCGCGATGATCCTGACTGGGTTTGAGGCGAATGAGGAGAGAAACGCCTGCGCTTTCGGTGAAAGCTTCACCTCGCCGACCCGGAGTTCCGTGGAGCGCATGGCGCGCGATGTGATGGACACCAGGACGATCCCTCCGATGAAGAAAGAGGCGATCTTGAGGCCCTCGGGCCGTTCGATCATGTTGAGGAGAGCGGTGTAGGCGAAGACCGTGGTCATCGCCCCGTACAGCCATCGCGTCCGCAACCTCCAGTGAGCAATGGTCACCGCGACCGCCGCTGAGGTCATGAGAACCAGGACCCCCGTCGCGTAGGCCCCTCCCTGCGCGTTCACGTCCGCGTTGAACATGTACGTCACGACCAGGCTGATGAAGGTGAACACGAGGACCAGGGGCCGGTTGGCGCGTGCCCAGTCGGGGGCCATGCCGTAGGGCGGGAGGTAGCGGGGAACGAGGTTCAAAAGGCCGGCCATGGCCGATGCGCCGGCGAACCACAGGATCATGATGGTCGCGAGGTCGTACAAGGTGCCAAACCCGTCGCCCAGAGAGCGGTGGGCCAGGAATGAGAGACCGCGGCCGTACGCCTCGCCGCCAAGTTCGAACTCCTTCGCAGGAATCAGCACGGTGGTGACGAAGGACGAGGCGATGAGGGCAACACTCATGATGAGCGCGGCCGTGGCCAGGAGTTTTCGGGTATTGCGGATGCGGCCTTCCGGGCGGGCCGGAGCGTCGTTCTCGTCGCCCCGGATCAGCGGCATGACGGCCACCCCCGTCTCGAAGCCGGACAAGCCCAGGGCGAGCTTCGGGAACAGGATGAGGGCGATACCTATGGCCATCCATGGGCTCCCGTGCCGGGTCATCAGGCCCTTCCACCAGGAGTCGATCATGGCGCCATGGGTGAAGACTTCGTGGAGGGCCACACCCACGACCACGACGTTGAGAACGAGGTAGAGCGCCACGATGAACACGGCGAGGCCGATGGCTTCGCGGAACCCCTTCAGGAAAACCACGCCCAGACCCAGAAGCAGCACCGAGGTCACCAGCACGGGGTGGTGCTCGACCCACGCGGGGGCGTAGGGATTCTCGGCAAGATGCGCAGTGGCGTCGGCCGCCGACATCGTCATCGTGATGATGAAGTCGGTGAAGGCGAACCCGAGGAGGATGAGGACGAACCCCTTGCCTCTCCACCTCGGGAGAAGCTCCTCGAGCATGAGGATGCTGCCCTGACCGTGGGGAGAGTGCTTCGCGACCTGGGAGTAGATGGGCAGAGCCACGAAGAGGGTGACCAGCACCACGATCAACGTGGCGATGGGAGACAACATGCCCGCGGCGAGCACCGCGATGCCGGGCTGGTACCCGAGGGTCGAGAAGTAGTCGACGCCGGTGAGGCACATGACCTGCCACCACGGCGCCGTCGCCTTGTGGTGCGATGTGTCGCCACGCCCGTGAAGGAGCCAGTCGCCAAGCCAGCGGCCGTCGCTACGCGGGGCGACCGCCGGCGAATTGGACTCTGACGGGTCGTTGTCCCCCGCGACGCTCACTGGATTTGACTCGGCATTATTCGGGCCTCAGGAAGCCCTGCCGAATCGACTGTCGGTCCCGTGAGCCTCCTGATTGCAGATTTTGGCTCAGGAACTGGGGAATCCCGACCGATCTTGACGTTTTCTTAACGCGAGGATGGGGGATCTTTACACGCCTTTGACGGCGGAAGCTCCACAAGGCGTGGCCGCGACGCAGACGGGTGCTCTCGCCCACCACCCCGACCCTCAACCGATTCACACCTCCCCGCCTCTCGCCCCGCAGACCAGGAATGCCCCCGCGACGCATCGTGGGATTTGACGCCGCACGAAGT